>Ga0257126_1001720_pt1 | contig 15257 bp, 17 predicted proteins | sample SI060_120mmetaG_FD_190151 | JGI IMG/M metagenome (GOLD analysis project Ga0257126, IMG submission 190151) | Marine microbial communities from Saanich Inlet, British Columbia, Canada - SI060_120m | ecosystem: Environmental > Aquatic > Marine > Inlet | place: Canada: British Columbia | collected... | reverse complement strand
TGGTCAAATTACAGCAGGTGATGCTCTGTCAAAAGCAGGTAACACACTAAATGTAAACGTTGACGGCACATACATCATGGTTGATGGTTCAGACGCACTAACAATTAAAGGTACATCAACAACTGGTGAAGTACTAAAATCAGACGGTGCAGGCGGCGTAGCATACGGCGCACTAGACCTAACAAACCTAAACGCAACATCAGGCGCTCTTCCACTAACACGTGGCGGTCTAGGCGTAGATGCTTCACAAACAGCAGGCAAAGCAACTGCACGTGATAACCTAGGTCTAGGTTCAATCGCAACACAAGACGCAGATGCAGTAGCAATCACAGGTGGTTCAGTAGACCTATCAGGTGGTACACTAACACTTGCAAACGACCAACTATCAGGTGACGTTATTTCTGGCGGTACAATTGACTCAGCTAACCTACAAGGTGGCACAGGCAAAACTATCTCACAGTTTGACATCACTCTAGGTGCTGGTAAAACACTTGACGTAGACGGCGTTCTAGACGTAGACGGTGCAGCAGGTTCAGCAATTGATAACGTAGTTATCGGTGCAACAACTTCAGCAGCAGGTACGTTCTCAACTCTAGCATCAGATTCAGTTGACCTAAACGGTGGTAACATCGATGGTGTAGTAATCGGCGCAACGACAGCAGCAAATGCTTCATTCGCAGATGCAGATATCTCAGGTACACTAAAGGTTGATACAATCGAAGCGTATACAAATGGTGGCGACATCACATTTAACTCACTAATCGTAACTACACAAGGTATTAACGTTGCAAACGCTGGTATTTCAAATGCAGGTACAATTAATGCAGGTACAATGACAGTAGACACAATCAACGAAAAAACAGCAGGCACTGGTGTTGAAGTTGACGGTGTAGTACTAAAAGACGCTGGTGTAGCGGCAACGGGTGTTTCAACATTCGCTGACCTAATTGCAACAACAGCAGACATCAATGGTGGTACAGTAGACGCAACAGTAATCGGTGCAACTACATCAGCAGCTGGTACATTCTCAACAATGACAACATCAGGTGCAGCTATCTCAGGTGGTACAATTTCTGGTACAGATATTGATATGACTGGTAAAACACTAACATTCGATAATGACTCTATTTCAGGTGACAAAATCGATGGTGGTACAATTTCAGACTTCGCATCAACAGGTATCGATGACAATGCAACTTCAACACAAATTACTGTTGCGGACGCAGAAGTATCATTCGGCGCAGACGTTGCGATTGCTGGTAACCTAACAGTATCAGGTACACTAACATCAGTAAACACAACAAACACAGAGATTGCAGATAACTCAATCGTTCTTAACAAAGGCGAAACAGCGGCAGGCGTAACAGCAGGCACAGCAGGTATCGAAATCGACCGTGGTACAGAAGACTCAGCAACACTACAGTGGAATGAGACTGATGACGTTTGGGAATTCAAAGTAGGTACAGCACTAGCAGACCTAAAAATTGGTTCACAAGCAATGGACGCAATCTCAGTTAATAACATCGGCGAACTAACACCAGGTGCAGGCATTACGTTTGATCATGCAGTAGCAGGTTCAGACGCAGACTTCTCAGGTTCAGTATCAGTAGATACAATCGCAGAACACACAGTGGGCGCGGGCGTAACAGCAGATGGTGTTATCATGAAAGACGGCGTTGTAACAGCAGGTCTAACTTCAGAAGCAGGTGATACAGTAGACGTATCAGCGGCATCTCTAGTACTTGCAGATGACCAAATCTCGGGTGATAAAGTTGAAGGCGGTACGATTGCTGCAATCACAATCTCGGCACTTTCAGCAACATCAGCAGATGTTGATGGTGGTACAATTGACGGTACAGTAATTGGTGCAACAGCATCAGCTGCAGGTACTTTCTCAACACTAGTATCAGGCAGTGTTGACCTAAACGGTGGCGCAATGGATGGCGTTGTAATTGGTGCAGATACATCAGCAGCAGCTACATTCTCAACTATGACGACAGCAGGTGCTGATATCAATGGTGGTGCAATTGACGGCACAATCATCGGTGGTACAGTAGCAGCAGTTGGTACATTCTCAACAATGAACACAGTAAACGCACAAATCACAGGCGGCGACATCACAGGTGCAAACCTGACATCAGATGTTGTTGACTTCAATGGTGGTGCGATTGATGGTGTTGTAATTGGTGGTGCAGTATCAGCCGCAGGTACTTTCTCAACACTAGGTTCAAACAATGTAACTCTAACAGGTGGTACAGCATCACTTGCAACAGTAACAGCAACAAACCTAAACTCAGGTAATGCGACACTAACTGGTGGTACAGCAACTGGTATGGATATCAATCTAACAGGGCAGACTTTGACACTAGATGATGACCAAATCAACGGTAACAAAGTACACGGCGGTACAATTTCATCAGCAGACCTAACAGGTTCAGCTAATGCAATGACTGGTTATGACATCACAGTAGGCGCAGGTCGCACACTAGATGTTGCATCAGGTACACTAACACTTGCAGACAACCAAGTATCAGGTGACAAAGTTCACGGTGGCACAATCTCAGATTTTGCTTCAACTGGTATTGATGATAATGCAACAGCAACTAAAGTAACTCTATCAGATACAGCGGCAACATTCGCAGTAGCTGGTGACTTTGGCGCAAATACACTAGACGCAGGTGCAGCATCATTCGCTTCACTAGCAGTTTCAGGTGACGCAGTTGTTAACGGTAACCTAACAGTTTCAGGTGCAGTAACAACTACACTATCAGAAACAGTTGCTATCGAAGATAACATCATTGCACTAAACTCAAACGAAGCAGCAGCTCCAACGCTAGACGCAGGTTTTGAAGTAGTACGTGGTACATCAGCAAACGTATCATTCCTATGGGATGAAACAAACGACACATGGACACTAGGTTCAGAAGCACTAACAGTTGGTGACGTAACAGCGGCATCACTAGAGCTAACAACTGAACTATCACGTTCAAATGGCGGTACAGCAACAGATACATCAGCATACGCAGATGACTCAATTGCTCTAATGTCAGGTACAGGCGTTGCAGAACTAGCAAAAGGTGCTAACTCAACAGTACTAAAAGTGAATGCATCAGGTTCACTAGGTTACGGTAAAGTAGAACTAGCGGCATCAGAAGATGTTAATGGTGTACTAGACATCGTAAACGGTGGTACAGGTCTATCAACAGTAGGCGCTGACAATAAAGTACTAATGTCAGACGGTTCAGCAGCAGGTTACGAATATGTGTCACATGTACGTAATGGTTCAGGCGTAGCAGTAATTGATGCATCAAATGCAGCATCAGGTACAGGCGAATTCCTAGACATCACAAATGCAGCAGGCAAACTAACGCTAACATCGAAGAATGCATCAGGCACAGGCGCTGTAGATATGTATCTACAAGGTCAAAATGGTGGTGACGTATTCATCGTAGGTCAATCAGGTGAAGCTCTAATTCAGGGTGAAGCAGATACAGACCTAACAGTAGCAGGTGGTGATTCATCAACAGGCGCAGCAGGCGATCTTATCCTTAAGGGTGGTAACGGCTCAGCAAATGGTGACTCAGGTGCAGTAATCATCAAAGGTGGTAACGGCGGTTCAACTGACGGCAACGTACAAGTACTTGGCGCAGATGACACAGCAATTGCAACTTTCATTGAAACAGCATCAGCAGCAGACAACTTTGTAATGACAAACGGCACTGGTGGTGTAGAACTATCAGCAGCAGGCACGTCAGCAGATGTGAACGTAACACTAGCACCAAAAGGTGATGGTCTAATACTAGCACCAGCAGGTTACGACATGTCAGCAGGTCCAGGTGAAGCATTTGTATCAAAATCATATGTTGATGGTTCAACAGCTGGCTCAGACGACCGTGTTCTACGTACAGCATTCGCAGCAAATGGTGGTTCATCATTCACTGTAGGTACAGTACAGAACGTTGCAGGTAAAGCATATTACGTATCAAAAGTAACTGTTAAAGTTACAACTGCATTCGTAGGCGCAGATGAGCTAACAATCACAGACGGTACAAACACTCTAGTAGGCACAAACGATGTTGACCTATCAGAAGGTGGTATCTTCATGATCGACCTAGGTTATGAAAACGCAACAGCAGGTGGCGCAACGCTAACAGCATCTATCGGTAACGGTGGTTCAGCAGCTTCACCAACAGTTGGTAACGTAATCGTAACAGCAGAATACAAGCAAATGTAATCTTTGATTACTAAGTAAGTATTTTAGTTTTACTAAAATGGGAGGGGGTCCGAAAGGGTCCCCTCTTTTTTTGTGCTTGACATATATGCGCAGTTTATGCTATAATTGATAAATAGATTATAATAGAATATAACTTAACGACAGAGTTAATTCTCTGACTGGCGAAATTTATAGACGTTGAGGACAAACGATGGCAGTAACACTGAATGCTAAGGGTACAAGTGTTCCCTATTTCAAAATTGGTAAGAGTGGAGTTACACTTTATCAAGGGAACGAAGACCCGATTAACGATGGTTACAGTATCAAAACCAACGATATTTGGTTTGATACTCAAGCAAAAAATTTAAAATTTAGACAAGAAGATTCATCTTGGTCAGAAATGTCACAAGTTGACAACATGAGTGAATTGCACGATGTTGATTTAACTGGATTAGCAGATGGTTATGTACTAAAATACAGTTCGACTTCAGGAAACTGGGAGCCATTTGAAGTAACTGGCGGACTTGCAAGTGATTGGGGCCTTATTACAAGTGATCCAATTTCATATGATGGTTATACTGGTGATGTTTGGCAGCTAGAAACTCAAACAAATACACTTTCACACACTGGACCAGTTGATATCAATGGTGTATTAACAACAACTGCAATTGTATCTCCGACCATTAATAATATTAATACACAAATTTCAAATCTAAAAACTGATGATATTCCAGAACAAACAAATCTATATCATACAGAAGCTAGAGCTAGAGCGGCAATTTCAGTAAGTGGCGGGAGCCTGTCATACGATAGTACAACAGGTGTTATTAGTTACATAGATAACGATAGTAGTTACGCTACTAAAGTTGGTTACAATCTAGCAGATGAAACAGACACAGCATCAATTGTTTTAAATCCAGGAGATGCAAACACACAAGCAACATATCGTGGCGATGTAGTTGATGATAATGGAAACATTATTGTTGATGTATCAAGCGCAACTACTACATTTACTGGCGGACTAGCAGGTGATGTATATGGTGATGTTTACAACCCAACTGGTAATAATAAAATTTTAGAAAGCGGAACTGGTAATTTAGATTCTGCCTTAACAGTTGATTCAGCGACCACTACAACATTAAATGCAGGCACTACTAATATTAGTGGCATTGCTACATTTACTGGTGGTAGTGTAGACTTTACTGGAACGACTACAATTGGTAACTGGAACGGTGCAGTTTATGACAGAACCGGCAACACACTTATTATTGATGATACTGCAAGTCCTAAACCAATTGTTTACGCAAATCTTTTAGGCGGCGTTGTTGGTGATGTTTTAGGTAACCTTGTAGGTAATGTAGATGGTAATGTTACAGGTAACCTTGAAGGTGGTATTGTTAATTCGCAAGGACAAGTTGTGATTGATAACTCAGGAGCACTTGCTCCTACTGTATTTAGATTACCAAAAGGCTTAACAGCAGATCGTCCATCACCAGCTACAGCTGGAATGATGTTCTTCAATGAATCAACAATGAAGTTTGAAGGGTATGACGGAACAAATTGGATTGTATTCTCTCCAGAGGATTGGGGTTCAATCTAATATTCACTGCAAAATTTAATGAGATTAAGCCCACTATTCTACGCAAATAGGTGGGCTTTTTTGTGCCTTATAACATAACTACGAATATAAATGATAAATACAATAAGAGAGTGAGAGAGGAGACATGTTATGAATAAGAATGGTATATGGTGGAATGCACCAGAATATTTTAGCAGATGGAGACTATTCCCACGTGCATTTATTTCAATGTACATCTATTTGCTATATGACGTAGTACAGTGGTTTATGGCATTGCCAGATCCTAACACACAACAAGCGGGTCTTGTATCTGTATTAGTTGGTTCAGGTGCCGCATGGTTTGGTCTATATGTAAATTCAAGCTCAACTAAGTTTGAATCCATCGAAGTCAGAGATAGCAAAGGCGCATATACAAAAATCGGCGACACACGTGATACCGCAATGGAACGTGCAAAAGCAAATGTATATGAAGACACATACGAAGAAGAAGGCAGATGGGAATGAAAAAGAATAACTTCAAATATCACTTGCGTGTTGGTCTAGATGAAGAATTGAGTACACACGATATCAAAGGTATCATTACTGTACTTGAGAAAACAATCGCCAACATCTTTGAGGCATCTGAAGAAGGCACAGCAGTAATCTATCATACGTTCAACGAAAAGAACTTGTATGACTTTAGAATGAACCGCGCAGTAACAGAAGCAGAAGCAGAAGTTATTCTTTCATTAATCAACGAGTGGACTGAAGATGACTATACAATGGAAATCACCACTAGTGAAAAATATGACTTACCAGAAGGTGAGATAGAAGCAGATATAACTGCTATGAAACATAATAGATGGCTTTCAGAGCGTGTTTCTGAAGGTTGGAGATATGGTCTAGAATTCAATGAATCAAGCAAGACGGACCCAAGACTAAGACCGTATCATGAATTGTCAGAAAAACTAAAAAATATGTAGTTTTCTCTTGACTCTAACCGCAGTATGATGTATTATTAATACTGATATGAATAGGTAAACAAATGTCCGGAACTAAAAGAGTATATAATCTAGAAGAAAAGAACTATTTCAAGTTCTTTGGGATTGAAGAAAAACAAGATATTAGTGTGCGAAGTCTTACTACGCATTATAAAAAAATTGTAACCTTACTCAATCGAGATAATAAATTTTTAAGCAAAGACAAAGTAGCATTTGCACATCGTGCATTTGAAACTTTGGCAGATCCTATCTCTCGCGCTAAGTATATTTTAGAACTAAATGGCGTAGAAAATGACGTGAGAGATGGCGCTAACGCCGAAGACTTTCTCTACATCAATAACTTAAATGCGCAGTATGATGCATCCAATACGGTTGATGAAATCTTGAATTTCATTTTAGAACTAAAAGAACAGACTACCTTTATTAAAGAACAAATTCAGTATTGCATAGATGATACTCAGAATTACAATATGGCGTCTGGACTGTTGAACAGGTTCTATGAGATTTCAACAATACATGATAAAACAAAATTAAAGAAACATGAACTAGAACTAGGAATCAAACATGTTGTATTTGACAAATGACGCTGAAAAACGTATCATTAAATGGTTAGCAGATAACAACGCAAAATCAATTAAAATCTCAATGAAGACCGCAGGCTGTACAGGACTAATGTATGAAGTTGTGATTGCTGATGGTTTTAATCCTACTACAGATTTTGCATCTAAATTTGATGGCTTTGATATTATTATCGAACATCAATATCTACATGCACTTAAAGGTGCAACGTTAGATTACATAACAGAAGGTTTTAACTCACACTTTGAAATCGTTAATAATCCTAATGAAAAAGCAAAGTGTGGCTGTGGAGAAAGTTTTTCAGTATGATATTTACAGAAGCGGCGGCTGAACGTGTTAAAGAAATTATCGTAGAACAAGATGAATCACCAGATACCTCATTGCGAGTATTTGTTGAAGGTGGCGGGTGCCATGGGTTTAGTTATGGGTTCGGCTTCGAAGCTGATATAGCAGATGACGATACTATATACGAAACCAACGATGTTAAATTAGTAGTTGACAGTATGAGCATTATGTATCTAGATAGTGCAACTGTAGATTTTGTATCTAGTATACATGGTGACAGATTCGTTATTGACAATCCAAGTGCAAGCACAACATGCGGTTGTGGTTCTAGCTTTTCAGTTTAAAAGGAAATATAATGACAGTTGAAGAACAAATTTATGAAATTATCGCTCGTAGAATGAAACGTGATGTAAGCGAACTTCGCGGTGATATGAATCTTAAAAAAGATTTGGGAGCAGACAGTATTGATACTGTTGAAATAGTTTTCGAAATCGAAGAATTATACGGAGTTGACGTACCAGATGATTTAGCAGAAACGATAAATACAATTGATGACGCTATAGCAGTAATTGTTGATAGTGTCGCATAATACATTTGGAGACACACAATGATATTCCTAAGATGGTGGTTATTCTTCTGCCTAACAATCTTAGTAGCAACAGTTAGTTACTACTTTGGGTTTTTCAATGAACTATATAATAAAGATGCAACGAGATTAAGTTTCGTTATTATCGCAATCTATACTGTAGCATCACTATATGTTGGTATGCTAACTAACAATCAACGTATTGGCAAAGACTACAAAACCGGAACAAATGTATCTTGGTTTGCAAGTGAAATGCTATTATCGCTTGGTATGATTGGCACTGTAGCTGGTTTTATCTTAATGTTGGGTGATAGCTTTGGTTCTATTGATACAGCAAATCCAGAAACATTAAAAGAAGCATTAAGTTCAATGGCTCTTGGTATGAGTACAGCACTATATACAACACTAGTAGGGCTAATCCTTAGTCAGGCTCTAAAGATTCAACTTGTTAATCTAGAGTCTGGAGCGGAGAATGACTAAGCGTAACAACGATAGATTTAAGAGTACTACCGGTCTAAATGACTTGTTATTCAATCTTCTTGTCGGCTTTGTGTTCCTATTCATCGTGGCATTTCTACTAATTAATCCACCAACTAAAAAAGAAGACGCACCAAAAAAAGCTGAATACTTGATTATTATTGAGTGGGATGAATCTGCAAATGATGATGTTGACTTATGGGTCAGAGACCCACAAGGTGTAACAGTATCGTTTACAAATAAGACTGGCGGACTACTCAACTTAGAAAAAGATGACCTTGGTATGTCCAACGATAAATGGCGCAAACCAGACGGCACTGTAGTTACTATCCCAATCAATCGTGAAGTTATTACAATGCGTGGTATTGTGCCTGGTAGATATCAAGTTGCGGCGCATATCTATAGTAGAAAAATAAAATTATATACTTTACCAGATGGCAGGAAAAGAGGTGAAAGAGATACTACACCGGGAACTATCATTGCTACGTTAGTTAAGATTAATCCTTACGGTGAAGTATATACAACAGTACGCCAATATGATGCTAAAGGACAAGTATTTACACTATTCAATTTTGAGATAGACGCAGATGGAAAACTTATTGCACTTGATGAAGACAAAAATAATATTGTGATAAACAGAGGCGGCGGGGGAAACTAAATGGATTATATACCAGCATATAACTTTGACTTACTGCCTATACTACTAAGTATTGTATTTCTTTCAATCGTAGTATTATGGGTGGCTATTAAAAATTATCAGAATTTTCTATTGATGTTCTTAATTATACCACTAACTATCTTTAGTGGTTGGACTGCGTACTCTACTGTTGATAATCTATTAGGATATCCTGTATTAGATGAAGTGCAGCCGGACTCATTTTACATAACACATCTAGACGACCCAATGGGAGATTTTATATTTGTTTGGTTAGTTGTACCTGGCGAGTTAAAGCCAAAATCTATTATGGTAGTTAATTCAAAAGAAAATAAAGAAGCGTTGGAACAAGCTAAAGAACAACAAGAGCAAGGCATCCCACAAATGCTAAGGCAAAAGTTGGAAAAGGGACAAGGACAAACTCGAGGTGGTGAACTAGAAGTATACGACTTTCAACAGCAAGGAGTCGAAGCAATGAAAGATGAACAACGTCAGCGAGAGGAAAATGAAGAACCTCAACAGCTACCTGGAAAAGCGGGTAGAACATTAGATACTCCACCAGTTATCGATGGGCGTCCTACGTTAGATGCTGACCGTTCATCTGAAACACCAGAGTCATATCGTTTTATTAGAGAATTTAACGTAGGCGGAAAATAATTACTAAAAATAACAAAAACTAGTTGACAATAATATTCACTTGTTGTATAAGTAACATGCAGTGAGCAACAAAGAAAGGAATGAGTCGATGGCGCCTGCGAAAGAAAAAACATCCGATCCACTAAGCAGTATGGAATGGAGTTCTATTGGAACCCTATTGTTTGAGCTAAGTATTATGCGATGTATTGAAAAACCTTCTAACGAAGAACAGGTAGTAATTGACTGGATATCTAATCGTATTTCATATCTAGAATCAAGAAAAGGCTAATACATGTCAACTAATGTTATCGATGCTAGGGAACGATTCCTTAGTAAAGCAATCCTTGATGGACTTGAACAGTTCATTGATAGAGACCCAAAGTATCATCCATATTATCTTCTAATAGAAGAGGATGGTGACCATTTTATAGAACTAAGATTACGATGCGCAGAGTTAAATTCTGACATTGTTTTAGATAAAGCACCAACGCATATCATTGAGGAAAGAATTGTAAATGGAACATGTATCGTCAACATCAACGGCTGAACTTCGTGCTACAATGGATAAGATGCGTAAGTGGCGCAAACCTACATATGCACAGCTAATGGACTTTTTGCATATCTACTCAGAATTGTCTATTAGGAACGAAATCTAAAAAAATTGTATAAATAAAAGTAGAAGTTAATAAAGAAAGTTCTTGACGAATCAAACAGAGTTTGCTATATTAAGAACATAGACAAAGAGGAATACACACTTCACTACTCGGTGAAATTATTTTCAAAAAGTTTATAAAAAAGACTTGACAAACTACACTTGATGCACTATATTAAGTATATAAGTTAAGCAACGGGTGGGAGCGACAAATATCTCCGCGTAGATCAACGGTCAGTCTACAACGCTATTTGATAATTTAGACACAGCTTTAGATGCAAGTCGATGATAAGCAAAAACTGTGTTTACACAGGCATATTGGGTAGTAACACTGTAAAGTAGCAATTGGTGATTCTTTTGTGAAACTACAGGGTCAAACGCTTTCGACAATAGGTTGGGATGGTGCAATTAATCACTGCATCTACCGACCGACGATAGAGTAACAATATGTCGTTGTAAACACAGTAAGATGGGCGGTACGATTGAAGATACTAGGGGTATTGAGAAAAGTAGTTTTTGTTCCCTGTTAGCTCAGTTGGTAGAGCAACTGACTGTTAATCAGTTTGTCGCTGGTTCGAGCCCAGCACAGGGAGCCAATATATAAGGAGAGGTGGTAGAGTGGTCGATTACGTTGGTCTTGAAAACCAATGAACTTAACGGTTCCGTGGGTTCGAATCCCACCCTCTCCGCCAATATATTTGTCATAACTCAGAGTGATAAATAAAACGTAACAAAATTAAAAAAAGGTGTTGACAAAGACATCATTATGCGTTACATTGTTTATATAAGTTGATGCAAAGACATTAACACGCTATTTGATAATCGAATAAAAAGACTACTTACACGTACACTGTGAACAATGGAGGAAGACGGTTCGATTCCGTTGGTGAGGTGGCCCTCATTTGCCGCCGGGCATCCGCAGTTCGAGTCTGCAAACAGTGTACTTGTAAGTAGTTTTTAATGCTCCTATAGCTCAGTTGGTAGAGCAACTGATTTGTAATCAGTAGGTCCGCGGTTCAAGTCCGTGTGGGAGCACCATTAATGCGCCTGTGGTGAAATTGGTAGACACGCTAGATTTAGGTTCTAGTGCTTTACGGCGTGGGGGTTCAAGTCCCTCCAGGCGCACCAAATGTTTAACGGGGAATTAGCTCATATGGGAGAGACTCAGTGTGATCATATTGATGGCGTGCGTACTAACAACGTTCCAAGTAATCTTCTTATAAGCGTCTAGGACTGCAATCCGTTAACGGCGCGGCAATGAGCGACAGTGGGAAGTTACAAACTAACACCAAATGTTTATTAGTATATACACCAAATGTTTATTAGTATATACACCAAATGTTTATTAGTATATACACCAAATGTTTATTAGTATATACACCAATAGCCAAGGTCCTAGACGTTGTGAAGCTACAGGCTTTGTATGTAGTGAGAAAGCTAGGAGACCTGTCAGTAGGGTCTAAACTGACACTCATTCGGGGGTTTAGCTCAGTTGGGAGAGCGATTGCTTTGCAAGCAATAGGTCATCGGTTCGATCCCGGTAACCTCCACCAAACTAAATGCGGGCGTAGCTCAGTGGTAGAGCCTTTCGTTGCCAACGAAACTGTCGTCAGTTCGAATCTGATCGCCCGCTCCATTATACTGCGAGATTAGCTCAGTTGGTAGAGCGCCTCCTTTACACGGAGGATGTCAGGAGTTCGAGTCTCTTATCTCGCACCAGCTTACAGAGACATAGCTCAGTTGGTTAGAGCATTCGCCTGATAAGCGAAAGGTCGGTGGTTCGAGTCCACTTGTCTCTACCATGTGACAACAAATTACAACACGCGGTTGTAGCTCAGTTGGTTAGAGTATCGGCCTGTCACGCCGAGGGTCGCGGGTTCGAGTCCCGTCAACCGCGCCACTTATTACTAATGGAACGTAGCATAATGGTAATGCATCGCTTTTTGATAGCGCAGAGTATAGGTTCGAGTCCTATCGTTCCAACCAAATAAGGTCCCTTCGTCTATCGGTTAGGACATCTGGTTTTCAACCAGGAAAGACGGGTTCGACTCCCGTAGGGACTACCAATTAAATTTTCTGTCTAAATTGTCAAATTAGTGGTTGACAAATAAGATTTGCAACTGTATAATAAACACATACACAAAGGAAACGAAAATGAATATTACTATCGCAACTATTGCACTAGGAGTTATCACTGCAACAAGCGCAAACGCTGGGATATTTGATAGCGTAGCAACTAGCGATTGGGAAACCAAAAAGTCCGACAAATACAAACTCGAAGCATATGGATTTGATTTGCGTGTTTATGAATGGACTCCGAAAGGTAATCCAGACGTAACTTGCATTACAGCGTTCGGTGAAAAAGGTCCTGTTGGACTGCAATGTTTTGAAACTAAATTGCCAGAGAAGGATCGTAAAAAATGAAAGATCTAAATGTAAACTTTGTTAACAAGGGGGATAAACCAGATGAAGGCATTAAATCTGTATATCTTGTTAAACTTGATATTCATCCTGTTACTTTTAATCCATTAGCAGCAGTCCAAAGCCCATTCGTTCCGGGAGATGTGCTTGTAGCACAGTTCAAAAACAACGAATGGATCTGTTATTTAGATATTTAGATTAAAAAATAGACTGTATAATAAACACATACACAAAGGAAAAGACAATGAAGATTACACTACGCAAAGCAAACGCTGTTCAACTTAGCATCAATGCGATGATTAAAAGTCTGAGCTTTGATTCAATCGTTCAGCTTAACGAGTTTGAACCTGCAACAGCACAGATTGATGCAGTTCGCAATACGTTTGAAACAAATCGTGCAACTCGTGCCAAGTTGGTTGGTGCGTTGTATGAGATTCGCAAAGCAGTTGCCCGTGCAAATGCTGATGAAAGCATCAACGATATGCTTGCTGAAGTTGCTATGCTGGAGAAAGAAATCCAGTTCAACAACACCTACGCTACAAAATCACCGCGTCTAAGCGATGCTGTGATTGAAGGCAAACTCAGCAAGTTGAAAGACGCTAAGGAAGATTCGTATTACGGACATAGCAAAACAGTAGACACTGGCATCTTCACAACAGAAGAAGTCTTTGACTTTAAACGCACTGTTGCTGTGTTGGACCGTCAGAAGCAGAAGTTGCGGGATACTCTGCTTGAGCTTAATGTTCAAACAGAAATTGAGTTGGATGATGAAACTGCACGTTTCTTAGAACGAGCAGACATCCTCTAAGGTTTTGGTAGTTTAGTAAAACTACCCAGAAGTGAGTGAAAGATTAGGATGGACAACCGTGTTGTTACGTGAACTTTCTAGTTCGCTAGAAATTAAACAACCATTATACCTCGGGACGTTTGAAACGTTTCTGTGCTTGTATGCTCCAGCTTATATAGAACATTTGCACTTTGAACCTGGATATAAACAAGCCCTCTGCATGTTGCCTATTGTAGATTGCTTGAAAGGATATTGCGGATTGCGGTCCTTATGCACTTTGTCTAGTTCATTACTTGTTCACTTGCTTCTGTTTTTTATTATCGCGGATTGGAGAAGTAGTAAACTCGCCTGGCTCATAACCAGGAGAACGGCGGTGCAAATCCGTCATCCGCAACCAATTTATGACCCAACGTCACTGTCGTTGTCTTGTTACTGTAACAAGACACTTGAGGAGTACCATAAAAGATAAATAATTTTGTAAATGAACAGTTCATTTATAATTTGGATGCCAAATATGGATCCTCATATTCTTGCTTATTAAAGGAGAAACACATGACAAGAGTAGGAACACATCACCTTCCTGATTATCACCGCTCAATCTTGGGCATAGATCGTCTAATGAACGATTTCAATAGACTAGATAATAGTGGATACCCTCCATACAATATCGAGTCAATTGGTGAAGACAAATATCAAATCACTCTAGCACTAGCAGGCTTCAAACGTACTGACTTGACTATCACCGTGAAAGAAGGTCTTCTAACAGTAGAAGGCAAAAAGGATGACATCGAACAAGAAGGTCATACTTATATTCATCGCGGTATCGCAAGTCGTGCCTTCCAACGTCAGTGGAAACTGGCAGAATATGTTGAGGTAGTAGATGCAACAATGAAAGATGGCTTATTGTTTGTTTTACTTGAACGTCAAGTTCCAGAAGAAAAACAACCTAAAACTATCGAAATTAAATAAATAACTATAAGAAAGCACTTGACATTCGGTACAACATGTACTATATTAAGTGTATAACAAAGAGAAAAGAATCACATGTCAAATACTACATCATATATATTAGGATGGCCGCCAAGAGATTGGGGAATGTTTTGACGTGACTTTTTAACAAAAGTTATTTAAGCAAGCCCCTAGTGTTAATTCATTAGGGGCTTTTTTTATAAGCACACTATGTCCCACTGCAATGGGAAGTTTTGCAGAACATAGATCCACGATTGAAGTTAGTGTGTTTTTAAAAAAATGCAGGTGTAGTGAAATGGTATCACGCTGGTCTCCAAAACCGGAAGCAGGAGTTCGATTCTCCTCACCTGTGCCAAAATTACTCGGTGTAGCTTAGTATGGTAAAGCGCCTGGTTTGGGACCAGGAGACCGTAGGTTCAAATCCTACCACCCCAGCCA
>Ga0257126_1001698_pt1 | contig 15359 bp, 11 predicted proteins | sample SI060_120mmetaG_FD_190151 | JGI IMG/M metagenome (GOLD analysis project Ga0257126, IMG submission 190151) | Marine microbial communities from Saanich Inlet, British Columbia, Canada - SI060_120m | ecosystem: Environmental > Aquatic > Marine > Inlet | place: Canada: British Columbia | collected... | reverse complement strand
AAAGGATGGCTGGAGAAATTCGAAATGATGGCACGGCTCTTTTTAACCTCCCTACAGGTATTTCTTTGATGTTGTTTTACGCTTTTGCCATGCAGTGTATGAGCACCTTGGCTATTGTCAAGAAAGAAACCAATAGCTGGAAGTGGCCTACGATTCAACTTTTTTCAATGAGTATCATTGCTTATATTGTGGCTTTGATTGCCTATCAAACCCTTAAATAATGGAGATTTTACAATACGGTTTGGCTATTTTTGTAGGAGGCTGGTCCCTGTATTACCTGATCAATAGATTTAGACCTAAAAAAAACAATTTCACAGCCGATAAAACCTGCGGGACAGGTTGTGGTTGTAAACCTAAGGGTAATAATCCAATCTAATATTCTACTCAAATATAGATAATTTTTCAAAACAGAACAAATATGTTCTGCAAAATTCTTACCACAAAACTTAGATTGAAATTATAATTTAGTTTAAAAGTGCAAGTATCGGACGATTTTTTGATTGCTGAATTGGGTAAAAGAATTTCCTTTTTCAGGAGAGAGAAATCTCTTACACAAGCACAATTGAGTGATTTGGTTGAGATGGAAGAATCTGCTTTAAGAAGAATTGAATTGGGAGGAACGAATCCAACATTTAAAACCCTACTGCGATTATCCAAAGGTTTGGAGGTTTCGCTAAAAGAGTTGTTGGATATTCCAATGTCCTAAGCTTTCTGCATCAGGCTTTCAATTTCATCAGGATCTTTAGGAATGTCTTTCATCAGATTGATAGGAGGCCCTTGTTCTTGAATGAAGACATCGTCTTCAATGCGAATGCCAAAACCTTCTTCGGGAATGTATATTCCAGGCTCAACGGTCAGAACCATATTGGCTTGCAGAGCAGCGTCTACTATCCCATAATCGTGTGTGTCTAGCCCCAGATGGTGGGAGGTGCCATGCATAAAGTATTTTTTATAGGCAGGTTTTTCGGGATCTTGATTTTTGACGGTGGTTGTGTCGAGTAGCCCCAACTGAATTAATTCGTCGGTCATGATTTTACCGACTTCTTGATGATATTCTTTGATTAGTATTCCAGGAACCAGCAATTGCATGGCTGCTTTTTTGACTCTTAAAACAGCTTGGTAAACTGATCGCTGTCGCTGGCTGAATTGACCCGAAACTGGAACGGTTCGGGTCATGTCGCTGGCATAATTTCCATAGGCTGCTCCAACATCCATCAGTATCAAATCGCCAGATTGACACTGGTTGTTGTTGTCAGTATAGTGGAGAACGTTACTGTTTTTTCCCGAGGCAATTATGGGGGTGTAGGCAAATCCATTGGACCGGTTTCTTAAAAATTCATGGGCATACTCGGCTTCGATTTCAAATTCCCATACTCCTGGACGGATCATGGGCAATACCCTGCGGAACCCTTTTTCGGTAATGTCAATGGCATTTTTGATTTGGTTGATTTCCTCAATATCTTTTATAGACCGCAATTTTTGTAAAATAAAATTACTTTTGGCGGTGGGGTGATTGGGAAACTTAGCTTTGGCCCATTTGATAAAGCGATCCTCTCGGGTTTGGGTTTCGACCTTGGCCCTGTAATGTTCGTTGGTATTGAAATAGAAAATTTGGGCTTCAGAAGCCAATGTTTTAAAAAGTTTTTCAAAATCATCTAACCAAATTACAGTTTCAATACCAGACAGTGCAGTAGCTTGTTTTTTGGTTAGTTTTTGACCTTCCCAAACAGCGATCAAATCGCTTGTTTTTTTTATAAATAGTATCTCTCTTTGCTCTGACCTTTGTGCATCGGGAAACAACAGCAGTATGCTCTCTTCTTGGTCAATGCCACTGAGGTAGAAGATGTCCCGGTGTTGTGCAAAAGGTAGGGTACTGTCCGCACTAATGGGGTAGATGTCATTGGAATTAAATATTGCCAAACCTCCAGACTCCATTTCTTTTATAAAATATTCCCGATTTTTGGAATATAAATCTGACGATAGTGGACGGTAGCGCATCTGTCGTTTTTTGGGTTTTGAAAACGTAAAATTATTAAAATTCATCTGAGTAGCACAGATTTGGGGATTGTTTGTTCAATAAAAAAAGGAGTTTATGCTATTTTTAAGTCAAATAATTAAACACTTAGAAGAATATGAGTAAGGACCAAAAATTTAAGCATCTAGGTTTTTCTATTCAACGTTTATGGACTAATTTTGTTATGATAAATCAAAACTAATGATATCTACTACGATCGCCAGAAAGGTAGCCATGGCCCTATCAGGTCTTTTTTTAATACTTTTTTTGGGACAGCATTTTACCATCAATATTACTTCAGTTTTTAGTGAAAATACATTTAATTTTCTCTCGGATTTTATGGGAAATAATCCTGTAGTTCAGTTTGTATTACAACCTATTTTGATATTTGGAGTTGTTTTTCACTTTGTGATGGGTTTTATTTTAGAGCTAAAAAACACCAAATCGCGAAGTGTAAAATACGTTTCCTTTAAAGGTTCTGCCAATGCGAGCTGGGTATCGCGGAATATGATTATATCTGGAATTGTAGTACTTTCTTTTTTGGGTTTGCACTTTTATGATTTTTGGGTGCCAGAAATGAATTACAAATATGTCGAGTTTCTCCCACAAGACCCAGATCGTTACTACGGAGAATTGGTTCACAAATTTCACAGTCCAGTAAGGGTGATCCTCTACGCAATATCATTTGTCTTTTTGGCATTGCATCTTTACCATGGGTTTGCTTCTTCTTTTCAATCGATGGGACTCAATAACAAATATATCCGTGGACTCAAGTGGTTTACGGCGGCCTTTGCATTGGTCATCCCTGCAGGCTTTATAATTATTGCAATTTTTCACCACCTAAACGGATAACCAAATGGCAAAGTTAGATTCAAAAATACCTCAGGGAAGATTGTCCGAAAAATGGACCAATCACAAGAGTAATATCAACTTGGTAAGTCCAGCCAATAAACGCATGATCGATGTGATTGTGGTTGGGACAGGCTTGGCAGGGGCTTCTGCTTCTGCGACTTTGGCAGAGTTGGGTTACAATGTAAAAACATTTTGTTTCCAAGATTCCCCCCGAAGAGCGCACTCGATTGCTGCTCAGGGAGGGATCAATGCGGCCAAAAATTATCAAGGTGATGGCGATTCTACCCACCGTCTTTTTTATGATACCATAAAAGGTGGAGACTATCGCTCCAGAGAATCGAACGTGTACCGTTTGGCAGAGGTGTCTACCAATATTATCGATCAATGTGTTGCCCAGGGGGTTCCTTTTGCTCGAGATTATGGTGGATTGTTGGACAATCGCTCTTTTGGAGGGGTATTGGTTTCTAGAACTTTTTATGCGAAAGGACAGACAGGACAACAGTTATTGTTGGGAGCCTATTCGGCGATGAACCGACAAATCGGTCGAGGAAAAATAAAAATGTACAACCGCCATGAAATGATGGATTTGGTTTTGGTCGATGGAAAAGCCAGAGGGATCATTACCCGTAATTTGGTCAGTGGCGAAATCGAAAGACACAGTGCTCATGCGGTAGTTATTGCTTCGGGAGGTTACGGTAACGTATTCTTTTTGTCTACCAATGCTATGGGAAGTAATGTTTCTGCTTCATGGAAAATTCACAAACGCGGAGCGCATTTTGCCAATCCGTGTTTTACCCAAATACATCCCACTTGTATTCCTGTATCTGGAGAACATCAGTCGAAGCTGACTTTGATGTCAGAATCCTTAAGAAATGATGGAAGGATATGGGTGCCCAAGAAAATGGAGGATGTTAAGGCGATACGAACGGGTCAACTACAACCCACAGAGATTGCAGAGGAGGATCGTGACTATTATTTGGAACGTCGCTATCCTGCTTTTGGTAATTTGGTGCCACGTGATGTTGCTTCTAGAGCAGCAAAAGAGCGTTGTGATGCAGGTTATGGCGTAAACAAAACCGGGGAGGCGGTTTATTTAGATTTTGCCGCTGCCATTACTCGTTACGGAAAAGAGCAGGCTCATGTGAAAGGCTTGGACGAAAACGATGTGGTTTTGATCAAGAAATTGGGACAAGAGGTGGTCCGTGCCAAGTATGGTAATCTTTTTCAGATGTATGAAAAAATTGTTGATCAAGATCCCTACGAAACGCCCATGATGATTTATCCTGCCGTGCATTACACCATGGGAGGTGTTTGGGTAGATTACAACTTGATGACTTCCATACCGGGTTGCTATGCCATTGGAGAAGCCAATTTTTCGGATCATGGGGCTAACCGATTGGGTGCCTCAGCGCTCATGCAGGGATTGGCCGATGGATATTTTGTATTGCCCTACACCATTGGAGATTATCTTTCTGATGATATCAGAACAGGGCCCATTTCTACCGATTCTCCAGAGTTTGATGCCGCAGAAAAAGAGGTGAAAGACCGATTGGAAGCTTTTGTCAACAATGAAGGAACGCACTCGGTGGATTATTATCACAAGAAGCTGGGTAAAATCATGTGGGATAAGTGTGGAATGTCGAGAAACGAAAAAGAACTGAAAGAAGCCATTAAAGAAATCAAGGCGCTAAGAGAAGATTTTTATAAAAATGTAAATGTTCCTGGAACGGCTGATGAGTTCAACGAGCAGTTGGCCAAAGCGGGACGGGTTGCAGATTTCCTTGAATTGGGTGAGTTGTTTGCCAAAGATGCTTTGGAAAGAACAGAATCTTGTGGAGGCCACTTTAGGGAAGAATCCCAAACTCCAGAGGGGGAGGCCCTAAGGGATGACAAAAATTTCACTTTTGTTTCTGCATGGGAATACAAAGGCGAGCCTTCCAAGTCCCAACTCCACAAGGAGGTTTTGAAGTATGAAGAAATTGAAGTAAAAACACGTTCCTACAAATAAGAACACGATGAATTTGACACTTAAAATTTGGCGACAAGCCGACGCAAATGCACAAGGGGAAATGGTATCCTATCCCATTGCCGATGTTTCACCCGACATGTCCTTTTTGGAGATGATGGACATGCACAACGAACAATTGATCGACAAAGGGGAAGATCCTGTGGCTTTCGATCACGATTGTCGAGAAGGCATTTGTGGAATGTGTTCCATGTTTATTAATGGTGAAGCGCATGGACCCGACCGATTGGTAACTACTTGTCAGTTACACATGCGTAAATTCAAAGATGGAGATACGATCACTATCGAACCATTTAGGGCGAATGCCTTTCCTGTGATCAAAGATTTGGCCGTTGATCGTTCCGCTTTTGATCGCATTCAGCAGGCGGGAGGTTTTGTGAGTGTGAACACTTCGGGAAATACTCAAGACGCCAATGCAATTCCAATCGACAAACACGATGCTGATAAGGCTTTTGATGCTGCTACTTGTATTGGTTGTGGTGCTTGTGTGGCCAGTTGTAAAAATGCATCGGCCATGCTTTTTGTTTCGGCAAAAGTATCACAGTATTCTCTTTTGCCTCAAGGAAAAGTGGAGGCCACCGATAGGGTGCTGAATATGGTGAGTCAAATGGATGAGGAAGGTTTTGGAAACTGCACCAATACCGGAGCTTGTGAAGTAGAATGTCCCAAAGGAATTTCTTTGGAGAATATCGCCAGAATGAATCGAGAGTTTTTGACAGCCTCTCTTAAAGGATAATCTTTCAACTATGTTTTCTTATTCAAGGTTTCTAATTTTGGGGGTAGTCCTGTTGCTGATCTTTTCTTGTAAAAACCAACCCCTTAGCCTGGATATTCAAGCAGAGATTATCAGCCCTCGAACTTACAAAATACCTCAAGCCAATAAAGCACTTGTGATCGATGGAAAAGACGATGAACCGAGCTGGGAAAAAGCCCCTTTTTCAGAAGATTTTATCGATATCGAAGGGCATAAAATACCTACTCAAAAGACCCGCCTCAAAATGCTTTGGGATAAGGAATTTCTATATGTCTATGCTGTGTTGGAAGAAGAGCATATTTGGGCGAACTTAAAGAACCGAGATACCATTATTTTTTACAATAACGATTTCGAAGTTTTTATCAGTCCCTCCAATAGTAATCACAACTATGGGGAGATTGAAATTAACGCTTTGGGGACAGTTTGGGATTTGTTGTTGGATCGACCCTACAATACCCAAGGGAATCCTATTTTTAATTGGAATATCCATAATCTTAAATCGGCAGTTTATGTTGAAGGAACTCTCAATAATCCAAATGATACCGATGAGTTTTGGTCGGTGGAAATGGCCATCCCGATGAATGCATTGATAGAGTTGAAACGTTCCCCAAAGGGACAAGTACAAATAGGAGAACAGTGGCGTATCAACTTTTCAAGGGTGCAATGGCAACACGACTTGATCGATGGTCGTTATTACAGAAAAAAAGAAAACGACAAATTTCTTCGTGAAGATAACTGGGTTTGGTCTTCACAGGGGGTAATCAATATGCATTTACCCGAGCATTGGGGGTATATTGAATTTACTGAGTCGCCTGAAAAGGAGGAGCCTTGGATGCATACAACCAATGCTCGAATAGAACAAATCCTGTATGCCGTATTCAGAAAAATAGCCTATGGACCCTTGAAACACTTAAAGGAGGATCCAGCAGGAAAAATCACTCCCATTCACCTTGTGGGCTTGGAAAACCAAAAATTGAAAGTAACTCTTTTAAGTACTTATACTGGTTTTGATCTGGCCTTGGAAGATCTCAATAGTGGATCGGTTTATACGATTAACGAAAGGGGTTATATCAATCGACCACAGTAATAGTAAGTCTTGGGGAATTTATTTTTATTTTCTTCTACTGATGAAAACCAAGGCTGACATAAAGCGTTTCTTTTTTTAATCACAACTGTTTTTTAGCTTTAAATAAGACTAATAAAAAATCATCTGGTAATTTTTAGTAGGACTAGGGATTTTATAGGGTGTTGTCGATCTATTTCTGAGTTTATTATATTAGTAATAAGATTCAGTTATTAAAAACCAATAGAAGCGATATGTATCCTTTAACAAATAAAATTTCCCGATCTGATTTTTTAAAAACCTCTGGTGCAGCATTGGGAGGGATGTTCACCCTTTCTCACTATGCTTGTACAGGAGAGATGGGTTCTCTGAAGCAATTGATGATTGAGGGGAAAACTAATTATAGCTTGGTCTTGCCATTTCAGGCTACTGGAGAAGAAAAGCATGCAGCCGAACAGTTGCAACTGTTTTTGTCGAAAATGACCCAGAGGATAAATATTGTTAACGAGCAGGAGTATAACGGAAAAAATGCAATTTATTTGGGTAATACCGATTTTGCAAAGGCCATAGGGGTAGAATCGGCAAGTTTGGAAGGGGAGGCTTATGTTTTTAAACGTATGGACAACAATCTGCTTATCAGTGGTGGGGGGGGAAAGGGTTTGCTTAACGGAGTATACTCCTTGTTGGAGTCTTTTGGTTTTAGAAAATACAGTGCAGACGATGCAGTGATGATCCCTAAGGAGGAATCACTAAGGCTTCCCGAAGACGAGTTGAAGGTCCCACGGATTAAATACCGAACGACCAATTATTATGATGCTCGCGATGAAACGTATGCCACATGGCATAAACTTTCATCGACCGATTCATGGGGTCTGTTTGTTCATACTTTTGAGGTATTAGTTCCGCCCGAAAAATACGGTAAAACCCATCCAGAATTTTATTCTTTGATTGATGGAGAGCGAAATACTGTGACACAGTTGTGTCTTTCCAATGAGGAAGTTTTTCAAACCTTGGTTAGTGAACTCAGAGAGAGAATAGAAAAGAATCCCAAAGCAAAATACTGGTCTGTCAGTCAAAACGACAATGATAAGTGCTGTCAATGTGGACCTTGTTCTGCTTTGAATAAAAAATATGGCAATTTACCCAGCGGATCGATGATCTGGTTTGTCAATAAGGTTGCGCGGGAGTTTCCCGATAAAATCATCTCGACTTTGGCCTATTGGTATACCCGAGCTGCTCCCAGCCATATTGTGGCAGAACCCAATGTGAATATCATGTTGTGTAATATTGAAAGCACTAGAGAAAAACCTGTTTTTGATACAGATCCAGCCTTTACCAGTGACTTGCAGGATTGGGGAAGAATGAGTCAGGACATACTGATTTGGGATTATAATATACAGTTTGCAAATCCCATTAGCCCTTTTCCCAATTTGCATACGATTGGACCCAATATCAAATTTTACATTGAAAATAATGTTCGCGCGCTTTTTATGCAAGCAACGGGCAATAAAGGAGAGTTTGGGCCACTGAGGTGTTATCTGATTACTAAACTGATGTGGAATCCTGAAGCTGATCCACAGGCCATTATTGACGATTTTTTGGAGGGATACTACGGTAAGGCAGCTAAGTTTTTGAAGACTTATATCGATAGTATGCGTGAATCGATGTTGAAAGAAGATTTCCGTTTGAATATTTTTGGAGACCCAAGAGATGCTGTAAATAATTATTTAGCTCCTGCAATGATGACTAAATATCATCTTTTGTATGACAATGCAGAGAAAACAGTATCGGGAGATAAAGAAAAATTGGATCGTGTACGCATCGCCAGACTGCCTCTTTTGATTGCAGAAATTCAAATTGCAGGTCAGATTCCTGTGGGAGAATCTGGGAGTTTTTATGAAATTGACGTTAATGGAAGGGTCATTCCAAGGCTAGAGATGAGAGAAAAGGTGGAAGACTTTGTAGCTCGTGCTAAAAAAGCAGAGATTCTAAGAATAGGAGAACGGGCCATTACGATTGATGATTATGCCTACAATTTTAAAAGGATCTTCCAAAAGATGGCGCAAATGGAGGGGGCGATTTCATTTAAGAAAAAAATCATACCGATCAGTCATCCTACTTCTGGAAAAGAAAATTTAGAACGTCTGACCGATGGAATTTTTGGAGCTTTTGAGTCGTGGAGATTCCCCAATAAAGATGCCAATTGGGTGGCATTCAAAGGAAAACACATGGATTTTATTTTGGATTTGGGTACAGTGATGCCCATCAATAGTGTTGAAATGGACTTTCTTAATGTTCAAGCACAGGCCAACTGGCACCAACTAATTCTTCCCCAATATGTGACGTATTCCACCTCACAAGATGGAACTGAATATAGTAGTCCCGTAAAGATCGATAACCCCCACAACCCAAATCCTTCAGAAAACCCAGACATTGTTAAATTGCCTTTTATGGGCTTTAAAGCTACTCTAAATGCAATCCCAGCACGATATATAAAAGTTCACGCAGAGAGTGTTTTACAAATGCCCAATTGGCATATTAATGCTGGAAAACCTGCCATTTTATATACCGATGAAATTGTAGTTAAGTAAGCATTCCAATCCTTTTTTTCTGATTTGAGTTTATTGACTCTTCTTGTGATGGGAGGGAAAAAAACCATTTTTGAGATTAATTTAAATCAGCATTTGTTTGAGTCTTAGAAAAAAATTATTTGATGCTAATCCAATTAGAAACAGAGACTGATTTATATCAAATTTTTGAAAAAATCAGGTTTTCCTTTGGATGTTCCATTACATATCTAAACTTCCAAGATTAGCAATAATGTCAAAACCAATTCAAGGGGGCTCTGTCACTGTAAGTATCGTTCCAAGAGATGGTGAGACTGATGCACTTGTTCAAAAGCATTTAGCTTTTCTTAAAAGCACATTGGATGATGCTGGGCTTGTTTTGGATGTAGATTATACCTGGACAGAAACAGCTGATGAATTGACTATAACCGTGACTGAAGGTACTCATTATGTAGGATTACCTTCACGAATGAATGCTAAACTTCAGAAATATTTTAATACTGATCTGTTTTCTGACCCTGCTGAAAACCTAACACAAAAGGTAAATCAAGGTAAACCTGTATTACCGTCAGTTATTATTTCAGCTGGTGATACTCATTTTATGATAGCAGAAGCAATACTCAGAGGACTTGCCTCAGGTGATGCTGCTTCATACTATCAATCAGGCCTAGAGAAGGCCATGGAGTATTGGGAAACTATTAGCGGTGTTTCTTTAGACGAAAGTAATATGGCAGCATTGACAGGAACTACTGAAGAACAGTTAGAAAAAATCGCTACTCAGCGGTGGATAGCTAACTACACTAATAGTCTAGAAGCCTGGGCAATTGTTCGCGATACAGGATATCCAAGTTCAGCCTTTAGTACGTCATCTGATGATGATATTATCAGCTTAGCAGGTCCTCTCAACGGTTCCTATCCCAACAGGTTGCGTTATGGTTCAGGAGTTTATAACTCAAATCAAGCTAATGTTGAAGCAGCAGTGGCTAAACAAGGCCCAGATGTAATGGCAACTAAATTATGGTTTGCTAAATAGTAGTAACTGTTTGTAAAAAAGAAAAAGCCTGTATTTGATTTACAGGCTTTTTTTATGCCTCCTAATCCATAAAATTAAATATTTGGAATAAAGTTTTTTTAACTAAATTGGTTTAAAATAATTTTAAATGCGCTCTTTACTTCTTATGAAGATTGGCTGCTTATTAACTATAGCCTTGTTTGCTATTGGATGCAAGAACCGCATTCCAGATGAAATGGTACAAGAAATTTCAAAGTTACCCGATAAGATTGATTTCAATTTCCATGTTAAGCCCATTTTGTCGGACAAATGTTTCGCTTGTCATGGGCCAGATGCAGGTAATCGAAAGGCAAACCTAAGGTTAGATTTCGACCAAAAACTCCTTGGTGACGATAAACTGCAATTTCTCACCTTTGAAGATGTAAAATCCGAAATACCCAATCGGTTATTATCACAGGATCCCGAAATACATATGCCCCCTCCCGAATCTCATTTAAGCCTCTCCGATCAGGAAACTGCTATCCTTTTAAAATGGATGGATCAAGGAGGAGAATACAAGCCCCATTGGTCTTTTCTTTCTCCCCCAAAAATCAATGCTTCCCTTTCGCTAAAAGAGGATTGGATGGAGACCGAAATTGATTTTTTTGTAAAGAAAAAGCTGAAAGAGTATGACATTTCACCGTCCAAAAAAGCCGCGAAAGAAATTCTTATTAGACGATTGAACTTTAGTCTTACTGGACTTCCTCCCAGCCCTGAGGAAATAGACGCCTTTTTGGCCGATAAATCTCCCCAAGCCTATGAAAAATTAATCGATCGACTGCTTCAGTCTCCACATTATGGTGAGCGGATGGCTGCCGAATGGATGGATGTGGCACGCTATGCCGACTCCGATGGCTATTTGGACGATAAGCACAGGGATTTTAGTCCATGGAGGGATTGGGTGATCGATGCCTTTAATCAAAACATAAGCTATGAAAAATTTGTCACCCATCAGTTGGCTGGCGATCTTGTTACGGATTCGGATCAATCCAGTAAAATTGCTACTGCATTCAATCGCTTACACAAAAAAAATTCTGAAGCAGGGATTATTTTTGAGGAATTTCGATCTGAATATGTAGCGGATCGGACAATTACTTTTGGCAAGGCTTTTTTGGGAATGACTATGGAATGTGCCCGTTGTCACGATCACAAATACGACCCCATAAGTCAAAGGAATTTTTATGAAATCTCCAGTTTTTTTAATAGCACCAATGAGATAGGTCACGCTGGATACGGACCAGGTCAGGTGGCAGGTCCCTCTTTACTTCTTACCAATGAGGAGCAGGATACTTTGATTGATTACATAAAGAATGATCTCAATACCCTTGAAAAAAGAATCTCCGATAACCTAAGTGATAATGAAGCGTCATTTGACAATTGGTATGGACAAAAATCAGCAGCAATCCAGTCTATCACAAATAACCTTAATAAGGGATTGGTGGCCTATTATCCCTTTGATACATTTATCCCCAAAACCGCTAATACTTTTTATAGTCCTAGTGGGATTCTTGGACAAAAATCGGCTACACTCTCCGAACCTTTAATAGGTGAAGGGCCAAAAAATAAAGGGTTTTTTATCAATGAGTTTACACAAATGAAACTCCCCAAAAAAGTGGGATGGTTTGATCAAACAGATCCCTTTACCCTTTCTTTTTCTGTTTTTGCCGATCATGAGGATCAAGAGGCCATTATCTTTGGTCATTGTGAACAAATTCGATTGGGTTTGAAAGGCTATTCTTTTTTTATCAATGACAACAAGTTAAAATTTATTATGGCCAGATCGTGGCCTCAAAATTCAATTGAGGTAGAAACAACTGAGCCTATTGCAAACAAGAATTGGAGTCAGATTACCATTACCTATGACGGCAAAGGAAGTGTTGGGGGGATTCAATTCTATGTCAATGGAAAAAAGGTTGAGGTAGTTAGAGCGGGAGATGAATTGTACAAATCTATTTTGTTTGAGCCCGACATTCATACTTATGGATTTGAGGGATTTAAGATCGGTTCCAGCCACAAGCTTAAGGCTTTTGAAAAGGGTGGATTTGATGAATTAAAGATTTATAATCGTGAATTGACTCATCTTGAGGTGGCTTACCAAAATAATGCAAATTATTTTACGACCTTTTCAAATGAAGATTTACGGCTCGAAAAACAATTATTTAAAGATTATTTTTTTCAGAATATAGCACCGTCGCAACGTTTATTGAACCGTGAGTACCGACAACTCAGAATCAAGTTAACGGAGTTGCTTGACCCTATTCCTGAATTGATGGTCATGGGAGATGCAAAACATTCCCGCCCTACCTATATTTTGAATAGAGGTGTTTATGACGATATGGGGAAAGAGGTTTTTCCCAATACCCCAGAAGTTATTCTACATTATGATAAAGACCTGCCCAAAGACCGATTGGGATTATCTCAATGGTTGTTTGATCATGATAATCCTCTTACTGCAAGGGTTTTTGTGAACAGGGTTTGGCAAATGCATTTTGGGAAGGGTCTTGTCGCCTCTTCTGATGATTTTGGAAATCAAGGAGGGCTTCCCAGTCACCCTGAGCTACTGGACTGGTTATCCAATTATTTTATGGATAACGATTGGGATATAAAAAAGCTTCACAAAAAAATTCTGAATAGTGCCACTTTCCAGCAAGAATCTAATAAAAGAAATGACTTGGAAGACTTAGATCCGGAAAATCTTCTTTTAGCAAGAGGTCCCAGCTATAGAATGTCGGCCGAAATGATACGTGATAATGCTCTAAAAGTCAGTGGGCTTTTGGTGCCAAAAATAGGAGGGAAAAGTGTGTATCCATATCAACCTGAAGGGCTTTGGGATTTGAGTGACAAATCTTGGCGATACCGATACAATCACGACACTGGTGAGGGATTATACAGGCGCAGTCTTTACACTTTTTGGAAAAGATCTGCTCCTCCTCCTTCAATGATGATTTTTGACACGCCCAACCGAGACATGTGTTCTGTCAAAAGAACGGTAACAAGTAGCCCCCTACAGGCATTAGTGATGTTAAATGATCCCCAGTATGTGGAAGCAGCTCGCGTGATGGCAGAAAAATATTTGGTATCGCAAAATGACGATATTGATAAACAATTGAGTTCGATTTTCAAGAGTGTTATTGGAAGATCGATACAGTTAAAAGAGTTAGGAACCCTTAAAAGGTTTTATTGGGATGAAAAAGATAAATTTTCTAAAAACCCTAAAAAAGCAGTAGCCTACCTTAAGACAGGGGAAAAATCAATCAATCGCAAGACCGGAGTAATTAATACTGCTGCTCTGGCCACTGTGATTAGTGGACTTATGAATACGGCAGAGGCCATATCTATAAATTAATTTTCTATAGATGGATGAGTTTTTAAAACATAAAAAGTACGGGACATCCAGAAGGGATTTCTTGAAAAAGTCATCACTGGGATTTGGTTCCATTGCTTTGTCTTCACTTATGACTCCTAGTTTAGTATCATCCCAAAACACGACTAATCAACTGAATCCACTGGGAGGGAGAGTTCCGCATTTTATACCGAAGGCTAAGCGGGTGATTTATCTCTTTCAGAGTGGAGGGCCCTCCCAAATTGAGACTTTTGATTACAAGCCTGCCCTTTCAAAATGGCATGGTAAGGAGATTCCTGCTTCCCTAAAGGCAACCCAAAGAAATTCTGGTATGGTAGAGGGTCAGTCTTCTTATCCACTGGTAAAATCAATTTATGATTTTAAACAATACGGACAGTCGGGGGCATGGGTGAGTGAACTTTTCCCCCATACCGCATCTATAGTAGATGAACTCTGTATTATTAAATCAATGCACACCGATGCTATCAATCACGAGCCTGCTGTAATGTTTGTTCAAACAGGTTCTCAACTTACGGGCAGACCCTCTATAGGATCATGGCTGAGTTATGGATTGGGAACTGATAATAAAAATTTACCTGATTTTATTGTGATGGTATCCAAATCTCATTCGGGAGCTCAACCGCTCAACTCTGCCTCTTGGAGTAATGGTTTTTTACCCTCACATCATCAAGGAGTTCAGTTGAGGTCTGGAAAAGAACCTGTCCTTTATCTCAACAACCCTCATGGGGTTGGTCACGGGGATCGAAAAAGGACAATAGATTACATCAATGAATTGAATCATTTACAATATGACAGTTACCAAGACCCCAATATTTTGTCACAAATCAAGCAGTATGAAATGGCTTACAAAATGCAACAGTCCGTTCCCGATGCACTGAATGTAAAGGAGGAGCCCCAGCACATTTATGATTTGTATGGAGAAGAGGCTAAAATCCCAGGTAGCTTTGCCGCAAATTGTTTACAAGCAAGAAGATTGGCGGAAAGGGATGTTAAATTCATCCAATTGTATCATACTGGATGGGACCAGCATGGGAATCTGCCATCTCAAATCAAAAAACAGGCTTTGGATACAGATCAAGCGACGGCAGGTTTGATACAAGATTTAAAGCAAAGAGGCTTGTTGGAGGATACTTTGGTCATTTGGGGAGGTGAGTTTGGAAGAACCAGTTTTTCACAGGGTCGACTGACGGCTAAAAATTATGGGAGAGATCATCATCCAGGTTGTTTCACCATGTGGATGGCTGGTGCTGGGGTAAAGAAAGGATTTGTGTATGGCAAAACAGATGATTTTAGTTATAATGTAGTCGAAAACCCAGTGCATGTTCATGATTTTCAAGCTACACTACTCCACCTGATGGGTCTCAATCACGAAAAGTTAACCTTCAAACATCAAGGAAGGCGATACAGATTGACCGACGTACATGGCCATATATTAAATGATTTACTACTTTAGATACCATCGTAGTGGTGTCAACTTATTGCATAACAAAACTAATATAAGATTGGGATATTGTAGAGCAAGAACAAAATAAAGCAGATCTGTTTTTAGCTTCAACTCTACTCACAATATTGAATTAAATCAGCGTACAAAGAAGTATAATCATCGGATAATTTCTGTAAGGTATAAGATTCGTGGGAGTCAAAATTATCCGATTCATATTCATCGAA
>Ga0257126_1001693_pt1 | contig 15371 bp, 9 predicted proteins | sample SI060_120mmetaG_FD_190151 | JGI IMG/M metagenome (GOLD analysis project Ga0257126, IMG submission 190151) | Marine microbial communities from Saanich Inlet, British Columbia, Canada - SI060_120m | ecosystem: Environmental > Aquatic > Marine > Inlet | place: Canada: British Columbia | collected... | reverse complement strand
AGAGGAAAGGCCTTAGACCGAAGGTCGACACCACAAAGCTTCGCCAGCATATCGGCTCGGGGTTCGCCAGAAAGCACCAACCAGGCATGACTGTTTTGATTATACAGCGGCCAGACCCCGGGCTTTGTACGCTCAAAGGTTGACTCAGTGCCCTGACTTAAGTTGTCAGGGTCTAAGAGCCAAAACTCCCGAGTGCTCAGAGCCATTAGCAGACGGTGGTCTGGCAGCGCTTCAATGGTGTTGGGCTGAAGCTCATGGGGTAATGATTCTGATTTGAGCCATTGGCTTGCATGTACACCTCTCACCCCTGAGCGAGTGGCAAGGCTTAGGTCGTGAAGCTTAAGAGACCCACTTCGATCGTCATCATCAGACGTAAGGCATCGTAAAGGGCTTACCAGATTTGAGGTCATAGCTGCTGCCTCGCGTTGCCTGGGTCATAAAAGGGAAGGGTGGCAATGGGTGCTTGTACGCAGACGCCGTCGGCAGTGCGTATCGTTACTTCGCTATCAGGTTGGGCATCATCGGGGTGCACGTAAGCAAGGCCTATAACCTTGGCAAGAGTAGGGGAGTACTCGCAGGAGGTTACTGTTCCTACAATGTCACCGTCACGCAACACCAAGTGACCTTCTTCAGGCTTTGGCGCTGATGGTGACAGAGTAAAGCCCACCAACTGACGTTTTAGGGGTTGTGACATTAGGATATCAACCGAGCGTCTACCCACAAAAAAGGCCTTTTTCCGATTAATAGCCCAGGCCAGCCCCACTTCTCCCGGATGGCTCATGCCATCGGTGTCCTGTCCAATAATAATGTGGCCCTTTTCCAATCGAAGTAAGCGCTGAGTTTCCACGCCGAAGGGTCGTATATTAAAAGCCTCACCCGCGACCATCAGCTTATCCCAGAGGGTTTGCGCCATCAGACTCGGTACGTGAAGCTCAAAGCCCAGCTCACCCACAAAGCCAACCCGCATTAGCCTAGCGGGAATGCCCGCGACCATACCCTCGCGACAAGCGAGATAGGGGAAGCTCTCGGACGACAATTCGATATTACAGCCGGCCTGCTCCAGCACATCACGGGAGAAGGGCCCAGCCACGTTAACCGCCGAATATGCAGAGGTCACCTGTGCAATGTCTAGATCCAGTCGCCATTGCGCATTCCAGCGCAACATTTCGCTGTATACACGGTCAACACCCGTGGTGGTTGCCGTTACATAAAAATGATCTTCTGCCAAACGTGCGGCGACGCCGTCATCGATGATCACGCCTTGTTCATTGGCGAGTGCGGCGTAGCGTGTTTTCCCTACGGGCTGTTTGAGGAACCCATAGGTATATATGCGATTCATGAACTCGGCGGCATCGGGACCACGCAGTTCAATGCCCCCCAGCGTGCTGACATCGATCATGCCCACGCCGTTTCGTACTGCGTGAGCTTCGGCTGCAATATTGGCAGCTCGATGATCGAGAGCCCCGTAAAAGGCGGGGCGGCGCCAGCTGCCGGCGGGAATCATATGGGCCCCTAGCGCCAGGTGACGCTGATCCATCGGAGTTTTTCTAATGGGGTGAAAGCGCCGGCCCGCAAGGACCCCTAGTGACTCGGGCTTCACCGGAGGACGCGCTGTTGTAACCCCGGTCTCCGTGACGGTGCGCTCGGTGGCATCAGCGATCAGTCGGGCCGTCGTTAGTGCCGAGTGACGCCCTTGGGAGGGTCCCATCCCCACCGTGGAGTAACGCTTAACCAACTGAATATCGCGATAGCCAAGGCGCGCGCTATTGATGATGTCTTTTATCTGCAAGTCTTCGTCAAAATCGACAAACTCGCGCCCCTTTGGGTGCTTGAAAATGGGCCAGGGGTGGTTGACATGACGTTCACACTGAACCGCTTCATCGTTATCGGTTTCCAAGGCTAAGGCGCGCAGGGCACCGCGACCGGCATTGCGGCCATCGGCACAGACAGCCTTTAAATCATGAGTGCTGTTAACACTGCCGGCGAGGTGCATTCCCTCTGGCAATTCTGTGAGGGTAAATTCACTCTTGTCATCGTGATACGCCAGTTTAGCGCCGCCATGACAAGCCAGTTGATAGGCGGGCATAAATCCCGCAGACATGGCGAGCAGACGACATTTTAAATGAACCGCTGTCGCGCCTACCTTGCCTTCACTTTCGATAGGATAAATTGTGACGGCTCCCAGCTGCGCCCCTGACTTATCGCTATGGGCCTCAAAAACCGTCGCACTCTTATAGAGCGTTATGCCGCGTTCACTAAGTGCCGCAGGCAGTGCTAAGTCATCAGGCTCCGATCGGAGGTCGACGACCCCTGCGATAGATAAGCCCGCTTCTGCGGCTGTAATAGCTGTTAAGTAGGCATCGTCATTGCCAGCCAGAATGACCGCTGGGCCCTCAGGGCAAACTCCATGATGCATCATTAGGCGCTCAAGACCACTGCACAGAACGATACCTGGCAAATCATTGTTGCGAAACACGACCGGTTGCTCACTACTACCGGTTGCCAAAACACAGGTTTTGGCCCGTACTTTATAGAGCCGATCACCTTGAAAAACCGGTAGGTAGTGATCGCTAAACCAGGCATTGCAAGTTGCGCCAGTCAGCACGCGGATCTTGTCATGATTAGCAACTGCGGTAGATAAAGCCTCCAAGGTCTGCGTGCGACTGTCATCCTCTAGGGTAAAACGGTGATAAGTGAGTGCGCCACCCAGAAGCTCTTGTTCGTCAACGAGTAGCACTTCGGCGCCGCCCGTTGCGGCGGTGAGGGCGGCGTTCAGTCCCGCGGGGCCTGCGCCAATGACAGCCACATCACAAAACAGATATTGCTTGTCGGTGTAGCGAGGCGTGGCCTCGAGATTGGCAACACCTAGGCCCGCCGCATTACGGATAACGTTTTCCCAAAAGCGCCATATACCTCGCGGCTTGAAGAAGGCTCGGTAGTAAAAGCCCACGGGCAAAAAGCGGCCCAGTCGGTCTAGCAGACTGTAATAATCGAACTTCAGTGAGCCCAAGTAGTTTTGCCCTGAAAGAGTTCCCTGATCTTTTGCCATCAGGTCTTCAGCCAGTCGGTTGGCTGCGGTAGGGGTCTGTATTAGGGTGTTAGCGTCGTGACCTGCTAGTGACAGTGGTCCCCTGGGGCGATGGTATTTAAAAGAGCGCGACATGAGCCAGCGCCCCTCGCCAATCAGGGCGGAGGCCACATTGTCTCCCGCATAGCCCTGTACGGCTTCCCCTTCAAATTCAAAAGTTACCGGGGTATCACGGTCGATCAATTGGCCAAAGGGGTGCTCGAGTCTAGAAGGGCTCATGGTTCGTTCTCGCCAGTCGTGAAGTCAACGCGCTCGCTAAATAATTCGCCGGGGTCATAGGTACGCAAAATGTCGTCGCTGGCATTATGGCGTTCTGCAATAAACCAATAGCTACTGGGGGCGTGTTGCCACCATTCCCGCACGATGCCAATGGCATTGTTGTCATAAAATACGTAGCTCGCCCAGTCTTTGTCAGAGCACTGCTGAGGATCTGGCATGGGTTCAACCTGCCCTCCGTAAACGAACTCGCTAATGTTTCTTGGCCCATTTAAGGGGCATTGCATTATCTTCATCTATCCCCCTAGTGACTGGCGGCCGTTGCGCCCATTTCATTGACTTGTTGAAAGTGATCGAAGCGCTCGAGAGTGAATGGTTGAATAAGTGTGGGTACTTGGCCGCCACTGGCGACGAGTTCGGCCATGGTCTTGCCACAGATGGGGGTTGCCTTAAATCCCCATGTACCCCAGCCCGCATCAAGGTAATAGTTTTTTAATGGGCTGAGGCCCATGATCGGGCTGTAGTCGGCAGTCATGTCAGTGATGCCGGCCCATTGTCGCAGCAGCCGCATCTCACTGAGAAACGGAAACATATCGACGGCGCTGGCGATTAAACTTTCCTTAAGCGGCAATGAGGCGCGACTGTTGTAGAGGGGGTAGGGGTCAGAACCGCCGCCAATGACAATCTCGCCGCGGCTGGTTTGCTGAACATAGCAATGCAGCGCGGACGAACTCACCAGGGGGTTGAGAAAGGGCTTAACCGGTAGGGTGACCATGGCCTGTAGGGGATAGGCCACTATGGGAAGCGGAAAGCCGGCTTTTTGTGACATTACTGCGCTGTGCCCTGCGACCGCCTGAATAACGGTGCCACACGCAATTTTCCCGCGATTGGTCACTACGCCCGTCACCTGCCCCGCCTCACTTTCGATACCTGTGACTTCAGTCAACTGATGCAATTCCACGCCACGCTGCGTGGCGCCTCGCGCATAGCCCCAGGCGACGGCATCGTGTCGGGCGGTAGCGCCATCTTGGTGCCACAGTCCGGCTAAAACCGGTAACTGCGCAGGATCAAGGTTAAGGCAAGGCACCAATTCGGCAATGCTCTGGCGATCAATCATCTCGGTACGGCCACCAAAGTGCTTGTTAACTTCGGCCCGCTGTCGGAACGCCCGCACCGTGGCATCGGTATGGGCAAGGGTTAGCTGACCACGCTGGGAATACATAATGTTGAAGTCAAATTCGTTGGCGAGATTCTCGTAGAGTTTCACTGAGGCACTGTAGAAGCGAACGCCCTCTGGGGTAAGGTAGTTAGAGCGAATAACTGCCGTATTGCGGGCAGTATTGCCGCCGCCCAGATAGGCTTTTTCGAGCACCGCGACATTGGTAATGCCGTGATATTTAGCGAGGTAATAAGCGGTAGCCACGCCGTGACCACCGCCGCCAATAATGACAACATCGTAGTGCTTCTTTAGCTCCCGTGGCCCAGGCAGATCGGGTTGACGCTCGAAGGGGTAGTCACTACCTCTCCCATATTTTAAAAGACCTAGGGGCATGGACTGTCCTCGCTGGCGAGTCTGTGAGGTTCCTTGCGGTAGCCCTTGATTGTGCGCAGCATGGGTATTGGGCTTGTCATTGCTGTCGCTTCAATAATGGCAGGGCGCCCCAAAGCGAGGGGAGCAAAAGTAGGGATACTGGCACGGCGGTCACCACAATAAAGTTCTGAAGTTTGCCAACGCCACCGTCGGGCCCCCCCACCAGTATCATGGCCGTCACGCCAAGGGCTAGACCCCAGAACAGGCGCAGTGAGCGAGGAGGATTGTCGTGCCCAGCCGACACCACTGACAAGCTGTATGTCATGGAGTCGCCAGTAGTAGCAACAAAGAGCGCTGTGAGAATCAGAAATAGAAATGACACGATGGCGTTAAATGGCATGGATTGAGTAATGGCTAGCAACACGGCGGGCAGGTTAAAGCCCTCGAAAGGCTCGGTGATGGTTCCTGCGTTGGCCATCTCAAGCCCCAACCCTGTGCCCCCAAGAATCGAGAACCATGCCATGGTCAGTAAGGGAGCAATCACAGACATTAAAATGATAATTTCCCTTGCGCTGCGTCCCCGGCTAATACGTGCGATGAAAATGGCCATCATGGGGCCATAACCGATAAACCACCCCCAAAAGAAAATGGTCCAGTAAGACAGCCAGCCGGGGTCGTTAAACCAGCCTGCCTCACCGCGATAAAGTGCCTGTTCAGGTAGCCACCGTAAATGGCTGAGTAATCCTTCAAAAAATGCCTGAAATATAAAAGCAGTAGGTCCTGCCAAAAGCAAAAACAGCAGCAATGCGACGCCAAGAACAATATTAAGTCGGCTTAAAATCTGAATGCCACGATGCATACCACTGACTGCCGAGGTGAGATAGATGACCATCAGCCCGGCAATGGTGAGTAGCTGGATGGTGGTGCTGTCGGGGGTGTTATAGAGAGAGCTGAGTCCGTAACTGATTTGCAGGCCCAAAAAGCCAATCGGTCCCACTGTGCCGGCAAATACCGCAAGTATTGACACAACATCAGCGACATCACCGATAGGTCCTCGGACGCCTTTTTCGCCAAGGAGCGGATACAACAGTGTTCGTGGCGCCAGCGGTAATCCCATGTCGTAATGTAATCGCATTAACACCAAGGCGGTCAGACTGCCCAGAATTGACCAGGCGAGAAATCCCCAGTGTAGAAACGATTGGGACAATGCCAGTGGAACCGCCTCAGCCGTTCCCGGCGTAATATCAGTGAAGACTGGCGGGACGGTAACGAAGTGGGCGACGGGTTCTGCGGCGGCCCAAAACACGCCGCCCCCCGCAAGTAGGGTGCATAACACCATGGCGACCCACTGGAACCCTGGAAACTCGGGTGTCTCGCGACCACCCAATTTGAACCTGGCGTAAGGGCGGGTTGCGAGAAAAATCGCAATTGCAAAATTGGCGATCATCAGTAATTGCCAAAACAGCCCAAAGTACTGTGCGCTCCAACTGAAAGATTGGTCTATCCAGCGTGAAAATAGGGCTGAATCAATGAAGAATAGCGCTAAGAAAGCACACACAAATAGGGCGGACAGCGCCGTGACGCGCCTAGGCGCCGTGGTGCTGGATAAATGATCAGTCGGCAAAGTAGGGTCCCTTCAGTTGAAGTCGATTAGGCTTCATGAAAGCGAATCGACATTTTGAGTTAGCAGTGCCGCGAATGGACACCGTACTGAAGTTCATTATCACACAGGGGTGCCTCACTCGGCCGGCCCCGCGCCAAAACGCGAGGCGTCAAAGGATTCAACCAGAGTATATTGCGCGAGCTCTTTGAGTCGTAGCCACAGCTCCCCTGATACCTCGATACCTGAAGTCATGGCGCGCTCTCTCACTGCAAGTAACTCAGACTCATCGTGTTTGGCGAGCAGGTCATACTTGAAGTCGGAGCGCATGGTGGGAAGCAGGTCAACGTGGTTCGCCATAAACAGCGTAATGCCGTCGTTGGGTTCGTTTTCCTCGGGAACTTCCTCAACCGCATAAACTCGGATTGATGGTACGGTTGAATTGGCCCTAAACCCCACTACTTGTTCGGTAAGTGGGGACTGCGCATTGCGCCAAAAGGCGGTCACATTCATGCCTCGCGCCGACAACCTGGCAAGGTAGCCCATGATCAATTGCCGTTGTCGACAACGCCTTATTTTTATCACTGAGAGGCCCCGGGATCGCGCTTTAGCGAAGGCCAGTTCCAGTGCCAAATTACATGCCCGTAACACGCTCAGGTTGTGGCCATCGACAACGGCTAAATCACTATCTTGATAAAGAATTTCAGGATAAGAATCGGGGTCTTCCCCGATCAAATGCTCGAGTCCCAAGTTCAGTGCCTCAAGACCATGTAGATCGTAACTTTCCATCCAGGTCACCATATCGGCGGCGTCATCAGCATGGCCCTCGGCAAAGCCAATACCAATAAAGGCTTTGCGGGACAGACCTTGGAGTTCGTTAAACGAGACTTTCATGATTTTCCACAGTGTCAAAATCCTCGCCCACTTTTAAGTCGGTCGGCGCTGAGGCGTAGCTCCAGTCATCGAAAGCAAAAAGGTCGGTAGGCTCTCCATTAAGTTCGTCAATGAGTGGGGCACCCTGGAAAAAAGTGACGCGAACCCAACGATCCCCACGGGGGTCAAAGCGATTGGCGCCCAAAAATGAGAGTTTGGCCCGCAGTAAGTGCATGGGCTTCATGTCACGGTGCCACAAATTGCCCTGAATCTCGCCGTAGGCGGTGGTGGCCATGGTTTGAATGCGACGAATACTTTCCATGTGCTTTGGTTGTGCCAGAAGAAAGTCAATCGTGAGCGCCTTGGGATTGCTCTGTAGAAACTCAGTAAGCGCCGCGTAGCTGCGTTGCACGCGAGGTGCAATGGCTAGTGGTAGTTCTTTGTTCTCCCCAGGATCAACGCCACGAACGCCCAGTCTTGGCTCCTCTTTTTCTACTGACTGATACCAAAACCAATGCTTCGCTTCCGGAGTCTCGAAATCTTCGGACAGCGCCCAGTCGAACTGGGTCTCAATAACTTGCTTCAGCTGGACAAGAGGCATATCGGGTATCAGCTCAAGCTTTTCTTCAACGGCCATGGCATCCTCGAGCATGTCGACTGACTCTGGGTAGAGTTCGATCAGTAGCGTATTCAAAAGCTCTTGGGTGTCGGTAGTCTGAGCGGCCTCTGACCAGTCAGTGAGTTGCTGCCACAACGTCTCATGGAGTGTGATCTGCTCAAGCCACGGAATGATATCCGTCAGCTCTTCCACAACCGTGGCATTGCGTTCTGCCTGAGCAGTATTTTCGACCGAGGTTTCGTCTAGGTAGCGTTGGGCTCGGAGGCACAGCGCCAGGAGGCGTTCTCGACTTAGCTCTGAGGGTATCTGGGCTTTGGCTGTCGCCAATGCCTGTTCACGGGCATGAATCCATTGATTGATCAATTGCGGATGGCGAATAAGGAAGGGTGCCATGCCTAAACCGGTAGAATTTCCAATGCCTAGATAGCGCTGTAATTCAATAGCGAGGGGAACCGCCGTCTCAGGGGCCGCCACTCGTGCCAAGTGCTCTGCTTGGTCTATGGAAAATTGTCGCAAAACATAGACCGCGGTCATCTGGGCTGAAAAAGGGTATCGAAAGTCTGGGTTGCCTTGTAGACGACCGTAATCGGCAATACCGAATTTACCATTGCCGTACACGGCTGTAGTGCGATAAAGGTAGCCCACTTCGCGAATGGCTTCTACTGGGGGCTGCTCTCCCGCTGCGAGCGCCTGCACAAACACTTCAAAATTGCGCAGGCTTTTATTGGCCCGAGAGATCACTAGTAAACGGGGGTGTTGTCGACCTGCCTCTTGAAGTGGAACGTTTTCAGCGAGTGTTGTGAACAGCGAGTCTTCTACATCGCCCTCAACTAGGCCAAAAGTAATGTCCCAGGCGTTGGCAATGACGCGGTCGGTGCGCTCTTCGTCGGTGATATGTTGCGAGAAAATAACCACGTGGTATCGACCATGGGGCGTTTGCACCCGGTAGATGACTTCACCGTAGCCACCGTCATCCAAGGCAAAATATTCCTGCGTGATTTGCCAGCGTTGTCGCGCCATTTGACGTATAAGGCTTCGGGCAAAGCTTAGGCGACTTGGGACGAGAGTGCCTAGCCTTTCGAGGTCCATCACTAGGTTCTGTGGTCGCAGCGCGGGTGCAACACGAGCGGCTTGTAAGACCGCGTCGATCATGCAGCGTCCTCTACAGAAAGCGACTTGATGCCCTGAGGTTTGGCGACGCGGGTTAATAGGTCTACCCAATTACCACCCATAATTTTTCCCGTCTCTTCATCATTGAAGCCTTTGGCCTGAAGTGCGGCTGCAATACCGGGAAAGTCGCGGCTGTCTTTGAACCAAGTTAGCGCATCAGGCCAACCTGCGTTGGCTGATGAGCCCTCGCCATAATCCATGGCCTTGGACCAGCGCCCGTTACGCATCCATTCGAGCACGCTTTGCGGTTGGTTTTGACACAGATCAGAGCCCAGACCGATGCGATCAATACCCATGCGGTCTGCGGTCCAGGCGACCATGTCACAAAAATCTTCAAGGGAGCATTGCGGGCCGTTTTTCAAATGGAAAGGGTACAGAGAAAAGCCCAGCAAACCCTGATTATCGGCAATGGCGTCGATAACGGTGTTCGATTTGTTGCGCAGTGCGGGGTGAAAATGACTGGGGTTGGCGTGGGAGATAATCACGGGCTGCTGTGAGTGTTCTATTGCCTCGAGGGTCGAGCGTTCAGCGCTGTGAGACATGTCGATGACCATGCCCACCCGATTCATCTCGCGTACAATCTGTTTACCGTATCGGGTGAGCCCGCTGTCCTCAGTTTCGTAACAGCCACAGCCAAGCAGGCTTTGGTTGTTGTAGGTCAGCTGCATGATCATAAGGCCCATGCGCCGCATAATTTCAACGAGTCGAATTTCGTCTTCAATCGGCGAACAGTTTTGGGCGCCAAAAATGATACCAATCTTGCCTTCTTTTTTGGCCCGATGAATGTCTGTCGGCTCGAATACGGGTGTGATTAAATCAGGGAATGCCTCAAAGCGAGCGTTCCATTCGCCCAGCCGTGTCAGGGTATCGCGGGTGGTCTCGTGGTACGCAACAGTAACGTGGACAGCGTTAAGGCCACCTGCACGCATTTGTTCAAAAACATTGCGTGACCACGCTGAGTACTGTAATCCATCAATAACGGTCCAAGCTGGATTCATGAGTCGCTCCCGCTAATTAAGCTTGAATATAGGCGGTCTTAACCGTCGTGTAGAACTCGCGCGCATATTGCCCTTGTTCTCGAGGACCGAAACTAGAATTTTTGCGCCCCCCGAAGGGCACATGATAATCGGTTCCTGCGGTCGGCAGGTTCACCATGACACAGCCGCTGACGGCGCGTTTCTTGAAGTCCATAGCCAAGGCGAGGGATTGGGTAATGATGCCGGCAGTGAGGCCAAACTCGGTATCGTTGAGTATCTCGAGGGCGTGCTCGTAATCTTTTGCTTTAATGACACTCGCTATGGGTGCGAACAATTCTTCGCGATTAATGGCCATGGCGTTGTCGGTATCTATAAAGAGCGCTGGCGACATGTAGTAGCCGGGTTTATCGAGGCTCAGCCTCTCGCCCCCTTGGGTGAGTTGGGCGCCTTCTGCCACCCCACGTTGGATCCAAGCGAGATTGGCTTCCAACTGTTCTTCTGATGCGATAGGACCCATGTCTACACCATCCTCGAGGGCATGTCCGACACGGGTTGCCGAGAGCTTTTCTTCCAGCCTCGCAACGAACTCGTCATAAACGCTGGCGTCAACAATTAAACGCGAGGAGGCAGTGCACTTTTGTCCCGTGCCGCTGTAAGCGCCGACAAAAGCAGCATTGACGGCGACTTCTAAATTGGCGTCAGCGGCAACGATTAACGCATTTTTGGAGCCCATTTCCAGTTGGCATTTCACCAAGTTTGCGGCGGTTGCGCTGGCCACCTGGCGTCCAACGGGGAGTGACCCGGTGAAGCTCACCGCGTGAATTTGGTCGCTATTAATCAGTGTATTGCCGACCTTGCTGCCGCTACCCATGAGCAGGTTAAAAGCGCCTGAGGGGAGGGCGGCCTGCCGGGCAATGATCTCAGTCAGTGCCCAAGCACTGGCCGGGACGAGATTGGCGGGCTTGAGAATCACCGAGTTACCAAAGGCAAGCGCCGGCGCAATTTTCCAGACAGCGGTTGCCATCGGAAAATTCCATGGGCTGATAACCACCACCACACCAACAGGTTCTCGGCGAGTTTCTATTTCGATGCCAGGTCGAACAGATTCGGCGCGATCATCGATTTGACGATGAACCTCTGCGGCGTAGTAGTGAAAAAATTGGCCCGAGCGATAAACTTCACCGACACCCTCGGCCCGGGTTTTACCCTCTTCTCGAGCCAATAATTCCCCCAGTTCTGCACTGCGCGCTATCAGTTCATCACCGATCGCCATAAGAACTTGGTAGCGAGTTTCCAGAGGAGACTGTCCCCATTGCGCTACCGCTCTATTGGCGGCGTCAATGGCTTCTTTAACCTGCTCGGTATTGGCCTGGGCGTAATGCCCAATAACATCGTCAGTGTCGGAGGGATTTCGGTTGGCGATGGCTTCAGGGGTGTTCACCCAGTTACCGTCAATATAAAGGGCGTGCTGGTCTGACATGATGAACTCCCAAACTGTGGTAGGAAACGATGGCGATGGCGATTGCCATAGGCTAGCGGTTTATGTTAAATAAGGAAAATTAATTAAATCAATTTATATATAAAAAAAACTTATTAATGGTTGGGCCGACATATGAGCAAGGGATTGAAGCTACAGCAGCTGCGATACGTTCTGGCTATTGTCGATGAGGGTGGATTCAAAGCTGCGGCTAAGCAGCTCCATCGAACGCAGCCTGCGCTGTCTTTGGGGATTCGAGAGCTTGAGGACAGCTTGGGCGCTGTACTGTTGGAAAAGCAGGGCGCTGTTCGGCTCACGCCCTTTGGTGAAATGTGTATTCCTCGATTCCGGGAGTTACTGGGGGTGCACGATCGGATCGTTAAAGATCTCGATGACGTGATCAATCGACGCAGTGGGCGCGTCGAAGTGGTTACAGCTCCTTCTATCGCAAGGCGGTATATGCCCTCTGTTCTCAATCATTTTTTGCGTAAATACCCGGGGTTAGAGGTGGGCCTCCACGATGGCCCTGCTGATGTCGTGGCAGATATGGTGCGCACCGGCGAGGTGGAGTTTGGCGTCAGCTCTCTTTGGGCCGACGCTGAAGATCTTGAATTTGAGCCTATTTTGAAAGATGCCGTCGGTGTTGTTTGTCATCAGACGCATTCCCTCGCCGATGCCAATAGTTTGCGCTGGCATGATTTGATTGGGCAAACGATGATAAGGAACGGTACCTCTCGGTTGCTAGAGGCGACACCTGCCAAGGAGTTGCTGGCTGAAAGTCGAATTTATATTTCTGAAATGATTTCTATTGTCGCTATGTTAGAGACGGGGACTGCCTATACGACATTACCTAGGCTGGCATTTCAGGACAGTGCTTCAACGCTACGCTTCATCCCTATAAAAAACCCTACCGTCACTCGGGTCATTGGCATTATCACTCGCCGTGGTGTGACCCTCTCACCTGCGGCACAAACGGTAGTTTCGGCACTGCGTGAAACAATCACTTCAGATGAGGCAGGTTGAGGGGGGCTCGATGTTTTAGGGGAGGGATTGCTGGTAGTGCCCTAGGGCGATTGCCGCTGTAGCAATGATTTGACGCGATGTTTCACCCGAATTGAAATATTTGACATAATATGTGCCATAATGTCATGGTGACGGTGAGTGAGACAAGCTCAGTCGCCCAAGCATTTCCGTGCAGCAATGTTTGACTTGTTCGGCCGATTTTTTGGCGCCCTAAGTGGGCGGGGTACGTGCGGCTATTTGTGCCGATTTGCACCTACAATTTTGCTGCATGGTGTGTTTTACTCTCACCAGAACAACTAAATAATTAAAAAATAAATTGCTAGGAGTTCCTCAATGAAGCGAGTCATGTCGAAGTTGGCCTTGAGCGCAGCCGTTGCTGCCACATCTATTGGAACCTGGGCTGCCGAGCTTGAAGAAGTATTGGTAACTGCCCAGAAACGTACTGAAAGCCTGCAGGATGTTCCTATATCGGTAACTGCGATCAGCGGTGAGCAAATTCAGGACGCCTCGATTAGAGGTTTGGGCGACTTGGGTGCTTACGTACCCAACTTCTCAGTCACTGAAAACGCCGTCAATACGATCATTACCATGCGGGGCATATCAGTAGGTGCTCAACAGTCTTTTGAACAGTCGGTCGGCATGTTTGTCGACGGCGTGCACTATGGCAAAAGCCGACAGGCACGGCTGGGCTTGTTTGATCTAGAGCAGGTAGAGGTTCTGAGAGGGCCTCAGGGAACTCTGTTTGGAAAGAATACGCTGGCAGGCGCGATCAACGTTCGCACTGCAGCTCCTAAGGTGGGCGAAGGCTTGTCTGGCAGAGTGGCTGCGAGTTTTGAGAGTGACAATGGTAAGTACTTTGAGGGTTATGTCAGTGGCAGCCTCTCTGATAATTTCGCCATGCGCTTGGCTATTATGGATCGTGAAATTGATGGCTACCTCGACAACACATCACCCAATGCCTGGGGCGATGATATGCCCAGCACGGATGAAACGATTGCGCGTATTGGCGCTCAGTGGGAACCCTCAGATCAAACGACTCTAGCGCTTCGATACACCTACAGTGATTTCGTTCGCGAGGGTGGTACGGCTACGGTTACCACGTTCCAACCCCTGCCCAATGTGCCTGCGTCGAATGCGGCAATGTATGCCACCATGGGGCTTGCCTTTCCAACGTTCCAAGCCTCGTCAAATGATACGTATCGCGATGGTTATTCAATCGGTGGCGCGGCATTTTCAGGCAGTGATGGCGCTGAGCGCAAAGAGGGAACCGATACTCAGAACCATGAATTTTCGGTGAACTTTGAGCACGAATTTAACAACGGCATGACCTTCGCGGCGGTGACCGGTGTGTCAAGCTACGAATACGAAGACGGTATTGACGCCGACTTTCTGCCCGTAGAATTTATTGGTCGAAGCGACGATTCTGAATACGAGCAATTCAGCCAAGAAATTCGATTGTCATCGGACCCCTCTGAACGCTTTAGCTGGGTGGTGGGGGCTAATTATATTGATTCAAAGCAGGAAATCGATCGTTTGGTCGATGTCCGCGGCTCCTTAGGCCAGCCCGACCTGATGCGATTGATCACTTGTCCTGTGCCGGAGATTCTCGGGGCCTGTGGTTTCCCGTCTTTCTTAGTTTACAGCCCAGCGCAATTAGCGGGAATTGAGGCCGGTCTGGGTCTGCCACCGGGCTCGCTACCCCCCGGCGTAGAGGGACTCACACAGTTTACCGACGTGGCGCGATTGTCCCGTTGGGTTCAAGATACCGAGTCTTGGGCGGTGTTCCTGCAAGGTACTTTTGATTTAACTGAGACCCTAAGCATTACAGCAGGCTTACGTTACACCGAGGAAACCAAGAAGGTCTCTGCCCGTACCGACATAACAACGGGTGCTACTGGAATAACGAATCCTGTGCCCCCATCAGTTAATCCGCTCTTACACGGGCTAATGGGTGCTTCATTTGATTCTTATGCGCATGAATTTAATGAGGAGCGAGACACTGATCAGTTGATGCCGGCAGGTTCTATTAATTGGCGTCCCGCTGACGATCACCTGCTTTACGTGAGCTACGCTGAAGGCTTCAAAAGTGGCGGCTTCAACTCGGTTGACGATCAAAACCCCATCTTTTTGCCTGATGGAACCATTCTCCGTGACCAGCCTGGAGTGGGTTTCGAGTACGACGATGAAACCGCATGGTCCGTCGAAGTAGGCGGTAAGCACACGTTCCTAGACGGTTCTCTTCGGGTGAACTGGAACTACTTCAACAGTGAGTACGACGATCAGCAAGTATCAACTTTCGTGGGCTTAGGCTTTGTGGTCGCCAACGCGGCGAGTACCGAGATATCAGGCTTTGAAGTCGATGCTGCATGGCAGGCTACTGACAAGCTGCGCCTGAACCTAGCCTTCGGTTATATCGACGGTGAGTACGGCTCCTTCCCAGGTGCCGGTTGTACTGCGCTGCAGCAAGATGCTTTGCGCGGCTTAAATATTACTGATTCCAGTGCCCCAGTGACGTCGGTTACGGTTGATGGCAGGACTTGCGAGCAGAAATTCTTGGGTAATGGAGCACCCTCGGGAGCCTCTCAAGACCTAAGTGGCGCTGACCTTGGCAGCGCAGAGTACTCAGGATCCTTCGGCGCAGAGTTTGTTCAACCCATTGGAGCCATGGCTTGGTTCACGCAGTTGGACGTTAACTTTACTGACGACTATTTCATGACGGGTGACCTTGATCCTATTGACGTTCAGGCGGGATTTGAAACGGTCAACATTCGTACCGGTCTTCGTGGTGATAGCTGGA
>Ga0257126_1001686_pt1 | contig 15448 bp, 11 predicted proteins | sample SI060_120mmetaG_FD_190151 | JGI IMG/M metagenome (GOLD analysis project Ga0257126, IMG submission 190151) | Marine microbial communities from Saanich Inlet, British Columbia, Canada - SI060_120m | ecosystem: Environmental > Aquatic > Marine > Inlet | place: Canada: British Columbia | collected... | reverse complement strand
AGAAGATCCCTTTTTTTTTTTTTTTCCCCTGCTTTGCGCCATTCCACCCTGTATTTTCCGTCATGATGTTCGTCTTTCTTTATGTAATAAATCCCTGTATTTCTAACCCATTCGTTTTTTTTCTTTTTTTCCAATTTTAATACAAGAGTGTATGGATATTGGGGAGTTTCAGTACTTTTACTATGTCTTATATAAAAGGTATTATCGTCTTTTAGTGATAGGATTGTATCCGATGGATGTATTGAAGAACTGTCTCCATCCCCCACTATATTCCTCTTTATATTTGACGACACAGTTGGCGACGTGCCGTCTCCTACAACCGTTTCATTATTGACGACCCCCCCCTTCGGCACGTCCGTAAGTTCAATTTTCGGATTTAATTTCCTCTTCTTCTGCTTCTTATTCGGCACGGGTGGAGGTGCCTCATCTGCTTCTTTATTGACGACCATCCCCCAATGCAAGCCATTTATTTGTTGTTTGTTACCTTTCCCGGAGGCCGAATGAATTTCTTTCCTCAGGGTGTCAATATTAACTTGTTTCTCCAGTTTGTCAATCTTAGCAAGGTAAGGAGATATTGCTTCAGCACATTCACTTACGGGTTTTAAATCCATTTTACCCATTAAGTTTATAACCTTGGTAACAGCAGATTTAATATCTTCCTTTAGAGTTTCTGTCTCTTCCGAATAAATATGTTTTTTATCACCAAATGCGTTAGAGTTCTTTTGTTTTACAGTATTTATTATATACTCCGTGAAAACTTTCGTCAGATTATCTTCAGCAACGTTCGCTTCGATTTTATTAGAACTCATTGATGTGTCCCAATTACCAAGTCCGACATTGGTTTTCCACCATTCCGTATTATATTCACCGTTAACCTCAAACTTATATATTTTTAGTATCTCTTTCCCATCCTCGTCCTTCACCTCTTTCTCCTCCGTAGCATTCCGTCTCTCCTTGACATCTTCTCTTAAAATATGATATAATTTTTTTAAATAATCGACATTATAAATTTTACAGTGATTATCTTTCGAGTCATTACACGGTTTTTTCAAATGGCTCTGTTCTTTTTTTATCCTGGTTATGATGATGTTAGCTTTCTTGGATGCTTTCATCATCTTATTATTCCAACTCCTCCTGTTCCTTTTTTTAAATTTATTTTCGCCACAATTGCCAAGTTTGTATGATCCCTTTGTTTTGAGTTTCATATAACATTTTGGAGAGCTATTACATAGTTGATATTTTAAATTTAATTTATCATTTTCACGCAGTACAGTACTTTTTCTTTCTTCTTTCGAATCCGTCATTTTTTTTATTGTTTCTGCCCCATCTTTCCTCTCCTTATCCGTCCATGATAATATATCACATGCCGGTGTACATTCTTTTGTTTCGTCTTTGTTCCTAGACCCACAAAGGCCTCTTTTAAGTACGGCACCCTTATATAAAATTCTATCCTTGTCGATGCATTTCGTGCGATTTTTCAAACCCTGGGTCTTACAATGCTCCTTGCATGTTCTATCAATACTACAATTATCTTCAATATAATCTTGGTATGCATCCTCCTCATCTAGTCCTTCTCCCTTGTACATCTCTCCGTATTTGCTATTTATAGGACCTTTAAAATGTCGTCGTTGGCCTTTTATGATCCTCCACCCACTCTTTCCTCCCCCGTAAAATCCTTCTTGCCTATTTTTTTTTTGTGTTTTTAATTTCATTATATATATATATATAGAAGAAAAAAATCTTGCTAAATTATATATGCGTTCAAATAAATTAAAAATGATAAAAAGATTTAAATCTAAACGAGGAGGTTCTTCAAAGTCACCCCCCTGTAAAGGAAGAAAGAAAACTGTTGGTCAACATAAATGTGAAGATTCTTCTGGGTGTAAATGGATACCTAAAAAAGGAAAGGTTAACGGTCATTGTGCAACCCGTACACAATCAAGTAATTCAAAAAAATCAGTCAAAGCAAAAAAAAATTCTGTAAATGGTAAGCCAGCAATGCCTGAAGGGCCATATTATGATCCATCAAACTATAAACCATTAACAGCTAGTGAAAGAAAATCATATCATCAGAAAGAAAGAAATGATTGGGAAAAGAAACATCCAATCCATACTAATTCAAAAAAATCAGTCAAAGCAAAAAAAAATTCTGTAAATGGTAAGCCAGCAATGCCTGAAGGACCATATTATGATCCATCAAGCTATAAACCATTAACAACGAGTGAAAGAAAAGATTATCAAAATGAACTTAGACGACAGTGGAATGCTAATCATCCTTTGCCAAAGGAGGGGGTCAAATTAACGGATGATGAAAAAAATACAATAACAGAAATGGATTTTTACAAAACAAGCAAAGAACAAACCAAAATAGATAAATTCTTAGGTAATTTTAAATATGAACCACAAGAGGATCCACGATATGAAGAATGGATGGATGATTATGATGAGATGAGTGATGTATTTATTCAAGCAGCATATAAAGCTATGGCAAAATTCGTAAAATGAAATAATTAATAGTGAAAGATATTAGGTGATTACTTTACTTAAGTTTACATATTACTATAAATCAATACATCAATAATAGTATCATTTATATTTTTGGTTGATAAAGGTAATGACCAATAGTTATTGTAATGGTCATTTGACTTGTATAATATAATATTACGTTTTTCTAGATCTGCTTCAATTTTATGTTTATTTTTACCACCTTTTAATAATAAATAATGTGTTTCTGATGGAAAGTATGGAATTTTATTTTCTTTAAGATGTTTGATAAATTCCTTTTTATCTTTAATCATTTGTTTCTTTATAGCATTGTAATATACATCTTTATATAATTCTAACGCAATTTTTTCATTAAAATGATCAATTTGATTAATAATGGTATTTTCCTTAATAAATGTTGCTATAGATTTATTTGCTAAAATATACGTTAATTCTAAATTTTCGACAGAATAATAATTATTAAAGGATCTTAATGTAATTATATTTTTGTGTTTAATATAATGTTTACCATTCAATGGATTTTTATTATCTGAAAATTCAAAAAAGCGTTGATCTAAAAGTATCATAATATTTTCAGGAACTTCCTTTATAAAAGCATCAAAATCGTCTTTTTTAATACTCTGTCCTGAAATAATATTTGGACTGCTTAAATAAATAAGTTTAGTTTTTGTATTAATATATTTAAGAATAAGATTAAAATCTGGAATTAATTTTTTAGAGTATTCTTTTAGAACTGAATATTTAATTTCTATTTTTTGTTCTAATGCTACTAATTTTAATATAGACCAAATAGGATTAACAACTATAATATTTTGATATTTTGGAACAAATATATCAATTAGTTTTTTGACACAATCGTATTCAGTCTTAAAGAATACAATATTATTTTTTTTAATATTTAGATTTTTAGCGATGACCGAATCTAATATAGGTGAATATTTTGCTTCATTATTAATAGAATTAAGTAAATTTCCATTCATTATTTTTTTTATTGATGGAGACATTTCATGTGGGTTTTGTTTAACTAAATATACTTTATTTTTAGATTTAGTGAAAGTATTAAATTTGTATTTTTTGTATGTATTATTTAGTTTCATTTGATGTGATGGAATAATTTTGGATAATTCTATATTAGATTTAAATGATTCACTGGATATGATTTTTCCAGATATTTCATGAAAGGGTGCTTTTATGGCGTATAAAAATAATGGAGTAAACTTATCCATGTTAATATCGAACATTTGACCGAAATATTTTTTATAAAATGTGCCTTCTGTATTAAAATTTAATAATTTATTTTTAGACGTATTATAATTTTCATCAATTCTTATAGTAGTAACCGCTATTTTATTTGAATATAGTTCATCAGCAAGTAAATTACTATATTTTTCAATCATATTTTTTGTTAATATTTCGCTACCAGATTCAAGATTAGTATTACTTGCTTTAGAAGATTGTGAACTGATATTAATGATACGTCCTTTTATTTTTTTATTTTTCATATTATAAGCTATTTTTTGTGTCAAAATAATATTTCCATTAATATTAACAGACATTTCATCTTCCCAATCAGATGGATTTTTTGATATTAAAAACCGTGATCCTTTATTAATAATAGCATTATTAATCAATATATCAATAGTATTAATATGTTGTTTTATAGCATCATACATTTTAGTACCTCCATTTTTACTTGATAAGTCAACCCATACACCATAAACATTATCATTATATTTTTTTAATTCATTCACAATTTTAATAACCTTTTGCTTTTTTTTTCCACATATAACTAAAAAAGGCTTATATTTATTAACCATTTTAGCGACTTCATAACCTATACCACTTGTACCCCCAGTGATAACTATTTTATTATTATATAAAAACTTTTTTGATGGATCATTGTATTCGGAATCTTTGATTTGAATAAATTTTGTTGGTTTATCTTTATTTATAATTTTATCTAATTTAGAGTTTAAATTGCGTATTACTTTAATTTGAAAATGTTCTTTAGAAATATATTTATAATAGTAGAACAAAAATAGTAATATAATAATAATTACAATCATTAATATAATTAAACTAAAAAAAATATATAGTTTAATTATATATGAATATTGAAAGATTTGCCGGAATATATGAAGGTTTCCAATCTATGGGTTCAACAACAATTAGTGGCGAAGAAGCAGAAGCACAAGAAACTGAGGTAATTCAGAATGCATTTAGCAAGATTGAATTATTGATTTCTAAAGACGGAAGTATTATGTTTAATTTCAAAGTTAGAGAAGAAATTATACCAATGAGATTAGAACCTTATAAAAGTGATAAATATTGGAAACAAGATTCAGAGTCCGATTTTAAAATAGTGAATATATTAAATAACAAAGGGGAATCTGTAAATCCAGAAGATATTTCGCCAGAAGATATAGAAACATTAAAATGTAGAGTCAAAAAATGTAATATTGAAGCATCGTGTAAAGAAAATGGCGATTGTAGTGAATCTAATTTTGGCACATGTGAATTAAGTATTGGGCCAATATGTTGTGGTGATGATTATCACGACTATAAATTATTGTTAGGTAGTGGTTTTGTATCTAATACAACCTCAACTGTTGATAAAGAAGAAGCAGTTACAAAATTAGTTGAAGAAATCAATGGAAGTACCAGGGCATCTGGATCCGATGAGACTAGTGTAACAACAAATGCTATGGATGATGACGAGGATGAGGAGGAAGGGGGAGATGAAGAGGAAGAGGAAGATGAAGAGGAAGAGGAGGAAGAGGAAGAGGAAGATGGTGAACCAAGTCCAACAACCGAAAATTTTTCAAATATGGAAAACTTTGTAGGTAATAGTAATAATGTATTTCAAAAAATGGATATGAAATTATTACTAAAAGCACTATTATTTTCATGCTTATTTTATCTATTAGCCCATCACGATACAAAAGGTGTTATTATTAAAATAATAAATATTCGAAAATCACACTATTTATATTTAGGAACTGTTTTATTTTTTGTAGGTTATTTAATACTTAATGTAATTGTTTAATTAAAAAATATAATTTAATATTAATGAGCGATATAAAAATAGCATCTTCATTAAAAGAAAATGAAACATATAGAATAAAATCGTATACAATGTTATTTGTTGTAATATTACTTGTAATGGGATGTTTATTAATGGTTGGAAAATTAGGTCCAGATTTTTTTGCTATTATTTTATTCTTATTCATAATGATGATACCATTAATTTTGATTTTTAAGGATAAATTGAGAGATGTATTACCCGATATTGTATCTAATAATTTATTTGAAGTTGATAATTCAACTGAAACAAAAAAGATAGAATATAATTTATCAAAAATGATGACACAAATAGGATTGTACATTACAATTTTTATATTATTTATAGGTTCTGGATTTTTTTTATCAAGTGGTAATAAAATAATTTCAGATGAAAAAGTTAAAGCGGCAACTGTAAATGTAAAAGATTTAAAAAATCCATTTACAGATGACTATATGACAAAAGAATATCCAAAATCAATTTATAAAATATTAGGATCATTATTTTTTATTACAGTATCTGGAATAATTATATTGGAATTAGATAATATTTAATATAAAACATTATTTTTAATATTTAAAGAATTTAATTGTATATTAGTCATAAAAATGACTAATATTATTGAAATTAAAACTGTTCAATCTGCAGCATTTAGAGTTTTAATAGAAGCATTGAAAGAAATATTAACCGATGCTAATTTTGAATTTGATGAAACTGGAATAAAAGTAATTGCAATGGATTCATCCCATACTGTATTAGTTCATTTGAAGTTGAACAATGATAATTTTGAACATTTTGTATGTAAAAAAAAACGGGTGTTAGGAATAAACATGTTGAATATGTTTAAATTAATTAAAACTATGGGAAATAATGATTCATTAACATTATATTTAGAAGAAGAAAATGAAAGTGTATTATGTATTAAAATAGAAAATAGTGAAAAAAATACGATTACAAATTACAAATTGAATTTAATGGATTTACATGAAGATAATATTCAAATTCCACCAGCAACATTTGATTCGGTAATTACAATGCCATCAGTAGATTTTCAGAAAATATGTAGAGATATGCATAATTTAGCAGATAATATCGAAATAAAAAGTTTAGAAAATCAATTAATATTTAATTGCAAAGGACATTTTGCTAGTCAAGAAACATGTATTGGAGAAGCAAATACTGGAATAACATTTTTAAAAAATCAAAATCCAGATGAAATTGTACAAGGTATATTTGCTTTGAAACATTTAGTTCTATTTAGTAAATGTACTAATTTGTGTAATACTATTGAATTATTTTTGAAAAATGATTACCCATTAATTATAAAATATACAGTGGCATCGTTAGGAGAAATTAAATTATGTTTAGCACCAAAGGTAGATAACGAATAATTATAAACTATGTGCTTTAAAAATTATTCCTTCATATGGTATATTTTTCATTTTTTTGAGTTTTTTAATATCATTATTATTTTGCTTTGTCCAAATTTTTATAATACAAAAATTTTTTTTTGGACTTATAGATATACCATTTATATCTTCATCCGAGATTTGTTCATTAATTAAATAAATAGAAATAGTTGTCCAAATATCATACAAGTTTCCCTTTTGTAATTTAATTGACCATGATCCACCTTTAATATTATCTTTATGTTCCCATAATGGATCAATATTATTTTTCATCAAAAATAACATTGAATTTTCTACAATTTTATTATTTAAGAAATTGTATGATTTCCAAAAATCATTAATGGTATTTATAGACGAAACCTTTTTATAACTATTTAATTTCCAATTATTGTCTAATGGATCATGGAACCATAAAATCCATGTATTAGTTAAGGTATCCATTTATATAATATTACTATCTATAATTTTAAGTATTAAAATTATTTATCTATTTTAATATCTCCAGATTCATTTATAGTTACTAATAACGTATTAGATTTGTATATACATACATTTTGTAATATAATAGTGTATATAAAATCAACCGAATTATCATATTTTGTACTAAATTTATTATTTAATATAGATAACCATAGTTGTTTGTTATTATTATTATCCAAATATAAAATAGTATTTGGTTTCAAAAAACTATTTAATTCATTTGTTATTTCATGTTCGATTAGTGTATTTTTGAAAGACACCATAATAGAAGCCATAATAATATCATTATTTAATATAGGCTCAATAATAATTCTTTTATGATGATTATTTAGTATTATATTAAGAATTATTAAATCGTTGTTGGTTACTGTATTCAAATCGTATTTTTTTATTGTATTATTTTGAATTTTTTCAATATAAATATTATTTTTAGTTTGAATAGACATTAATTTATCATAATAAAATAAACTATTATATATAATTTTATTTTTTTGACTGTATACAATTAAACTAAATATAGAACATATAACGTAATAAAACATTAAAAAAAGTATATATATAAATTTTTAAGTATTTTGAAAAATTGAATAAAATAAAGATATATTTTAACTTAAAAAATAATATATAATAATATAAATGTCTCTTTATAATGAATTAACGTATACAGAGAATATCAAAGAAATTAAAGGAGTTCAATTTGGAATATTAAGCCCAGAAGAAATAAAAAATCGCTCGGTAGTTCATGTTACTGAAACTATATTATATGATTCTCAAGGTAACCCAGTTCCAGGTGGTTTATTTGATTCAAGAATGGGGGTTATTGATCATGGCAAAATTTGTCCAACAGATAATTTAGATAATAGATTTTGTCCAGGTTATTTTGGACATATTGAATTATCACGACCAGTATTTCATATACAATTTATTCAGTTAATTATTAAAATATTGAAATGTATTTGTATTAGATGTTCTACAATTTTAATTGATATTGATGAATTAGAATTTTCAACTATTAAAAATAAGAAGAAACTGTTTAATATTATTGTTGATAAATGTTCTAAAGTAAATATTTGTGGCACACATTGTGAAAATGGGTGTGGCGCTCTTCAACCAACAAAATATAGTAAAGAAGGATTGTCAAAATTATATGCTGAATGGAAGGATAAATCGTCGGATGATTCTGATAATAAACAACTATTAACAGCAGAATTTATTCAGAAAGTATTCAAACGAATATCCGATAATGATTGTGAAAGTATTGGATTATCTCCTAAATGGTGTAAACCAGATTGGTTGATTTGTTCTATTTTACCAGTTCCACCACCATCAGTAAGACCATCTGTAAGACAAAGTGGTGGATTAAGAAGTGAAGATGATATTACTCATAAATTAATAGATATTATTAAAACAAATAATCATTTAAAACGTAAAATAGAAAATGAAAAATCTCTTGAAAATACTGTTGAAGAATGGACACAAGTATTACAATATCATTGTGCTACATTAGTTGATAATGAATTACCAGGTATTAGTGCTTCCACACATAGATCTGGTCGTGCTTTAAAGACATTGAAACAACGATTAAAAGGTAAGGAAGGTAGAATTAGAGGAAATCTAATGGGTAAACGTGTCGATTATTCAGCCCGTAGTGTTATTACACCAGACCCAAATATTGAAATTGATCAATTAGGTGTACCAAAAAAAATTGCTATGAATTTGACATATCCTGATATTGTAACTAAATATAACATAGATGTATTGTATAAATATGTTAAAAATGGACCATTCAAACATCCAGGAGCAAAAAGTATAAAAAAAAAGATAGATGGACGAACTGTATCCTTACAGTATGTTGATATTGATACTATTGTATTGAATGAAGGAGATATTGTACATAGACATTTAGATGACGATGATATAGTATTATTTAATAGACAACCATCGCTTCATAAAATGAGTATGATGGGACATCGTGTAAAAGTTATGGAATACAATACATTTAGATTGAATGTCAGTGTTACTAAGCCTTATAATGCTGATTTTGATGGTGATGAAATGAATATGCATGTACCACAATCAGTTCAAACTAAAACCGAATTATTACATTTGACATCGGTTCCATTACAAATTATATCACCACGTGAACATAAACCTGTAATTTCTTTAGTACAAGATTCATTATTGGGTATAAATAGAATAACAAATGACGGTGTATATTTGAATAAAGAAGAAATGATGAATATTTTGATATATCTAAATACGTTTGATGGTATATTACCAGAACCTGAACTAAAGGTTCCATATATAAGATGGAGTGGACGACAATTATTATCAGTATGTTTTCCAAAAACATTGAATTTAAATATGAAAAATAATTCATACAATGATGATATCGAATATGATAAATTGAATCATGTTATAATTAAAAATGGTGTACTAGTTCAAGGCAGATTTGATTCTAAAATTATGAATAGTGGCACGCGTGGATTAATTCATGTGATATTCAATGAATATGGATGGAAAATATGTAAGCAATTATTAGATGATTTACAAAATATCGTTACACGTTTCTTAGTACTAACTGGATTTAGTGTTGGTATTGGCGACTTAGTATCTAATAAAGAAACTGATAAACAAATTAACGATGTAATTTTAAACACAAAAAAACAAGTTTCTAAACTTAATACACAGGTTCACAAACAAATTTTTGAAAATACTATATCGGATAATAAAAACGATGAATTTGAAAAAAAAGTGAATAATTTGTTAAATAAGGCTATTAATGATGCTGGAACAATTGGATTAAAAAGTTTAGATACAGATAATAGAATGGTTAATATGGTTTCCGCTGGTTCAAAAGGTAAAATTATTAATATAGCACAAATGATTGCGTGTTTGGGACAACAAAATGTAGATGGTAAACGGATACCAAATAGTTATAATAATCGAACATTGCCAAATTTTTCAAAATATGATACAAGTCCAGAAAGTAAAGGGTTTGTTGAGTCATCATTTATCCAAGGTCTAAAACCACATGAATTCTTCTTTCATGCTATGGGTGGACGTGAAGGTTTAATAGATACAGCAGTTAAAACATCTGAAACAGGGTATATTCAAAGAAAATTGATAAAAGCCATGGAAGATTTAAAAACATATTATGATTTGTCGGTTAGAAATGCTTATGGTAATATTATTCAATTTCTGTATGGAGAAGATGGTATGGATTATATAAAAATAATTAATCAGTCATGCGATTTATTAACCGAAAATTACGAAAAAATAAAAGAAATACATGAATTTGATATAGATGAAGATTATAGTGATTATTTGATTAATCCAATAGTGAAAGAAACAACAACTAAAGAATATACAGAACAACTCGGTTCATTTAATTCAAAATTAAATGAAAAATATCATTTTTTGAGAAATTACGTTTTCAAAAATAGTCCAGATAGCAATATTAAATTTCCAGTAAATTTATTCAGATTAATAGATAGTGTCAAACAAACATTTTCATTGAATAGTGTATTATTGAATATAAGTCCGTTATACATTATTAATCGTATTTATGAATTAGAAGATTATTTACATACTGATGCTGAGAATGGTGTTAAATTATTTATTTGTTTGATCTATGATTATTTATCACCTAAAAAAATATTAAAAAAATATAAATTAAATAAAATAGCATTTGATTATTTGATCGAAAATATAAAATTAGAATACAACAAAAGTAAAATAGATGTTAGTGATATGGTTGGTCCTATAGCAGCACAATCTATTGGTGAACCAGCAACACAAATGACGTTAAACACCTTTCATTTTGCTGGGGTATCAAGTAAATCAAATGTTACACGTGGAGTTCCGAGATTAAAAGAATTGTTACATATTTCTAAAAATCAAAAATCACCATCAACCACAATTTATTTGAACAATGACTGCAAATATAATAAATCTAAAGCAAATGAAATATTGAATAATATCGAATTGACATCCGCAAAAGACTTGATTAAATCTATTAATATTTATTATGATCCTGACGACGATAATACCACAATAGAAGATGATGTTGACCTAATGAGAATATATAAATTGTATACATCGTTAAACTTGGATGATTGCGATACACATGTACAATCAAATATGATTATTAGATTTGAATTTGATAAGCAAATTATGATAAATAAAGATATTACTATGGAAGATATTTACTACAAAATTTATAATGAATATCGTGATAATATTATTTGTAAGTATAGTGATGACAATTCTAATAAACTAATCTTCAGAATTCGGTTATTGAAAGTCAAAAAAACAGATGGAAATGATGTAAATATTTTGAAAACAATGGCTAATGATATTAGAGAAAATATTATAATAAAGGGTATAAAAGATATAACTACAGTATCAATGTATAAAAATAAAAATAATTATGAATTAGAAAATAATTCATATATTAAAAATGAAGAATGGGTATTGAATACTTCGGGTATCAATCTATTATCTATATTCAATTGTGACAATGTGGACTATACTAAAACTATTTCTAATGATATTTATGAAGTATATGAATTATTGGGGATTGAAGCAGCACGATCATTATTAATGTTTGAAATAAAAGAGGTTATTGAATCTAGTGGAAATTATGTTAATTATAGACATTTATCATTGCTATGCGACACAATGACAAACCGAGGAAACTTAATGTCAATTGATAGATTTGGTATCAATCGAGGAAATATTGGTCCATTAGCAAAATGTAGTTTTGAAGAAACAACTGACCAATTGTTTAAAGCATCTATTTTTGGAGAAGTAGATAAATTAACGGGTGTTTCATCAAATATTATGATGGGTCAAATACCACCATGTGGTACGGGTGATACAAATATATTAATAGATGAAACAAAATTATTAGGTATTGATGCTGAAGAAGAAGTTAAAATAGATAATATGGATAATTGGATTGATGAAGATTATTGTACAACAAATATTGGTATTGATTTTTCGAATACATCAATAAAGAAAGAAAATACATCAAATATTCCAATGCCAAATATAGAATTATAATATTTATTTATAATATGATACATTATTTGTTAATTCTAACTTTAATATTGATATTTCAAACATATTTATTTTTGTATTTTTATGATAATATTGAAATGAAAAACTACGAAAAGGAAAAAAAATATTTAGAATTACTATTAATTATTATAATTACAGGCATAACATCATTTTTATTTTTAATGAATAAAACAACTCTTAAAAATATTATAATTATTGTCGGAATATTTGAATTATTTTTTATATCATTCTGGTTATTTTTAAATTATATATATGATTCAGGAAATTCTTCTACAAAACCAGTTGCATTAAATGAAGAAATTATATCAGATAATGGTATTATCGTTGATAAAGAATGGGATAATAACAAAATTAATAAATTGAAAGAAAATAATATAGATAATATAAATAATAATTCAAATAATATCGTTCCAAGTAATGAATATGATTTTAATAATAATAATGTAAATAATGAAGATGTAGAAATGGAAAACAATGTAGAAATGGAAAACAATGTAGAAATGGAAAACAATGTAGAAATGGAAAACAATGTAGAAATGGAAAACAATGTAGAAATGGAAAACAATGTAGAAATGGAAAACAATGTAGAAATGGAAAACACAAATAAAAGTTTATTAACTAAAATTTTAAATATTTTTAGTATTAACAAACCAACGAGAAAAAAAATAAAAAAACCCTATAAAATAAATAATACTGAACAAGTATTTAGTAAATATATAAATAATGATCGTTCAGATTTTACATTTCATAAACTATATCCAAAACAAACAAAAGATATTAAAAATGATGCTAAAAGTGTAAAAGATTATAGTGCTTATAATGGTTATAATGAAAATAGTATATGTCATAATTGTAAATGTATAAAAAACGAAAGTGGTGATATATTTTGTGGCAAATCTGTATCTGGATTTGGTGTCATCGGATGTTCTGAAAAATGGGAATGTAATTCATGTAAAGATTGTCAAAGTTGGGATGACAAAAATAACGATAATAAAGAAAAGAAGATTTCAAATAATGTTGAAGATAAAAAGTATGAATGTAAAAATTGTAAATGTCGCGATACAATTGGTGGAAAAGTATGTGGAAAACGTTCTAGAATTGATGGACAATTTATAAAATGTAAAGAACATTGTGTAAATTGTGGAGATTGTAATACAAATAAAAGCGTATCAAATGGAAATTATATTACATATTATCCTAAAAAAAAAATAAATATTAATGATATTATTATTAATAATATATCAAACGTTGATATAGATAATATTATGTAATAATATATGATAGTATTATTTTCAATTATTCATAGTTTTTACATAATTTACGTTTTAAATTATTTTAAGACAAAATATAATTTTGCTCATCCAATAACATATTTTAATAATAAATTATTGTATCATCCAATTGGTAAAAGTAATGTACCATCATCAAAGGTATGTAAATTAGGAAACATATTATCATGGGGTCTTGCATCATTTATTGTATTGCGTGGATTATTTATTTTCAATAATAAATATATAACTATAATAAAACAAACAACATTAATAGTATTGATATTAGGTGTAATGTTATCAATGTTAAATTTGAATGTCGTTATTTATTTATTACCACATTTTATAATTGAAATTCTGTATATAAAATATTTATAAATATTAATGACTATAAAAATTATAAAATGTATTATTATTATTATTATTTTAATACTATTGAGTGTATTATTAGTAAATAAAGAATCATTTGAGTCAAATACTAACCCTGTTTCAGAAATAGATATAATTGAAAATAACAACCTTGATCCTAATAATTCTGTAAAATTAGCAGATATAATGTTAGATGATAACACATTAATTAAATATTTAAATAAAAAAGAATTAGATAAAGATATTGATATAAATAATCCATTAAGTAATAAATTACCCCTATTGATTGATAATGACTATAAAGAATATAATCATAATTTACGTGAATTAATAAATTCTAAAAAAATAAATCAAAACTATATTATTGATTTGTTATCTAACAAAATTAATATATTGTTGAATAGTACAAATAATATTAATAACATAAAATAATATCTTACAATATTATAATGATATGTATTGTATTAGCAATAATTATTATAATAATATTATTTATTATAATTTATAACAAAGAAAAATTTAATGATTACATAAGTTCAAATCATAGTATATTAGATACCTATTCATATAATGAATTAGGGAGTATAGAAGAAATTATAGATCCTATCACGAAAATGGCTTACCAGAGTAAATATATATCATGTAATAAAGAAGGTACTGGTGACGATGAGGAAGAAGACCAAGGTAGTCAAGGTAGTCAAGGTAGTCAAGGTAGTCAAAAGGAATTGAAAGATTGGTTTCTAGAGTCAGATATTAAAGTTGGTGGCAAAATTAAATGTCCAAATAATAATAATAATATTAATATTGGTGATATATGTAAAAAAGATGACTGGTATAAAGAATGCTTGAGTGACAAAGGTCAATCTGCGATAACAGAAGGAAGTAAATTTTGTTTAAATTTATGTAGCAATGATAATCATCATTTAAGAAAAAAAAATCAAAATGAACAACAAAGTTCGTCAGCACCAGGAGAGAGAGGGGGGAGTAGTGGCCGCACGAACGATGATTTTGATATTTGTCAATTTATTGATGAAAATGGAAGGCCTTGGTTTGCGGAAAAGAGTGGGACGGGAGATAATGAGAAACGGAAATGTCCATCATCCAACATTTATATTAATAGTGCTAAAATATGTAGACCTAAAACACGACACGGACTATATATGGGCGGGGAGGAAGGTGCTCCAACTCTTTTAAGATCGATGGACACAGACATATCCGATAATGACTTGGTGACCTCTGAGAAAAAAAAACAATATTATTTCTTCTGTAAG
>Ga0257126_1001674_pt1 | contig 15507 bp, 5 predicted proteins | sample SI060_120mmetaG_FD_190151 | JGI IMG/M metagenome (GOLD analysis project Ga0257126, IMG submission 190151) | Marine microbial communities from Saanich Inlet, British Columbia, Canada - SI060_120m | ecosystem: Environmental > Aquatic > Marine > Inlet | place: Canada: British Columbia | collected... | reverse complement strand
AATAATACTTTTGAATTATCTAATATTTCAAGTAATCTAGATAAATTTACATTTATTCAAATTGAAACTTATAAAAGTAATAATAATAATATTATTTTAAATATTTCTAATACAAATGATATAATTTTAATTAAAGATGAAATATTTTTAATAGAAAATATTAATTTTGTAGCCCCATTAATTAGTTTAGAAGAAACTACTATAGAAGATATTGGTATAAAAAGCGATAATTTATCTTATTTATTATTTGATAATTATAATAACAAGTTTACTAATTATAATTTAATTAATGTTAATTATTCTTTTAATGCTAGCGATAAAGTATATATAAATTATTATATTAATAACATAAAAACAGTTTATGATGTTACATTAACTGAAAATAATGATAAAAGTTTTTTAATAACTGGTAATATTCCATCTAATTATGAAATATATGATAAAATAGAAATTAATATAATTAAATTACCAATAACAAATATAATTTTTACATCAAGTGACTATCAATTAAATAAACCATATATAGTAATAGCTAAAACAGTTACACAATATATTGATAATGAAGAATTATTTTCAACATTAAATACTTTTAAAATTACAACATTAGATGGATCATCAAATGAAATATACTGTAGAATACATGAAATTTCAAGTACAGAAATAACATTAATTATTTTAGAAAATTGTAATATATTATCTTCATCATCATTCACACTAAGTATATTTAATAATAGTTACTTACCAAATTTAATTGAAAATTCATTTTTAACAAAAAATACTAAACCAACATTTAGTAATATTAATTTACAGAAACCAATGATTTTATTATTTAACTCCGATTATGATATACCAGTTGTTATATTATATAATTTACCATCAATAGATAATAATAGTAATATTTTAAGTTATGAATATAAGTTTGAAAATAATATTATTACAAATTTATCTGATTTAGAAAGTAATCAAATATTAAGAGATAAATCTGGAATATTATCAGAAGACAATTTATACTCAACAGCATTTGATAAAAGTAATTTAAATCTTTCAAAAAGTGATATTATAAAAACAATGAAAGATGCATTTAAAAATAGTTTTTATGATAATAAAATTAATGGTAAAATTATAAAATTAATGGATGAAACAAATGAATATTTTTATGATAGTTTAACACAAATATTAGATAATAATATTACATATACTAATTATGGAACAACATCAAATAAAGTATTTAATAAATGTAATGAATTAAATATATTTAGATCATTAAGTAATTATAATAATTTTAATTTAGATTTATGTAATTATAATTTATATGATTTTGATGGTTATTCATTACTAGCAAGTCCATTACTTTTAGAATATACAGATATCAATAATATTAAACACGAATTGAGTAGAAAATTATTATATTCATTACAAAATAAAAGCATTACATTTATTATTTTAAATACACCATGGTTACACTTTAGTACTTTTAATAAATTTAGTTCTAATAGTAATCAATATTTAATTAATGTTAATAAATTCATTGTTAATCAATATAAATTTATTCAAAATAATTTTATTATTAATAATTTATTTAATGCTGTAAATTTTGATCAAGAAATAATACCACAAAATAATATTGAAAGTGATTACTTAAAATTAATAAATGATATATCTGATACTAAGATTAAACTTAAAAATACTAATTATTTTACTAAATATCTTATGAATATATCAACCGATTCTATATATTCAGAATTATATTATAATAATATTAAATTAAATGTTAAAAATATTGATGATGATATTATAACAGAATATAATAATATACTTGTAAAATATAAAGACAATATTATTTATGAAAAAACAAATGAAAGAAATTGTTCACAGTCTATTAATGATAAATATTATAATATTATTGGATATTTAGGTAATATAACAAACGGAGAAATAAATTTAGAATTATCAGATAATTATGTAGATAATGATTATTTTATTCATAATAATAGATTTTATAAAAAATCTGAATTAAGTATTGATGATGGATTATATATAATTAATAGCTTTTCTATTGATTCTTCTGAAAATATTATTGTTAATAAAATGATGAATAAAACATATTATTTTAAGTTAAAATTAGAAAATGCAATATCATTAACTATAAATAATATATATTCAATCATTATTGATGATAAATTAGTTATATTGAGATATTACCAAGATACTAATTATTATATAGAAATTTATAGTAAATATAAATTGAAACTAACTAAAAATATTAGTTTTAGTTATATAGATTCATCAACATTAACTAATAAGCAAGTATTTAATCAAATTGAAATAGAAACAATTGATTTTATTAATAGTACAAATATTACAATTACTAATATTACTATTGAAGAATATAAAGAATTTAATACCTATATAATATCTAATAATATTAATATATCAAAGAATATTTTATTAAAAGATACTAATATATTAGAAAACTTTTATAATGATTATAAAATTATATATGATGCAAGTGGTAGTACATATGATTATATCTTATTTAATATAAATGATAGTATAGTATATGATGCAAGTGGACAGAAAACACTTGAATTAAATTATTTTAATACATATAATGAACCACCAGTAGAAATATCAAATAATATTATTACTATACATAATGTATTAGATAATTATGATAATATTTTTTATAAGAAAAACTGGTTATATTTACTTGATACAGATACACAAACAAATATAGAAATAGATAATACAAATAATAATTTCTTAGATTCTTTAACAGATGCAAGTAAAAACTATTTATTATCTTACTGTCCAAATAGTGAACAACCAGATATTAAAATTAATAATGATACATTTGTTGATTATTTAGAAATAAGTAAAAATATTATTTATGATATATATAAACATTTATTTATTATTAATGAATCTTATAGTAGTTTATCAGAATTGGTAACATTTTGTAATCTTCATAACTCATCTGTACATAGTAATAATAATATATATAATATAAAATCAGTTACAGAAGATAATGATAATACAAATATTGTTATAGAAGGTAATGAATATATTGATAAATATTTTATTATTAATGATTCTTCAGAAAATATTTTAAGACCAATAACATTAACAAATAAAGAATCTAATTATAACTTTTTATTAACTGATATTTCTGATTCAAATATTGATAACATGATAATTTTTAATACTGGTATTACAACAGAACAATTCTTATGTAGATTAACATTCAATTCTAGTCATTCTGAAGATATATTAAAAATAAGTTCAAATAACAATAATATTAGAATAGATAATTCAAGTTCTCTTGTATGGGATTTTTATATCAGTAATTTAAATACATTAGATATAGCAGATGATAATATTCATTTGAACGATACAAAAATAATAATAAATATTAATAATGAAGAAATAATAGTAAGAGTTGTTATATCTGATATATATCCAAATATTGAATTATTAAAAAATGGAAATAATATAATTGAACCATTGTATGTATCATTAGATGATTCAGAAAATATAACTACAACAGATAATAAAGATTTTAAATATTATAATAGTAATTATTTTACACTTACAGGAACGAATGTATTAAATTTAAAAACAACTACTGAACAAATAATTAGTACTATATCAGTATATCATAACAATATTTTTAATTTTAATGAATTATTTACTAAAATGTTTGATATTGGTAATTTAACAAATACAACATATAACATAGAATTAGCTTATGATAATTATAATTTTAAAAAAAATATTGGAGCTGTTTTTAAAAATTGGGAATATTTAGATAATTTTAATATTACTAATAAATATATTTATAAGAATAATAATAATATTGAATTAGTAAAAAAATATAAATATTATATTTTTATTGATACAAATGGTAAATTATATTTTAATGAACTTGATGAATCTTATAATAATATTGTGAAATTAAAATATGATAATAAAATTATAAATGGTGATTGTTACATTTATCCATACACAAAAATATTTATACCATTAGAATTTACTTTTAGATTTAATGAAGATAGAATATATATATATACTGAAATCGAAAAATTAACAAGGAATGAAATTATTGAATTTAATAATAATGTTTTACGGGTCTTATATTATTCAAATAATATGAAAGCATATATTTGCGATATAATAAATTCAAATAAAAATATAATAAATTATTCTAATACACAAAATGGCTATTATTCATTTGGTATATTAAATAATTATCTTGAAAGATTAGAATATTTGAAAAATCATAATTTTGATACTAATTATTATTTAGATTCTAGTAATAATTTAGTATATGGTGATTATTATATTGAATCTGATGGAAGTAATAATTCATTATCTATATATGATGGTTTAAGTTGTAATACTAATAATATTTTTAAACACGTATCTGGATCCTATATTTATGGATATCACTTGTATAATTCTGAAAGTAGATATATTTATTTTGATACAACTAAAATTAAACTAAAAGAAAATATGACAATTATTATAGTAAATGGTAATGATAAATATACAGTAGTCATTGATTCAATATTAAATAATAGAATAACATTAAAGGAAAACTCTATATCAAGTTCATTTAATACAAATACTAGAATAAAAATATATATTCCAATACAAGATTATAAATTAATTGATTTATCTGGTAATAATTTAGTAACAAATAATATTGATGGATGGTTAGAAACATATGATTCAAGTGGCAATCATTTATTTTATAAAGTTACAAATTCATCAATTAGTGAAAGTATAGAAAATGGAACATATAAAGTATTTAATTTTAACTATATAGATTTAAATTATGATTTTAATAATTATATAGATTTAATTCAAGATTATAGTGGAAATACGGATTTAACAAGTAATGAATTTATACCAATAAGAATATATAGTACAATATTACAAGATACAAGTGATAACTATTATTTTAAAACAAATATTAATAATATTAAATATTGTTATAATCAAAAATTATTAATAAATAAATTTTTAGTATCTGTTGAAAGAATTGATGAAAATAATACAATTTATATTAAAAATGATGATTTTAATTTAATATATAATTCAGAAACAACATATGAAATTATATTATCTGCATTTAATGTAAATAAAGAACTTGTAACAATAAATGATTATAATGTAACGAATAATTATTATTTTGATATCCCAAATATAGAAGAAGGTACGCATTTATTAAATATTATTCATTTAACAGAATATATTGATAATACAAATGATGATATTAAAAATATTTATAATCAAGTAATAAAAGATGTTAATATAAATTTAGATTCAAATAATAATTTTATTTTAGATTCAAATAATTATAATTATATAACTAAACAAGATTACTGGGATAGATCAGATATATCAAGAAATTTATTTTTAGATAATTATATTAATGTTAATATAGATGCAAGTAATAATATAACAAAAACATTTGACGTTGATTCAATATTTTGTAACTTTAATACATCAAAAACACACTTATTTTGTGAAGAAAAATATTTGAATGAAAAATTTTTATATTTTGTTGATATTTCAACAACTAATTCTAATTTATTAAAAATGTCAAAAACAAATATGTTTCAAGATATTAACTTATCAGAATTTTATATGAATAATTTAGTTCCAATTAGAATAACTAAAAATAATTTTGTTCAATTACTTGAACCAGATATTATAAGAAATAAACAAATAAATAATACTAATAAAGAACATATATCAATTAGAGTATATTTAAATATTGATTTTATCGGTATTCCATTTAAGGAAAATAATAAGTGGAAGTATGAAATAAATACAACAAGTGAAATATATAATTTAGTAAAAAATAGAAAATTATATTTTACGGATCAGTATGAAAATGAATTAAATATAAAAACATCCAGTGGTAATTACTATTTAGAATCAAATATTTATATAAATAAAAATACATCTTCGGTATATTTTACTATTGATAACATTATTAATGAAATTTTATTTAATACATTAGAATTAAAAACAGATTTTATTAATGTTGATAATGAATTTTTAAATAATAGAATTTTTAAATATGAATCAAATAATAATTATAAAATTCAAAATATATTTAGTATAACAAATGATTTTAATCAAAATAATATTGTTTTTAAAGGAAATAATAATTCAACAAATACAGTTATCCAAAATAAATCATCAATTATTGACTTTAATATTATCAATGAATCTTTTTATGTAAATAGATTTACAAAAATACCTAAAATATTAAAAAATAATTTAGAATTTACAATAAATGAATATAATAATGATAGTTCTAAAACAAATATAATTAATAAATATAATTTTTATAAAAAAACAGATGCATCTTCTAATGTTATTGGATATAATGGTAATATTTATAATATTGATGATAGTATTGAACTATTTAATATAAATAAAAATTTTAAACAATTTGATATTTATTATAATATAAATTATAAAAGTATGTATTATATACCAAATTTTGAATTAAGTACAAGTTATATATCAATGATGGAATTACTTAAAAGTTATGGCATTGATTATAAATTATTATTTAATAATAAAAAACCTTGGGAATTATGGAGTGAATTAAGTAATAATCATATTATTGATACTAATACTATTTCTAATGGTATTGTTTATGTAAATGGTACAATATATTATTCTTCAGCAATAAATATGGGTTCAATCGTATTACAGGATAGTTTATTTAAAACAAATGAAATTACAAATTTTAAAAATCTTATTGATAGTTTTTATTCCGTAAATAGTAATAATGTTGAAAGTGAATATAATAAATTTATGGAATTAAAAGAAATTGAAACATATCTTTTTAATAATATTAAAAATTATTTAGATCAAGAAAATTTTTGGAATAATATTGATACATATATTAAAGATCTTATTGAAAATTATAATACAATAAATAATTATAATACTTGGACATTTTATAAAGGATGTATTATGACAAATAATAGTAATATATTAGAAATTAAAGATGGTAGTCGATCTGTATTATTTAATGATGGTGATACTATTGAAAGAAAATATTATTTATCAAGTGAATATAATATTACATATGATCCGAGCGGATTAAATGGTAATTTAATTGGTGAAAAATTATTTACATTACAAAGAGATAATACATTATTTTCATCTGAAATATCTAATTTTATTAATAATAATAATCCAACTATACATGGGTTACAATTTGATAAATTTGTAGTATTTTTAAAAGAATTAAAAGAACAAAAATTTAAACTTGAAATAAATAAAGATAATAATTATAAATATTATTTATTTGGTAATTGTAGTTCAAATAATCATAAAAATAAATATGGATATTTTTATCCATTATCTACATTTAAACAAAATGATACTGATATATTACTACAATTTACAGAATTTCCAAATATTAATTTTTATATACCAAAAGATAATATGAATATTGCGAAATATGAAGAACCGAGTAATATTATAAATATGATAAATTATAATGTATTAACAAATAATAGTAAATATATATATTATGTTTATGGAACATCAAATCATGGAAATACTAAAGGTAAAATTGGATATTATTATCCATTATCATTATATAAAGTAAAAGATGATGAACATATACATATGTTTGATGAGTATCCAAATATAACATTTTATATGCCGAATGAAAATTTAGTTCATGTTTCACAATTTAAACCACCAATATTGATGAAATTAATTGAATATAGAAAACAAAATTTTTTAGAAAATAATATAAATTCTGTTAGTAATTCATCATATCAAATTATATCAACTACTTCTAATACATCAAGTGGAACCACGTCAGGTAGTAATAATTCATCAGGAAATTATTAACTTTATTTAATAATATATAATAAAAATATTGATAATTTAATTAATAAATTAAATTATAAATATACTAATGAGTAAATTTATTTCTGAAAAAATACATATTGTAAATTCTTGGACATCAACAAATAATGATAATTTTAAATGTTCACCAGGTATTAAATTAATGTATAATCATTTTATATATGATGTTGAAAAAACAATAAATGGTAAAAAAAAAATATTTAATTTTAGTGTTGATAGATATGCTTGTGGAACAAATATTTTAAAAGAAGAATATAAAATTATAAAATAAATTATAATAAAATTTTTTTCCATAAATTTATCATAGTTTCTTCATGTTTGGTTCCAAAATCTTTTAAACATTTTTTTATTTTTATAATATCTGTTGTATATATTTTGATTTTTAAATCATCCCAACTATTAAAATAAATAATACAATCTTTATTTTCATTGTTATACCATTCAGATAATTCTAAATTTTCATCTCTATATGGAGGAGACCAAAAAAAATTTTTATCTTTTTTTAATTCCATAAAAAAATTCTTACTTGGGATAAAATAAACTATTTCGTTTTGAATACCTTCAAATAAAGAATAATTTGACCAAGCATAAGGTATATGTATAACTCCTTTAAATTCAGCTAAATCTTTAGGTCCATTAAATCTTCCATGATAACATTGTATTTGTCTTTTTTTTAACTCTTGAGTTAAATTTATCATAATATTATCATTATGATATGATCCAACAAAAAAAGTATTTGATTTATCTTCTACTTTTGTTATATTTGTATTATTATAAATATAAGAATTACAACCAATTGGTTTAATAACATTATTACCAATATCAATACCTTTAATATTTTTACAATAAAAATTTTCAAATGCAGTATATCCAATAATTTTTACATTATCTTTGTTAACTGCTTCACTAAATAATTTATAATATTCTTCATCTGGAAAATTACAATCATTTGTTGCTTGATCACAATAATCAAATCTATTATTTATCCAAATAATTAATTTTTTATTCCAATTATTTTGTAAAAATACTCTAGAAATAGGAGCAGTATCACTAGTTAATATAACATCAAAAGTATTAAAATATTCTTTATGTTTATTCCAATATTTCTCTGCTCTTTCATGTCCAATATTATATTTACCTTTAGTACCATCATTAAATTCCATAAAACTTAATTTAATTTTATTATCTCTATTTTTATTTAATTTATTAACTAAATAAGTTATATCATTATGACAACCAGTATGAAAACTTAAATGTAATATCTTCATTAAATAATAATATATATATATCTTATTATTTAACGAAAACTATATTATTTTAATTCTAATTTTTTTATATAATTTGTTTTAAATATTATATAACTAATATAAATTAATATATTATGAACAATAACTTAAATAATGATTTATTTATTAATCCAACAAAACTATTTATAAATAAAATTTGGAAAGAAAATATTATAAAAAATTACGATCAAGGTTTAAACAATTTAAATAGTGAATTTAATCAAAATTTAGTATTAAAACCAAAAAATATTTCTGATTTTGATACCGGGACATCATATGATAATTATTTTAATAAAGAATATTTTGGAATAAAAAGTTTAAAAAAAATAAAAACAAATAAAAAATATAATAATTCAAGTGATAATTTTATAGTTACAAACTTGAATAATATTGAACTTTTACAATATAATAAAAATTTAAATAAAAAAAATAAAATTGAATCTGTGCCATTATATAAATATTCATTAGATATATCAAGTAATAGTTTAAATTTAGATATTTTAAATGATAATATTGAGTTTGTAATTGATTATCATACAAGTGATTATAAAAACGAAGACCCTATTATAAAAAATCCTGAAATATTAAATAATACACTAATTTTCTATTCTGATAAAATTATAAAAAATGCAAAGGATTTATCATTAATTATAAAGAATAAACACACTATTTCAAATTATAATAATTTTGGTAAAATTTATTCTTGTAATTTAAATGATGATATTAATATTAAAAATAAATTTGTAGATACAAAAGACTTTAATATATATTATAATACATTTAAAATAGATATAATTAATTATGACTCATCAAATAATAAAATAGAATTTGTTAGTAATGATAGTGTAAATATAGAATCAAATGATTTTGTAAAAGTAGAAAAAAAAATTGGTTTAGATTATTTTACAATAATAGATTATAGTGGTAATAATATAACAAAATTAAATTTTATTGGCGATTCAATAAATAATTTCTATTCAAGTTCACTAACAAATTATATAAATATAAATTTTATCGATTATAAAATTTTATATAATAATGTTGATAGTTATTATTATTTGAGTGAAGATATAAGTAATACATTTAGTTTAACAACTGTTATAGATAAAAAAATAAATATTAATAAGATTTATAATATTTTTAAATTTTCATATACAAGTTCAACAAATACAAGTACAAATAATTATTTTGAAATTGATTTAGACACTGCTATAAATTTAAAAAATAATGGAAATAATAACTATTCGATTAATATTAGTAATACATTAAGTAAATATATTTACATTAATTCAACTAAAATAGGTATTTATTATGATATAAATGATACTTTACCTAAATTACAAAATTATATATTAACTCATACATATTACTTTAATGAATCAAATAATTATTTAATTAATAAAATAACAAATAATGAATTATATCTATATAATATAAATCCATTTTTTACAGTAAATGATATAGATAATACATATATATGTATGTACGATGGATTGTATCAGAATTTTGATAGTTCTGGTAATTATTATTCTTATAAAGCAGATATATTATTTAATGAAAATAATTTAATTAAATTTACAAATAACATTAAAAATAACGAAATAAAATTAAATAATTATGGAATTAATGTTCAAAGATTTAATAATTTAACAAATATTAAAAAGATATTTTATAAAAATGGAAAAATATGTATACACTTAACTTTATCAGATAATTTTTGGACAAATAGTTATACAAAAATAACTAGTTTAGATTATAATGATGTTACAAATATAATAGAAGGGACATATATTACAAATACGGATTATAATTTAGAATTATCGCAATATATTTTTAATTATAATAATAGTGAAATATATAATAGTAATATAGATGGTTTAACAGGAACATTTTATGTTTATAGTTATAATTCAACATTTTATTTATATTTTGAATCAGCAGATATTTCATTATCAGAATTTTATATTGATTTATTCAAAATAGAAAAACTTGAATTTAAGGAAACATTATATTCATCAAAAGAATATATGATTGGTAACATAAGTAATTTTGAAAATGTAGATACAAGTGGTAATTATATATATATTCCAGATCAATCAGGTAATACATTTTTTACAGATATATATTCGAAAATAAATCAAACTAATTATGAATATTATTTGATGTATGATAATGATACATCTTATACTAAATTAAATATTGATGATATATATTATGAAACACAATTAGTTATTAAATTAAATAAAGAACATACTATCTTAAATAAAAATTATTATTTATTTTTAAAATTAAAAGATATTGATATAAATGAAGATATTTATCATTATATGTATAATTTAACAACAAATGATAATGTACTCGAACATAATATTAATGATTATTTTGTACCTCAAATAAAATTATATGATTCAGATATAAAAGAAATAAAATATAAAAATGAATATTCTTTTAATTTAAATAATGTAGATAGTACAGATACTGAATTAATTAATACTATAGATAATTTAAAATATTTAAATGTTAAAATTAACGGAGATATACAATTAAGCGAAGTATTAGTATTATATAAAGATGCATCTAATACAAATCTAATTAATTATGAAATAATTATTGGTACTAATTCAAATATTCGAGAAAATATAAATTATTCTATTTATTCATTAGATTATACATATACAAATATAATTTTTTTTAAAAAAAGAAGGACTATGTTTAATAGCACAAAATTTCATAAATATAATAGTAAAACAAGTTTAAATTTATTTGTACAGAATGAAATTGTAACAACTACTTATACAAAAGATACTTCAAATAATATAGTAAATTTATCTAACTTTGATTATTATTTAAATTTTAAAAATGATAAAATTATTTTAAATAACGACTCTTATAAAGATGTTGGATATAAAAAAATAGAAGATATTATTATTAAAAAAAATACAGAAGTTGAAAAGAAATTTGATGCAAAATGGTTAGCAGATACTGGTGTAAATATTTTTAAAAAAATAGAATTTATTATAGATAATAATGTTGTAGATAAATTAAATCATCATATATATAAAATTTTATACAATTATAATTATACTATTTATAAAGAAGGTATGTTTAAAATGTTAAATGGAATAAAATATAATAATGATAATAATATATATTTTTATGTTCCATTAAAATTTTTCTTTTCAACAAATTCTGCTATTTTACCTGTTTGTGCAATGAGAAATTCATCATTAAAGATAAAATTTTATATAAATAAAATAGAAAATTTAATTAGTAATTATTCAAATAAATACACAATTACTGAATATGTTAAACCTGAAATGGATATTTATTATGAAACAATATATTTAGAAAAAAGTTTAGTAAAAAAATTTAGTGAAAAATATTTATATTTAGCACAAGTATCAAACATTTATTCTCAAAATTATTTAACAAAAAATAATACATCATTCCATTTAAATATAAATAATGTTGTAAAAGATATATTTTTTATTATTGAAGGGACAAAGTCAATCAAATCTTATGATAGAGATATTATGTATAATAATTATTTAAATGATCTTGAAGAATTTACAAATGGAAATAGTAAAATATATACTGAAAATTATAAATTATTTACATTAATTAATAATGAAATAAATACTGGTTCTATAAGAATAAATACAATTAAATTAAATAATATACTATCACAATATGATATAAAATATATACTATATATCGATGAAAAATATTTAAAATATATTAATGAAAATTTAAATAATATTTCAACATCATATAGTAATAAAATAACTATTTTAACATTATATTTTTTAAAAAATTATAAAAATAAAACAATATATAATGTAGATAATGGAATAATACAAGCTTTAGATGTTAAAATTAATGGGAATAGCTTGGGAATAAATTATGGTAAATATTTTAATAGTATTATACCTTATCAAAAAGGATATAAATTATTAGATAATTATTATGTTTATTCTTTTGGTTTAGATTCAAAAGCAACACAACCGAATGGATCTTTAAATTTTAAAAATATAAATGATGTATATATTAATACTATATTACAAAATAATGATGGTATTAAAACATTATACACATATACAAGAGAATATAAAATATTTAATATTGAAAATAATAAATGTAAAATTTTAAATTAGAATTGAAATTTAAAAGCACTTGTACCATGATTAATTTCATAAATATTATAATATATACTATATGCTTTAATATTAAATGAGTTTTGATAATTTACAATTTTATTTAAATTTACTTGTAAATATACATCATCAATTTTACTAAAATTTAGTGATCCTTTCTCTTCAGAATCATTTACATTTAATCCAAATGGATATTGATATATAAATTTGGAATTAAAAAATTTATTCATATAATTCTGTAAATAAGAATAAAATTCATAATTATCAATATTACATATTTTTAATGAATTTATAAATAATTTATTTGTTAATACTAATGGTTCATTATTATCTAAAATTGGAGAGGATGAAAAATTAAAGTAATCTTTAATATCAATATTTGAATTTAACATCACTCTCCAAACTAATAATTTTGTAGGTTGTGATAATGTTAATTTATAATTATTATTTATATTTATTAAATTTTTTTCAAGAACAGTATTAACAAGTGGAATAATATATGATAATTTTTTATTTAAAAAAAACCATCTTTCGTTATTACTTAAATATATATAATTTACAAGTATATATGCATCTTTAATTGTTGGTGTATTATTATAAATATATGGTTCGTCTTTAACAAGAGGTGATGACAATTTTAATGAAACTATATATTTTGTATCGTCACCATTTATTTTATATTTATTATTATTTGATGAGGGTATTATAAAGTCATTATATATTTTTTCATAATAAACTCTTTTATTATTTACATCAAAATAACTAAATTTACCAATTGCTAAATTTCCATCTACATTTTGTCTTATTAACTCATTTTCTTTAAACAAACATATATTTTCATTAATTTGAATATAATGTGATGGATTTTCTCGTATACAATTTTCAAAACTATTAAATTCAATATGTATTTTTATATCTTGTTTTTGTATAGATAAAATTGGAAATGCAAGATTTTCATTTGTATTAAAAAAAAACTGTAATGGCAAATATAATTTATAACTTTTTTTTCCATTAGTAAATGTATTTACTATATCTATATTATCTGCAATCATATTATAAAAACTATCTGTATTTGAATTAAATTCATAATTAATATTTAACCAGTCGTTATAATGTCTATTTATTATTTTTCCACCTATTTCTAAATCTATATATTTAATTAATGCGAGTGCTGTTTTTTTTACCCATGCTATTTTTTTTACTCCCGATGGTAATACTGTATGTTTTGATTTCGGTAACTCTGGTAATTCAATAAATAATGTCATATTACTTATCATATCTCCATGTTTTGAAAGATTTACAGTAACTCTTCTTCCAAATGTTGGAGTTGATTTAAAAAATTGAGGTATTGTTTCATTTGATATATTATTTTCCAAGTTTGCAACTTTTTTAAAAAAACATGTTATTGCTGTTTCTTCAGCAGTAATTATATTCTTTTTACTTGATGATGTTAATAATAATTTACCAAGACCCATATTATATATAATATAATTATATTATATTTATATGTATTAATTTATTTAAGTTTAAAAAAAATATTTTAAATATAAACATATATATATGGATTCGAGTATCACTAATCAAATACAACAACAAGAAACAATTATACAAAATTTTTTTACACAAAATACTAAAATAATCACAATATGTATTGTTATTTTATCAATTATTTGCGCATATTTTTATTTTAGTTCTAAATCTACTAATGAAAATATGGAACCAAAAGTAGAAAATATAGAACCAAAAGTAGAAAATATGGAACCAAAAGTTCCTGTTGAAATACCACCTAGTACTGAAAACATGGTAACATCCGGTAAAGTATTAAATTATTTTGGTGGTAAGGGTTGTCCACACTCTAATATGAATAGTATGATGTATCAAATGGTATTTAATAAATTAAAAAATAAATATTCTGATGTTAATATTAATTTATTATGGAGTGATGAAAAACAAGATTTGTTTAAAGAAAAAAATATACAATTTGTTCCAACATTATTAACAAACACAGATAATAAAATTAATACTAAATTAAATGATATAAATACAGATAATTATAATGATCAAGAATTAGAAAATTTATTTTTAGAAAATGTTTATAAACAATTATAAATATATATATATATATATATATATATATATGTTTAGTGTTGATT
>Ga0257126_1001667_pt1 | contig 15555 bp, 10 predicted proteins | sample SI060_120mmetaG_FD_190151 | JGI IMG/M metagenome (GOLD analysis project Ga0257126, IMG submission 190151) | Marine microbial communities from Saanich Inlet, British Columbia, Canada - SI060_120m | ecosystem: Environmental > Aquatic > Marine > Inlet | place: Canada: British Columbia | collected... | reverse complement strand
GCGTACCAGGTTCTTCAATGGCTTGAATGAATAATACATCATTGTTTTCTGACAATTGAGTCAGTAATTCCGGCTTGAGAACAGCAGTGTGCCATTCGTCGTCAAGATCCATGAGTTGTGAGACGTAGGCAGGTGCCTTCCAGTTTTCTGTAGTTTTGAATTGGATCGCAACATGGCCGTTATTCAGAACCGCCCATTCGGGCCAATCTCCTATGGCGAGAGGGCCGTCGAGCTTCATCCTTGGCGTCCATTTCACGAACCCACTGAGCCCAGCATCACGCAATTGGGCAATGGTCACTCCTTTTGGGATTTTTACTTCAAACGCGTTTTTAGGCAAATAATGCCCCAATTCCACACCTAAATCCGTTAATGCTTTTTTATCTTCGGCGAGCACGACACGGTCCCAAAGACCCACACCATAGGTGGGTTGTGTATTGCTTAACTGCTTAAAGGTGCCTTCCTCGATAAGGTAGGTTCCCGATTTTAATTGAACTTTAAGCTGTGCTTGAGCTACAAATGTGGTGATCGTAAATAAAAAGAGTAAAATTCTAGTCATGGAATCAATAAATAAGTCTGTCAAGATAACACCTAGCCGTCCAAAAGTTCAGGCTTTTTTGGTGCTGCTTTTGTTAGTGTATGGAAATCAGTCTTTTGGGCAATTTTCACCACTGACCCAAAGCCAAACCATGGCTGAAATGGAGCGCTTTGGCTCCGGCAAGCGCGTGTTGTACATGGCGGCTCACCCCGACGATGAAAATACCCGATTGATTGCGTGGTTGTCGAATGCGCTTGATGCGGAAACCACTTATTTATCGCTCACTCGAGGTTCGGGCGGACAGAATTTGATCGGCGACGAGCTTGGAGCCGAGCTCGGTGTGATTCGTGAACACGAACTGCGTGCCGCACGGAGTGTCGACGGTGGGAACCAGCGTTTCACCGATGCGCTTGACTTCGGATATTCCAAAAGTGTAGACGAGGTGTGGACCAAATGGGACCACGACGACCTCCAGTTGCATGCCGTGCGCACCATACGAGAGCTGAAGCCAGATTTTATAATCACACGCTTCCCGCCAGACGAGCGCGCCGGTCACGGCCACCACACGGCCTCAGCCGAACTGGCCATCGAATGTGCGGTGCTCGCCGCAGACGAGAAATATGATACAGAAACGGCAGCTTGGTCGGTACAGGGCGTTTGGTGGAATACTTCCGTTTGGTGGGACCCAACACTTAAAGATGATCCGGAAGCTGTGTACCTAGATATGAGTGGATTCGACCCGTTGCTGGGTGATACCTATGGGGCCATCGGCGATGCCGCGCGTTCCATGCACAAGTGTCAGGGATTTGGTGTTCCCGTCAATCGCGGTCCGCGTGAAGAGTACTTCAAGAAGCTTTGGGGCGGGGGCGATTTATCGGCTTACCTCATGCCGGATCGTGGTGCGGATGCGCAAAGTTTGTTGGCACAGGACGCGGCTTTTGCCCTTGAAATAGGCGACCAAAAGCAAGCCATTGCCAAATGGGCAGAACTGGGCCATGTATTGTTGGAGCAAACCACCCCGGAATCTGATAAATACCAGCGCTGGCAACAGGTCATGCTGCATCTCTTGGGCGTGTATGCTGAGGTCTTCACTTCTATTAACCCTATTCCAGAAGGTCCCTCGTATCCAGCGACCTTGGTGCTTCAAGCCTTGAATTTTGATGTGGAAGTGAAGCTGGCTTCGGTTAAGGCACCCGCTAAGAATATGGGGTTGAATCCCGCACAGATACTGACTAGCGAAGGGCAGGAGCTCGAAGTAGATTTGTACGATAACGGTAAGATTACAAAGTACATCAGGGTCCGATTAGAACATGAATCCACCATCATTTTGCTCTACCTCAAGCCTGTCGCGAAACTCAGTGACCGCGCCGTAGGGGAATACCGAGAGGCCATCGCGGTGGAGCCGGCCATTCATGCGAAGTTCGACCAAACCGTCTATTGGAATACTGGCAAGAAAGGATCTATTGGATATAGTATTTACTCCAAGGATGGGGGTGAGTTAAGTTGGTCAATAAACTTCGCTCTTAAGGGATTGAAACACATCAATGGTTATGATCATCAGATTACATTCAATGCCATTGAAAAAAGCGCATTGTTGAATGCCGGATGGAATCACTTCACTGAGGAAATCCCGGCAAAAATGGAAAATGGGAAGTATTTGGTTTTCTTGTCATCAACTATTGTAACATCAAAAATGGCCATTCCAAAGTCTATTGAAGAAAAGCAAACCATCAGCTACCCTCATATAGGCACACATTATAAGTACACTCCGGCACAAGCGACTTTAACCGTCCTCGACCTCAATAAAAAGCGCATCAAAGTGGGCTACATAGAAGGGGCAGGGGATTTGATGGACGAGACGTTGGAGAGTGTCGGCTATGAGGTGGTTAGAATAACAGAAGAGACGCCAGAGATTTGGGATGAAGTAGATGCCGTTTTGGTTGGCATTCGTGCCTTTAATACCGAAGCATGGTTGATGGAGAGTGAGGAGCGCATCAAAAGTTTTGTGGCCAATGGCGGAAATTTTGTGGTGACCTATACTACGGCGGGTCGAAGCGGGATGGCATTGCCATTGCCTGTGCCTTTGACCGTGGGGCGTGATCGTGTGACGGAAGAAGAGGCGCCGGTGGCGCTGAAAGAATTGGACCTCCTTCAAAAACCCAATGCCCTCAGCGAAGCTGATTTTGAACAATGGGTGCAGGAGCGTGGTTTATATTTCCCGAGCGAATACGAAGGCTATACCACCGCTTTGAGCATCACGGAATCTACGGGGACGGTGTATGAAAACTCGACTGTGGTTGCAGAGTATGGGAAAGGTTCCGTAATTTACACTGGCCTGTCGCTCTTCCGGGAATTGCCGAAGGGGGTTCCAGGCGCTTTGAGACTACTACAAAATATCTTGCATTATGACCGTTAAGAATCCCTCAATCATTAATTGGAAGAAGTACTACATCGGCGTGATCGCGCTTTTGGTAGCGGAGATTGTGGCGTTCTATTTCATCACGCGTCAATACGTGTAAATGCACCTACTGGACTGGATCGTATTAGCAGCAACTCTTGCGGCTATTGTTGGGTATGGTGTACTCAAAACAAGCCGTAGAGAAGCGGGTGAGCTTTTGAGTGGTTCAAAAGATGTAAGTCGCTTGACTATAGGTCTTGGCATCATGGCAACCCAAGCCTCGGCCATCACCTTTTTGTCCACGCCCGGTCAGGCCTATGCCGAGGATATGGGATTTATTCAGTTCTATTTTGGTCTTCCCCTGGCAGTCATTCTCGTCAGCGCCTTCTTTGTGCCGGCCTACAGAAAGATGAGTGCCATCACCGCGTACCAATTCCTTGAGCAACGTTTCGACCGTAAAACCCGGTTATTCACTGCTGCACTCTTTTTGATGTCTCGTGGATTGGCGGCAGGTATTACCATATTCGCGCCCGCCATCGTACTAAGCGCTGCACTGGGTGTATCGCTCAATCTTATGATTGTCATCATAGGGCTCATTGTAGTCTTTTACACGGTCAGTGGAGGTTCCGCGGCTGTGGCTGTAACCCAGAAATGGCAGATGCTCACTATCCTTGGGGGGATGGGGATTGCGGCCTATTTATTGGTTGATAAGATCCCTGTCAGTATGCCTGAAGCCTATGATATTGCTGGGAGAATGGGCAAACTAAATATCATTAATACCAGCTTAGATCCAGGTACCCGTTACACGCTTTGGTCCGGCCTTGCTGGAGGATTGTTTCTTTCATTGAGCTACCTAGGAACCGATCAAAGCCAAGTCCAACGCTATTTAGGTGCTGAAGACCAAGCTACGAGCCGTTTTGGCCTGCTTTTCAACGGGGTGTTTAAAGTGCCTATGCAGTTTTCGATTTTAGCGATTGGCGTCCTACTATTTGTGTTTTACCAATTCACGCAACCGCCCATCTTCTTCAATGAAAGCGAAGTGAAACGAGCGCCGATGGAGGTGCAAGCGGAATTGGCCGAACTGGAAAAATTCCATGCCCATTCTTTCGCCGCCAAGCGTGAAGCCCTCCTCATCGGAGATTGGGCCGCTGTAGATGCGCACAAAGAGCGTCTTGCTCAATTGCGTGAAACGTACATGTCTACGCTTGAAAAACACGTACCCAACTTCCAGCGCAAAGACACGGATTACGTCTTCATCACCTTCGTGCTCAACTTCCTACCCAAAGGCCTCGTAGGCTTGCTATTGGCAGTGATCATTTCAGCTGCCATGTCCAGCACGGCCGGTGAAGTCAGCGCCCTCGCCACCACCACCTATGTAGACTATTACACGGTTTTCAAAGGGGAGTCCCAGCGTCCGAAGCGCACCATCCGCATACTCACTTTTATTTGGGGTCTGGCCGCCATTGGCGTCGCTCTAGCCGCACCACTGTACGAGAACCTCATTCAATTGGTCAATGTTCTGGGTAGCCTATTCTATGGCACCATCTTAGGGATTTTCCTCGTTGCACTCTTCATTAAACAAGTAAATGGGAAGTCCATTTTTATCGCCGGTATTGTGGGCCAATTCACGGTCTTCGTGATACATTACCTCAATACAGTAGAGTCAATTTCATTGGGCTTTCTTTGGTACAATGTTATAGGATCTCTTACCGTTGTAGCTACGGCGTTACTATTCCACTTCTGGTTTAAAAAAGGGGTTGTATATAGCTAGAATTGAGCCCTTTGCTTCATGCGCTCGACCATTTCAAACACTGCCGGGCAATGGCGGACATTCGTCTCCGTCAGTCCTAAAATCGACTTCATATTCGGGTGATTCGTATGCGGGTATTGACGGCACGCCTTGGGAGCATATTCGTAGATCGTGCATTTGTTGGTGTCCAATTCTAAAAAGGGGCACGGCAAACTTTTCATCACCCAATCCCCATCTTCGTCCACACGCAAATATTGCTTCTCGAAGTCCGCCGCCTTCATGCCTTGCCTCTTCGAAATCCGCCCAATGTCTTGCTTAGTTAGGAGCGGACCCGTAGTCCGGCAGCAACGTGCACATGTCAAGCAATCCGTTTCGGCAAAGACTTCTTCATGCATCGCATGAAATTGCTCGTTCAAACGCTTTGGGTCTTGCCCGCTTATGCGGGCGAAGAATTTTTTATTCTCCTTTCGCTTAGAGCGGGCGAGCTCCTTAAAATCCGGCCATATGCGTTCGAGGTAATTAGCCATTCGCTTTTGCCACTAATGCTTCTAATTCTTCTTTGGTCTCTTTGACGTAGGCCTCGTATTCCTTGGTAGATGGGCCGTAAAAACCGGTATGGATCTTCACCACATTTCCCTGGTGATCCAACATAATCGAAGTAGGATAGCTACGTATCTGTTCTAAGGGCAACACTGCATTGCGGTCTTGTTGAGCATTGTAGGTCGCAATAACCATAGGGAAGCTGGTGCCTAGATCGCGTTCCATTTTCTGCGCGGCAGCTGTGGCTTTTTCCAACGTCCCGCTGTATTCGTAGCTCAAGCCATAGACATCAATGGCTCCTTCAAATTCGCGGTAGTACTGGTCCAACACTCGGTCTTCGTCCATACAGTTTGGGCACCACGACCCTTGGATGGCTAAGATGGTAGGCTTGGTGATGGTACGGCTATCAAAGTGAACGGTATCGCCATCAAGACCCGGTAAATGCCACTCTATGTGCGTATAATCTTCGCGCAACGATGACATTTCCTGTGGATCTTCCAAGGTGGCATTATCATCTGCAATGCCGGAGAAGGAGTAGTAGCCCGTCATCCCGGCCCAAACGTGACCTTCAATGGTGCTATCCGAGACCGTAGCGCGGACTTTGTAGATAAATCTGCCGTCGAAGCCCATGAGCTCAAAACCACCCTCGACCTCGTAACCCGTCATAAATCTGCTATCGCCAGTAGAGGTGGCAATAGTCCCAACGAGAACGCCGTCTTTTTTGTCCAGTTGCAGTAATGCAGGCTTCTCTGTTCCCTCGCCGAGGTAGCGGGTGATAGCATATTGGCCAGAGAATTCTGAAGGGCTCTGTTCATAGGTCATACCTCCAGGCTCTAGCTCGAGAGGTAATCGATAGTTATTTGCGTCCGTGCGGTAATATTCTCCTTTAAACCCATCCTCTGTAGCTACGAGCCAAAGGTCCGAGGCGAACACTGGGAAAGTACCGCGAAGAGTATCTTCTCCGCTTAGAGTTACTTCAAAAGACTCTTGTACGCCGTTGTAAAACGTCAGTGTGTGCTCTTCCAGATAAACGTTAAACGACACCCTGGTGGAATCGTTTTGGATGATGGATCCAATGAAATCTTGACCTGTGGCTGCTTCCGTTTTTGGCTCAGGTTGTGAGCAAGAAAAAAGGGCCATCGAAATGGCCCCTATGATGATGAAATTCTTCATGTTTGAATTAGAGGTTTAATTCCTCAATAAAGGTATCAATCTTTCTTTCAAGTTCCGCCTTGGTTGCAGCATGGCTATCACCAGTGGTAGCTCGTACGCTGAAGTAGAACTTGATTTTTGGTTCTGTTCCTGAAGGGCGTGCACTCACTTTATCTCCAGCCTCCGTGATGAACTGCAACACATTTGAGGCAGGCAGCGCCGTGCTTGATGTTGCTCCAGTGCGCAGATCGGTCTGAGTTGAATTATTGTGGTCGATGGCAATGACCACTGGCGATCCTGCCAAGGTCTTCGGCGGATCATTTCGCAGGGCAGTCATCATTTCAGCAATCTCTTGGGCCCCAGAACGGCCTTTCTTGGTGATGGAAATTAAACGCTCTTGGTATTGGCCAAACTCGCGGTGTATGGCTTCTAGCTGTTGCAAGACTGTACGGCCTTGTGACTTGGCATTAGCGCCCATTTCCGCAATCATCACTGCAGAAGCCACTGCATCTTTATCGCGAACGGCATCCCCGATGAGGTAGCCATAGCTTTCTTCACCGCCTACTAGGAATTGTTCCTCTGGCTTATGGTTGATGATATCTGCGATCCATTTGAATCCGGTCAAACAGCGGTAACAAGGCACGCCATAGGCCGCCGAGATGTCGGCAATGAGATCAGTGGTCACTACTGTGGCAGCAGTAAAACCGTTTGAGGGTAGGGTGCCGTTTTCCTTATATGCATTGAGGATATAGTGGACGAGGAGTGCCGCGGTATCGTTTCCGTTGAGCAGTTGCATTTTGCCCGTTCCGTCGTTGGCAGCAATACCCACGCGATCAGTATCAGGATCACAACCGATGACTAAATCTGCACCGGTAGCTTCGGCTTGTGCAACGGCCATAGCAAGGGCAGCACTTTCTTCCGGGTTAGGGCTGGCCACGGTTGGAAAATTTCCGTCCGGTGCGCTTTGCGCTTCGACCAGTTGAACGTTGGTAAATCCAGCCTTAGCAAGGGCAGGAGGAACACTCACAATGGAGGTGCCATGCAATGCTGTAAATACAATGTCCAGTTCCGTCTTACCGGCGTTGCTTAGGCTGAGCCCTGCAACCATATCGGTGTATTTATCGTCTATGGCAGTACCTACGGTCTCAATCAAAGCCTCGTTCGCATCCCAACGTATATCTTCAAATCTAGTGGCACGCACTTGTTCAATGACACCCTTGTCATGCGGAGGAACTAACTGGCCCCCATCATTCCAATACACCTTGTATCCGTTGTATTCCTTCGGATTGTGCGAGGCGGTCAAAACGATTCCGAAATCACAACCTAATTCGCGTACAGCAAAGCTCAGCTCTGGTGTTGGGCGCAATTCTTCAAATAAATAGGTGTGTACACCATTGGCGCTCAATACTTCGGCAACCTTGCGTGCAAAAGACTGAGAGTTGTTCCGGCTGTCGTAGGCGATGGCAGCTTTGAGGTCTTTGCGTCCCATGGATTGCTGGGCATAAACGGCCAAACCTTGTGTGGCTAAACCGAGTGTATAAGGGTTAATTCTATTGGTTCCCACGCCCATGATGCCGCGCATACCCCCAGTTCCAAAGTCTAAGTCTTTGTAGAAGGGCTCAATCAAGGTATCGCCGCCCTGCTCCAAAAGAGCTTGTGCTTCGGCACGAGTTTCAGCATCAAATAAATCAGAAGTCCACAAAGTGGCATTTTGAGTAGCTAGGGATAGAACGTCCGCGCTCATAGAAGTCAATGGTTTGTATGAACCGTAAAAATACAAAAAGGGGGCCGGAGCCCCCTTGACATTCCTAAGACATAGGAATATTTAATCAACAAGTAACAAACGGTTATTCGTTTCCTAAAAGCTCGTAAGAACGGGCGATGAACGCAGTCAACTCTTCGCCGTGTAGTAAATTCTGCTGCAGTTTAGCAAGGTCAAGCGCCTGATTTACAGCTGTACCACGAGCATCTGCATCTTCAGTATCTAAAATTTTTGAAGCGAGCGGATGGTTGGCATTGACGATCAGATCGTACATATCAGGGAAATCACCCATACCCATCATTCCACCACCACCGGTCATTTGCATTTCCTTCATGCGGCGCATGAATTCAGGAACGGTAATGACTAAGGGTGCCTCGGTAGAATCCATATCCTCTAGTTTCAAAGTAAATTTCTCCTTAGGTACGATGGTTTCTAATCGGGTTTTCAATTCCTCCTTCTGCTTGTCGCTCAACTTAGCAACACGCGTTTCATCCTTTTTAATGAGGTTATCGATCAAATCTGAATCCACACGCGCAAACGTTGTGTTTTCGTGCTCTTGTTCCAATTTTTGCAACAAGTGACTCGTCAACGGTGAATCTAGGAGCAGTACGCTGTATCCCTTATTTTTCGCGTTTTGAATGTAGCTGTGCTGTGCATCTTTATTGGAAGCATAGAGAACAACGGTCTTTTTATCCTTATCCGTCTGTTGCTCTTTAATGGACTCCAAGTATGCCTCAAACGTGTGAAGCCCCCCGTCAGTATCCGCATACATAGCGAATTTTTTCGCTTTGTCGAAGAATTTGTCTTCCGTCAGCATACCGTATTCGATGATGATTTTCATGTCGTTCCATTTCGATTCAAAATCGGCACGGTCCTTACGGAACATCTCATCAAGCTTATCTGCAACCTTCTTCGTAATGTGTGAAGCGATTTTCTTCACATTCCCATCAGCTTGAAGGTAGGAGCGGCTCACATTGAGCGGAATATCTGGTGAATCAATCACTCCATGGAGGAGTGTCAAGAAATCTGGCACAATACCTTCTACACTATCCGTAACGAACACCTGCTTTTGGAACAACTGAATTTTGTTACGCTGTGGTTCAACGTTTGGCTTGATTTTAGGGAAGTACAGTACCCCTGTTAAGTTGAACGGGAAATCTACATTCAAATGAATGTTGAACAACGGCTCCTCGAAGCTCATGGGGTAAAGCTCCTTGTAGAAAGTCTTGTAATCTTCGTCGGATAAGTCTGCTGGTTTGCGCACCCAAGCAGGGTTGGGGTTATTGATAACATTAGGGATTTTACGTGTTTCCCACTTTGCATCTTCGCCTTCTGCCGCTGCATTATAGCTCTCGTCCTTCTCACCAAACTCAATGGAGATCGGCATAAACTTCGCATACTTGCTCAGCAGCTCATTGATTTTACTTTCTTCCAAGAAGTCCTCGCTATCTTCAGCTATGTGGAGCTTGATTTCTGTTCCACGGTCTTCTTTTTCTATAGTGTTTAGCTCAAATTCTGGATTTCCATCACAGATCCATTGTACTCCAGCTGCATCCTTATGAGATTTTGTTAGGATTTCTACCTTCTTAGCCACCATAAAGGCAGAGTAGAACCCTAGACCGAAGTGCCCAATCAAATCTGCACCTTCCATTTTACCTTCATATTCTTTCACGAATTCCTCCGCGCCAGAGAAAGCAACTTGGTTAATGTATTTGTCAATTTCCTCAGCAGTCATACCGATACCACGGTCGATGATGCTCAAGGTTTTTTCTTTTTTGTCCAACTTAATGTGGATGGTCAAATCGCCGAGCTCGCCTTTGGCTTCACCCAAATTGGTCAATGTTTTCAGTTTCTGCGTCGCGTCGACGGCATTCGATACCAATTCACGTAAGAAAATCTCGTGGTCGCTGTATAAGAACTTCTTGATAATAGGGAAGATGTTCTGTGCGGTTACGTTTATAGATCCTTTTGCCATTTTATAGAATTATTTGATTTATGCTACTACTTCAACACTCGTGCCATTTGCCCTTGCCATAAATATGTGTGACAAGGTGTCTACATTGGTGCCAATTTTACTTTATCTTATCATCAAATCAGCTTCATTTTAAGACATCCTATCATGTATACAGCTAAAATTTCCGGTACCGGCCATTATGTACCCGAACGTATCGTTACCAATGAATACCTCAGTACCCTCATGGAAACTAACGATGAGTGGATTACGGAAAGAACGGGTATTCGTGAACGTAGGTGGGTAGAAAAGGGCGATGGCAACACCGCGGCAACTATGGGCATTAAAGCCGCACGCAATGCCATTGAAGTTGCAGGAATAGAGCCTGCTGAGATTGGACATATCGTGTTTGCGACTATTTCACCGGATTATTACTTTCCAGGTTGTGGCGTTCAGGTACAAGAAGCTTTAGGTATACATACGGCTGGAGCAACAGATGTGAGAAATGCATGCTCGGGGTTTATCTATGCTTTAAGTGTGGGCAATGCCTTTGTTCAAACGGGGATGTATGAGCATGTTTTGGTAGTGGCTTCGGAATTACAAAGCCCATTTTTAGACAAAACCACAAGGGGAAGGGGCGTAAGTGTCATTTTCGGCGATGGCGCCGGTGCTGTTGTACTTTCACGTGCAAAGAATGGCGAATCGGGTATTAAAAGTTGCCATCTGCACAGTGAGGGTAAGAACAAAGAAGAGCTTACTATGAAGGGCTTCGGAACTCAGCATTGGATAGGTGAATTACTCGACAACGGCGTGGATCCAGATATACATTACCCACAGATGAATGGAAATTTTGTATTTAAAAATGCGGTGGTTCGTTTCGGTGAAGTGATCGGAGAGGCCTTGGCGAAGAACGGATTGACACCTGATAAAATAGATTGTTTGATTCCGCATCAGGCCAACCTGCGCATTGCTCAGTTCATTCAGAAACGCATGGGACTTCGCGACGATCAGGTGTTTAACAACATTCAGAAATACGGAAATACGACAGGAGCTTCGATCGCTATCGCACTTTCGGAGGCAGTAGACGAAGGCGCTGTAAAACGCGGTGATACGGTATGTTTAGCAGCCTTTGGAGCAGGATTCACTTGGGGTGCTGTCTTGTTAGAGTTCTAGGCGAACCGCTCAATTTTAAGCATGAAAAAGGTGGCTCAATGCCGCGTTTTTTCATGATACCAAAAGCATGTACTTAAGGAAGTATGGTTTCAACAGTTCTACTTAAAGCAAAAACACCATAGCCGCCTTCGACATTACTGTAAATAACTACAGGTTCAGAGAACGGGTTGTTTTGAGCGTTTTGGTAGCTAGAGATACTTCTATAATAATTCAGGCCTTCGTTCGATAGTGTTTTAACGCTAAGGCGGTATTCGTACTCTTCTTGAGTAGAGCTGCCTAAAAATGAAAAGGGAGCTAGACTGATTTGAAGATCGGCGTCTATACCGTTTTCAGATAGGAGGATTGCATCACCATCGCCGACTTGAGTTGCGCGTTGATCGTCTGTATACAGTTTAACTCGTTTCCATGACGTGTCTTGAGAAACGCCAAAATCGGCGGAGCGCTCCATACAACTGAACAAATAATGTTGATCGACACCAGAAATATCATCTAGTTTTACAATGATTTCATCGGTCTCGAAAGAAAAAACCTGTCCGGCACCTTTATTCAGTATGGATTCAGTGATTATTGCGCTTGGCGGGAATTGGTCAGCGGCCGTAATAGCATCGAAATCTGGATGTAACACCTCGAACGTATAAGTGCCATCATACGAGCCTAGGGTATCTCCTAAGTGTAGCGGGTAGTAACCCGTCTGTGCGTCTTGGTTATTCCAGGAATATTGGAGTACATTGTTTTTATATAGATTGATTATGGCATCAGGTAGTAATTTAGATGCATTGGAATCTAATAGGCCTCTTGTTTGGCTGATCACCGCATAGAGGGATGTATCGGAATTATCAGCGAATAGAGTTCCCACTAGTGTTGGCGTGTGAGGCGGTAAATCTATATTCCGCACGACCCCTTCTGTAAGTTTGCCGCAAGAGGATGCACTAATTGCGATAAGGGCGATGAATACTATCTTTTTCATTGCTTAGAATTTTATGCGGTAAGCGATTGATGGAATGATGGGGAAGAGGCCGTATTCGCGTAATTGCGGGTTGCCGCCTCTATCCTGCGTAGTTTCCATAAAAAATGGATTCAAGTTATTGTAGGCATTGTAAGCGCTAATGGTCCACCAACGTTCATAGTTCTTATGTTCTTTGCGGAAGCTTAAACTTAGGTCTAACCTGTGGTACGGACTATAACGGTAAGAGTTTCTGTCAGTGGCGCGTTCCACTGTAAGCTGGCGGTAATTCCACCAAGACAATTCTTCAGGTAAGCCCGCTATGTAGCTGAATTCCGGAAGCGTAACTGCGCGTCCTGTACCATATACCCACGCTGCGGAGAAGTTGATGCGATCGGTCAGTTCGTGGTTCATGACTACGGAGATGTCGTGGCGACGGTCGTAGGTGAAGAAATAGCGTTTTCCACCGTTTATTTCGTCGAATTGACGGTAACTCCAACTCAGGGTGTAGCCAATCCAACCGTTCGTTTTACCCGCTTTCTTCTGTACGAAAAATTCCATTCCGTAGCTAGTGCCTTTGCCTTGAGTGACCTTGTCTTCCCAAGATTCGTCGTCGACGCTAAAGAGGAACGAGGCACCTTCACGGTACGACACCAGGTTTTGCATATCCTTGTAATATCCTTCAATGCTTAATTCGTATGGGCCAATATTTTTTGCCAATCCTGCGGCGTATTGTTGCGAGGTTTGCGGCTTGAGATTTGCCGTAGATGGTACCCAAAGATCGGTAGGTAAGCCTAATCCTTCATTGGTTAACAGATTGACGGTTTGCATCATATCTGCGTAAGATGCTTTTAAAGCGATGTCGTTAGGTAAACTGTAGTTCATCCCGATACGCGGTTGTAGACGAGTGTAGGTCGTATTTTCAACGAAAAGTGCGTTCAAGTGCAGTCCGTAGCCAATTTTGAAATTCTCATTTAAGTTCCATTCATCTTCTACATAGGCAAAAGCTTCATCGGAGAAAACTTCAGAACCACCGATAGTCGTATCTAGGTTGAACCCGGATTGTTGGAACTCGAAATTGGTTGCGCCCGGAGAGAATTTATGATTGGCCCATCCCGCACCGTAGCGAATGTAATGTTGCGGATTTGGGACGAAGTCGAAATCTATTCGTCCGCCATAATCCTCAATTCCAGAGAAGTAGAGTCCTGCAAAACGCGATTCTTCTGTACCAGTAGTATCTGGGTAGTTGGGCAGGAAGCGCTCCTCTTGCGAAATGCGCGTATTAAAGTTGTACACTGAACGCGTCGCAGTAACATTGGAGAACAACTTTGGCGACCATTGGTGGTTCCAACGCGCTGCGGTAATAGCGTTTCTCCAGTCTAGACCAAAACCAAATTCAGCTTGGTAGTCGTCATAATTATCGCGGCCTTTGGTTCCGAAGTCGTCCTTACCCTGAAAGTGGGAGAGGTACACACGGTCTTTGTCGCTTATTTTCCAATTAACCTTGCCATTCATGTCATAGAAATAGTACGTTGGGTTAGTGGTAGATTCTGGATTTTGCTCGTTGGACAAATTGATAAATGGACGGGCAAGTACATCCAAATAGGTGCGTCGACCACTAATCATGAAGGAGGCTTTATCTTTTACCAGCGGACCTTCAAGTGTCATTTTGGAAGAGATGATTGACGCTGTAGCGTCACCGTGAAATTCGCGCATATTCCCTTCTTTCATATTAATCTCGAGTACGGAAGATAATCGGCCGCCGTATCGCGCTGGAAAACCGCCCTTGGTCAAGCTGACATTTGATATTGCATCTGCGTTGAACACGGAGAAAAATCCGAACAAATGGTTCACATTATATAATGGCACACCGTCAAGAAGAATAAGGTTTTGATCAGGTGAGCCGCCGCGAACATAAAGTCCTGAGGTTCCTTCGCCGCCGCTTTGGACACCCGGAAGAAGCTGCAATGTTTTCATAATGTCCACTTCCCCTAAGATGGCGGGTAAAGATTTTAGTTGCTTGATAGGCACCTCCATTTTAGACATTTGAATTTGTTCTTGAATCTGGTTTGATTCTGTAGCGGTTACTATAACTTCCTTTAGCATGTTATCAGCCGGTTTCAGCTCAAAATTCATACTGATATTTGAAGTAAGGTCGAGTTCGAAATTCTTATTCTCATAACCTAAATAAGTCAGTTGGATAATCTGTTTTCCTTTTGGCAAAGTGAAGGAATAAAAACCATAAGCATTCGTAGAAGTACCAAGCTTTAGTTCTGGTGACCAGATGTTTACACCGATCAAACCTTCACCGGTTGCAGCATCGCGTACGTAGCCGCTTAGGGTTTTGTTCTGTGCTGCTCCCCAAGTCGAGATGGCCAGCAAAACCAAGAGTATTCTTGTTTTCATAGGAATAATTTTCAGCACAACGCCTTCATAAACTATGCCACAAGAGAATGAAGATTAAATTATAAGGGTAGGATGCGTTGGTCGTTGAATGGCTTGAAGGTTCCGAAGCCCAATACCTCAGAAGAACATATTTTGAATTGGCTCCTTGGTATGCATCCAATCAATTCACTTGATGGAGCTATACAGCCGTATTCTGTAGCCAATTGCTGAACCCGTTTGAACACCTCACAAACACCTACTCGTTCTGGCTGTGTTAGATTACAGCTGACTTGGACGACATCAAGGTCCGGAATATACCAACCTATTGACTTGACCCCAGATAAACCACCGTCGCGTTCACGAATACGACCAGCTATTTGCTTTGCTGCTAGGAGTAGTTCTGTTTTTGTTCCACTCGATAAATTCACATTAAAAGCAACCATGAGTGGTCGAGCTCCCATAACGGTGGCGCCACTTTTTGCGGATGCGTCGTCCCAAATTTTAGGTCCGACATCTGGAAAATCGCCTTGAGCAAACCGAGAGGGGAGTTGTTCGTATTCGCCCTTGCGCACCAGCGCTAGATTTCTTCTTAAAGGCTTTCGGGCACTGCGTTCGTAGGCGTAAACGGGCAATCCTTTAGTGCCCATGTGTTCAATGAATTGGTCCACAGCCTTTAGGAATGCTGCTTGAAATTTTTCCTCATCCAGGAGCACAAAAGGACACACATCTACAGCGCCCATTCGTGGGTGCACGCCACTATGCTTCCGCATATCGATGTAGGCAAGGGCCGTATCAATCATTTTCTCTGTGGCTTTGAAGACTGCGTGGGCCGGTCCTATATAGGTGAATACGGTTCTATTTGCACTCAATCCAGTATCGACGAACCGCAAATCTACTTCGGGAATAGAGCGAATGGCAGCGCTGATTTTATTGAGCGTATCGGGATCAGCAGTACTTACGTTCGGA
>Ga0257126_1001657_pt1 | contig 15662 bp, 14 predicted proteins | sample SI060_120mmetaG_FD_190151 | JGI IMG/M metagenome (GOLD analysis project Ga0257126, IMG submission 190151) | Marine microbial communities from Saanich Inlet, British Columbia, Canada - SI060_120m | ecosystem: Environmental > Aquatic > Marine > Inlet | place: Canada: British Columbia | collected... | reverse complement strand
TGAGATTGATGTAAAGGTTTTAAGCTTTGATAAAGAAAAATTAAGAGTATCACTTGGTCTCAAACAGATTCAAAACGACCCTTGGGAAAATGTTGAAAGCAACTATGCTGTTGGTGGGGTTTATGAGGCATCAGTTTCAAATATTACTGATTACGGTTGTTTTGCTCAGCTTGAAGAAGGAATCGAAGGTTTAATTCACTTATCTGAATTAGATTGGACAAGTAAAAATATACATCCTTCAAAAGTTGTAGAGATGGAGCAGAAGATCAAAGTAATGATTCTAGAGATAGACCATGAGAAAAGAAGAATTTCTCTAGGCTTAAAGCAAACCAAAGCAAATCCATGGACTGAGTTCTCTAATAAATATGCTTTAGGTGACAAAGTTGAAGGTCAGATTAAATCTATTACTGATTTTGGTATATTTGTTGGCCTTGAGGGTGATATCGACGGATTAATACATTTATCTGATATTTCAGATGCTGAAGATCCTAAAGATGCTCTAGATGAATTCAAGAAAGGCGACAAGCTTAATTGTGTAGTATTTGCTGTAGATGCAGATCGTGAAAGAATTTCACTAAGATTAAGTGAGTAGTAAGGGTACCAAAACTTACAATCGATCAGATATTGAACTAGAACTATTAAGTCAGTTTCCAGACTTAACAAAAAAACAAATTAGATTAGCTATAGACTCTATCATAGAGTCTATAGTTGATTCTGTAGCATTTGATGAAAAAGTTGAATTAAGAGGGTTTGGTACTTTTTCAAAAAAATATATAAGACCTAGAAAATTTATTAATCCCAAAACTAAAGAGATTTCCTATCTGGGTGAAACAGCTACCATGCATTTCAAGCCATCTAAATCATTGATTCAAGACTAAGATATAGTTAAGATTTAAGCTATGAAACATTCGTTAATTGTTGCTCTTGATGAGCATAATCAAGAAAATTTTGATGATGTACTTAGCCAGCTTGATCCAGGCTTATGTATGGTTAAAATTGGAAGTGTTTCCTTTAACTCCTTGGGAAGAGAGTGTGTTTTAAAGGCAGCAAATAAAGGCTTCGATATATTCTTAGATCTCAAACTTCATGACATTCCAAACACAGTTAAAAAGTCTATAGATGGATTAGTTAATCTGCCAATTAAAATGATGACAGTTCATGCGTCGGGTGGGCAAAAAATGCTCGAAGAATCGGTGGCTGCAACTATAAATACAGATATAAAAATATTTGGTGTAACTGCCCTAACAAGCCTTAGTGATACCGACACAAATTTTATATATAAACGTGAAGCCAAAGAACAAGTCCTTGCAATGATTGAGCTTGCTAAAAAAAGCAGCATCCATGGCGTTGTTTGTTCCCCACAAGAATTAAGTTTAGTTAAAAATAATTCAAACTTACTAACTATCACCCCTGGAATTAGGCTTAAAAGCCTTGATGATGACCAAACAAGAGTTATGACACCAAAAGAAGCTATCGATAACGGTTCTGATTTCTTGGTTGTAGGCAGACCAATAACCGCATCGAACAACATTAAAAATTCACTAAAAGAAATATATGACTCAATCCAGTAATAATTATCCTTATGCATACAAGGATGAATGCATTTCATATAAATCGCTTTTCCCATCCTTTAGTAAAAAGGACTTCGATAAGCTGGACGAAATTTATAATCAACTAGATATTGATGGCGAGATTGAAAAATTATTCTCTGAGTACAAAATTAATACGACTGAAGATCAAGCAGCACTTCATCATGTATATAGAAGTGCTTATGGTCACAACATCAGCAGTGTTCATGAAAACTACTATGATGTTGCAAAAAGTTCTATTTCTGATTGTATTAAATTAAAAGAAAAACTCATTCAAAAAGGTATAAAAAATATTGTCACTATTGGTATTGGCGGCTCATTTGAGGGGCCTAAACTCCTTTTAGAAACACTTACTCAAAAACATAACAGATCATTCAATCATATTTTTTTAACAGGGCCTGATACACATGAGTTTACAGAGGAGATTGCGCCTTTAAATAAAAATGAAACATTTTTTATAGTTTCTTCAAAATCTTTTTCAACTGACGAAACAATGCAAAGCCTTGGACTTGCAAGAGAATGGGTAGGAGATGATTTAGAGCTTAAAGACCATTTTATCTGTGTAACTTCACAAATTGAGAAAGCTAAAAACTTTGATTTTGATGAAACCACAGCAATTCAATTTCCTAATGAGATTGGGGGAAGGTATTCCATGTGGTCACCCATCTCGCTTGCAGCAATCCTGGAGCTCGAAGAGCAATTCATAGATTTTTTAAAAGGTGGTTCATTAGCAGATGAAAAACTTAGTTCAAATACTGATTATAAGCAGTTTATTAAAACTATTATTTTTAGCGATTTATGGCACAATAATTTTGATAACAAGCCCGCTAGAGTCCTTCTGACCTATAGCTGGAAGTTAAGATATTTTACTGATTATGCTCAACAACTTGAAATGGAGTCTATAGGAAAAGGCGCGAATAAAAATTCTCATTTTAATAAAACAGGACAGGTTATTTTTGGAGGGTTTGGGTCCACAGCTCAACATTCATATTTTCAATTATTGCACCAAGGAACTGCCTCCTTTTGTACAGATATAATTTGCGTAGATACAGATAAAAAAGAGAATGAATTACTTTTTGCTCAATCTCAGGCTCAGGCAGGTCTTCTAGCTTTTGGTGCAGATGAAAATCTTCAAGATCATGAAAAAGTAAATGGGCAATCTCCAGTCAATTTAATTTCATTAAAGGAGATTAACCCATTTAACCTAGGGTATTTAATAGCATCATGGGAGCATAGAGTTTTCTTAACTTCCCGCATGCTACAAATCAACCCCTTTGATCAATATGGAGTTAGTGCTGGGAAGATATTTGCAAGAAAATACTTAGATTCTAATGGCGGTTGATCTTAAAAAAATTCCCACAACCCCTGGAATTTATAAATTCTTTCATAAATCAGAAATAATATATATTGGCAAAGCTATCAACTTAAAAAAAAGAGTTTCAAGTTATTTTGGTAACTCTAAAAAGGATAGAAAAACAGGCCAAATAAAAAAACTAACAGATCAAATAGAAACCTTTTCAACTAAAAATGAAGTTGAGGCTTTGCTTTTAGAGCAGTTACTGATTAGAGAAAATAAACCAAAATTTAATATTTTATTAAGAGATGACAAAACTTATCCATACATTTTCTTTTCAGATAGCCACAACTATCCATCGATTGGCTTGAAAAGAACAAAAAAAGCAGTGGACGAGAAGTATTTTGGTCCTTTTGTAAGTTCATATGCTGTTAAAAAATCAATTAAAGAAATACAAAAAGTTTTCAAGATAAGAAATTGTAGTGATAATACTTTTTCTTCCAGAACAAGGCCATGTATTGAGTATCAAATGAAAAGGTGCAGTGCACCGTGTGTTGGTCACATCACTAAAAATCAATATGCCGAAGATCTAATTGAGACCAAGAATTACCTAACCTCGTCTGATTCACAAATAATTAAGAGGTTAGAGAGAGAAATTGAGTTATTTTCTGACAGGCTTGAATTTGAAAAGGCTGCAACTGCAAGAGATAAGCTAAAGAGAATAAACATAATCCAAGAAGAGCAATCTGTAACAACTAAAGCAAAAAATATAGATATATTTTCAGTTGCTGAAGACAGCGGATATCTTGGTATATGCACTGTTGTTGTAAGAAAAGGAAAAATAAGAGGTACTAAAACTCATCTTGTTAAAAAAGGATACTACGAATCTTTAAACGAAGTTTACGAAAGTGCTTTGATAAATTTTTATAATATTAACCCTGATATACCCAAGAAAATTCTTACTACTGATATTGTGTCTTCAAGCACTATTATTGGCGAAGCTATTTTTAAGAAAGCTAAGACAGCTACTAAGATCATCAGTACTCCTAGCAAAGATATAAAACCTATCTTCAATCTATGCAAATCAAATGCAAAGCAAGTTATCTCAAATCATTTAAGCAAGGAAGAAAAATATACTTTCGCCTTAAGTGAACTCAAAAAAAGCCTAGGTATGAGAGATTTAAATAAAATAGAAGCCTATGATATAAGTCATTTATACCAGGATCATGCGGTTGCTTCTTGTATTGTGTATTCCAAAAAAGGAGCAAATAAAGATAAATATAGACTATTCAATATTCCTAAAGATTTAGCAGGTAATGATATTGGGTCACTAGAGCATGCTCTTGAAAGAAGACTAAAGTATTATGCTGATAAAGAAATAAAACCTGATTTGCTATTAATAGATGGCGGTAAAACGCAATTAAAATTCGTTGAATCATTAATCAAAAGCTCTAAACACTCGGATATTAAAGTTATTTCAATTGTTAAAGGGGCTAATAGAGTTAGAGCTACCGAAACTATTCTTTCCAATGAAGGAGTTATTGAGATGGATAAGTATTCAAAAGGATATCTGGTTCTTCAAGAGATTAGAGATGAGTCTCATAGGTTTGCAATAACAGCACAAAGAAAAAAGAAAAAACTTAGCATAAAGAAATCTTTTCTAGACGAGATTAAGGGAATTGGCCCAGTAACAAAATCAAATCTTCTGAAAAAATTTAAAAATATTAAAAATATAAAGAATGCTGGATTAGATGAATTAATGACTATTCGTGGCATTAATGAGAAAATAGCTCAACTAATTATTTCCTATACATCTTAATGGCTATATTTATAAATTTACTCACCATATCCAGAATGGCTCTTGGAGCATTTATATTTATTCTTTTAACTCGAACAGAGATGTATTGGATAGCACTTGTACTATTTTTCATTGCAAGCATAACAGATTACTTTGATGGTTATTTGGCTAGAAAGTATAATCATGTCTCTCAAATTGGAGAAATTCTTGACCCTATTGCCGATAAAATTCTTATTGTTTTTTTATTATTTGCAATATCTGTAAATCTTACTAGTTACTATATTGCATTTGCATCAGCATTAATTATTACGCGTGAAATATGGGTTGGAGCTCTTAGAGATTTTAATGCAAGACAAAATAAATCTAATGCTACTAAGGTTACATTTTTAGCAAAAATAAAAACAACTATTCAACTTTTTACAATTAGCACTTATCTTCTAGGGCTTGGAATGAACAATATGTTGATCTTATTAATAGCTGATATGTTGCTTTTTTTATCGTTAATAGTAACCATGTACACGGGCTATATTTATAGCCTTAATACCTTTAAAAAATAACTTTTTTAAATTTCATTAGTTGTATACAATACACAAGCTTAATCAGGCTGGATGGCAGAGTGGTTATGCAGCGGCCTGCAAAGCCGTTTACGCCGGTTCGATTCCGGCTTCAGCCTCCAATAATTTGAAGACATTTAAATTTAAAAAAGTATAATGTCGGATTGGTATCTATTGACTTGCCCGAGTGGTGGAATTGGTAGACACAAGGGACTTAAAATCCCTCGATAGAAATATCGTGCCGGTTCAAGTCCGGCCTCGGGTACCAATTTGTATATGCCTAAAAGTTATTTAATATAAGTTATTGCCGGTGTAATAAATTTTATAATTTGATAATATGTATTTTTTTGGAACTTAAAATATGAATGATAGCTCTCAAAATATCTTAACTACTTTCATTGGTTTTGATGATTTTCTAGATTTTCTTAAAATAAGAATCAAACAAGTCACTTTTATTATCATTTCTGTAACGTTTACTGGATCTTTAGCCTCTCTTTTAATACCAAATTCATACACATCCTCTGCAATAGTTGCTTCAACCAAAACAGAGGAAACTTTATCATCAACACTTAAAGCATATTCAGCCATAGCAAGCTTTACCGGAGTAAATATTCCTAATGAGCAAATGCTTGAAGTCGATGAAGCAATTGCAAGAATTACTTCTTTTAAATTTTTTAAAAACAACTTTCTACCATTCATTAAAAAAGAAGACTTAGCTGCAGTAAAAAAATGGGATTCAAATAATAACAAACTTATTTATAAAAAATTATTTAACCCAAAAACCCAGGAATGGTTAAAAGATAACGAGACTTCAAAATTAAATTCACCATCTGACCTAGTATTGTTCCAAGAATATTTAAAATTACTTGAGATTACTAAAGATGATATTACCCAATTATTAACAATATCAATAACACACAAATCTCCCTATATTTCTAGAGACTGGACTAAAATCATAATTAAAAATATCAACTTGGTAATGCAGGAGCTTGATAAGGAAAGTGCAATTAACTCAATTAAATTTTTAAATAATGAGGCACTCGCTATTAATTATCAGTCTATACAACAAGCAATTAATAGTTTAATTGAAATTCAATTACAGAACTTGATGCTAGCTAGCTCGAATGATGATTATGTTTTTAGAATAATAGATGATCCATATTTACAAGAGGTTCATTCAGCTCCAAATAGACTTGGAATATCTGTACTTAGCTTTATTTTAGGTATATTTATATCTTTAATGTATATTCTTTTTTATATCCCAAAGATCAAGAGGTTATCGGGCTCTGATATCGAGCAATCCTAATGAATATTACTGTAGTTGGTTCTGGCTATGTTGGTATGTCTATGAGTGTATTGCTTTCTAAATTTCACACAGTCAAAGTGCTTGATGTCGACCAAGAAAGAGTGCTCAAGATCAATAAAAGAATTAGTACAGTCGAAGATGACGATATCCAAAAGGCCTTATCTAACCCCAGAATTAATCTGTCTGCCACGCTTGATAATAAAGAAGCTTATATTGGCGCTGATTTCATAATTATTGCCACACCCACCAGCTACGATCCCGAAGAAGATTATTTTGATATGAGCTCTGTAGACTCGGTAATTAGAGATATAATGAGCATTAATCGAAATTGCCTTGTTGTTATAAAATCAACCCTACCAATAGGCCACACCAATCATCTTAGAGATCTTTATAAAACTAAAAATATAATTTTCTCACCTGAATTCTTAAGAGAAGGCAAAGCACTACATGACAATTATTACCCATCACGAATTATAGTTGGGGGAGAATGTTCTAGAAGTAAAGATTTTGCACAAATGCTTAAAGCATGTTCAAAAAAGAGCAATGTTTTGATTCTACACGCCTCATCAACAGAAGCGGAGTCAATAAAGCTTTTTTCTAATACTTATCTGGCAATGAGAGTTGCTTTTTTTAATGAACTAGATAATTATGCGCTTTCGACAGGAATCAATGCAAGAAATATTATTGAAGGAGTTTGTTTAGACAACAGAATAGGCTCACATTATAACAATCCTTCTTTTGGGTATGGAGGTTATTGTTTACCAAAAGATACCAAACAAATGTTATCAAGCTTTAAGTCAACACCGCAAAATCTTATATCAGCAATAATTGAATCAAATCAAACCAGAAAAAATTTTATAGTCGATGAGATAATAAAATTTAAACCTAATATAGTTGGCATATATAGATTAGTAATGAAAAAAGGTAGCGATAACACTCGGTCTTCATCATCATCAGATTTAATAGAAATATTATTTAAAAATAATGTAAAAGTTCTTGTTTATGAGCCTACTATATCCTCGGATGAAGAGTTTAATTTCCAAATTACTCCTGACTTGGAGGATTTTAAAAACCAATGCGATGTTATCATTGCAAATAGATGGTCAAGTGAGTTACAAAGCGTTGAAAAGAAGTGCTTCACAAGAGATATTTTTCAAGAGAATTAATTACAAATACTAAAGGAGATTATATGAAAAAAGTTTATGTTGGAATGAGTGCTGACCTTATTCACCCAGGCCATCTTAATATTTTAAATAAAGCTAGCGAGCTAGGAAATGTGACTGTTGGAGTTTTATCTGACCAAGCAATTGCAAGTTACAAGAGATTGCCTTACATGACTTACGAACAAAGGTCTTCCATAGTTAACAGCCTTAAACAGGTGGATAACGTTATCCCACAAAAAACTCTTGACTATTCTGAAAACCTAAAGTTATTAAAACCAGATTATGTAGTTCATGGAGATGACTGGAAAGAAGGCATTCAAAGAGAAACAAGACAAGCAGTAATAAATATTATCTCTGAATGGGGAGGCGAGCTTGTTGAGCTTCCATATACAGATGGTATTTCATCTAGCTCATTAAATAAATCATTAAAGGAGCTAGGCACTACTCCTCAAATTAGACTATCAAGTTTAAGGAGACTTCTTAAAGCTAAGCCTCTTGTTAGATTTCTTGATATTCATAATGCATTAAGTGGATTAATTATAGAACGAACTGAAGTTATTCAAGATGGCATTAACAAGCAATTTGATGGAATGTGGGGTAGCAGTCTTACCGATTCTACTGCCAAAGGTAAACCTGATATTGAGGCAGTTGATGTGAGTTCTAGGATGTCTACATTAAGTGAAATATTTGAGGTTACAACTAAGCCAATAATATATGATGCAGACACAGGCGGGCAAATAGAACATTTTAAATTTACCGTTAAAACGCTTGAGCGGTTAGGAGTATCTGCAGTTATAATTGAAGACAAAACAGGACTTAAGAAGAACTCCTTATTTGGAAATGAAGTTCCGCAAACCCAAGACTCAATTGCAAATTTTTCAGAAAAAATTATTGCGGCCAAAGCCTCCCAAGTGACTGATGATTTTATGTTGATTGCAAGAGTTGAAAGCTTAATTCTTGAAGCCGGCATGGATGATGCAGTTGAAAGAGCAAAAGCATACCTTGATGCTGGTGCAGACGGAATAATGATTCATAGCAGGAAAAAAGACCCTGCAGAAATTTTTGAATTCTGCAAATTATATAAATCTTTTGGAAGAAATAAACCTCTTGTAGTTGTTCCATCAAGCTTTAACTCTGTAACAGAAGATCAATTAAAAGATGCTGGAGTCAATATTGTAATATACGCAAATCAGTTGCTAAGGAGTGCATTTCCTGCCATGCAAGAAACTGCAAAAAGCATTTTAGAGCATGGAAGGTCAAAGGAGTGCGATGAAAGGATGCTTTCAATCAAAGAAATCCTAGAATTAATACCTGGTACAAAATAATGATCAATGTAAAAGATTTTTTTCAAATACTAAAACAGAATGGAATATCTAATTTTGCCGGTGTTCCTGATTCTTTGCTTAAAAGTATTTGTGCATATATAACTGATAATACATCCCCTTCTGAGCACCTTATAACTGCCAATGAAGGTTCAGCCATTGGCCTAGCAGTAGGCCAATATCTAGCTACAAGTAAACCCTCTTTAGTTTATATGCAAAACTCAGGATTTGGTAATTCTATCAATCCTATTCTTTCTTTAGCTGATAATAAAGTATACGGAATTCCAATGGTGGTAATGGTTGGTTGGAGAGGTGAGCCTGGAGTTAAAGATGAGCCGCAGCATATAAAACAGGGGGAAGTAATGGAATCACTTTTAAAAGCATGTCAATTAGAATATGTAACGCTTGATAAAAATTCTGATAACTTTGCTGAAATAGTAGAATATGCAATCTCTAGAACAGTGGAGAAGAAACACCCTATTGTTATCTTGGTTAAAAAGGGAACATTTGAACCATATAACATAAAGGAAACAATTCCAGATAATTCGCAATTATCAAGAGAAGATGCCATAAGAGAAATCGTTAAATCATCAGCTGATAATAGTGTTTTTATTTCAACAACAGGTATGGCCTCAAGAGAGCTATTTGAAATTAGGTCAAGTAATAATTATTCTCATGACAAGGACTTTTTAACTGTAGGATCGATGGGTCATGCAAACATGATTGCATTAGGAGTATCTCAAAATTCTGATAAGCAGATTATTTGTATAGATGGAGATGGAGCAAGCTTGATGCATATGGGGAATTTAACTTCAATAGGTCAAACAAAACCAGTAAATTATATTCATGTGCTTTTAAATAACTCAGCCCATGACTCTGTTGGAGGGCAGCCTACTTGTGCAGCAGAGATTAATTTAACTAGTATTGCAAAATCATGCGGATACTCATCAATTAATACAATTCAAAATAAAGAAGATATAAATGAGGTTATTGCTTGGGCTAGCCAACATAAAGGTCCCCATTTCATAGAAATAATCATAAAAAAAGGTGCTAGAGGAGACCTTGGGAGACCAACATCTTCACCAAATGAAAATAAAAACTTATTTATGAAGGCTATTATAAAGTAATGATATTTCATAATCCCGTTGAAATTATTTTTGGTGAAAAATGCAGAAACAAAATTTTAATTGAATGTAAAGATAAAAACGTAATATTGTTTTGCAGTTCAACTGCTCATAAAAGGTTTGAAAAAGATGAAAATCTTAGAAATTTATTTTCAATGCCTAATGTATCTATAGAGTATGGTTTTTCCAGCAATCCGTCTATTGATGAGATAGAGTCTTTAACAAAAAAATATAAATACAATAATGCACAACTTTTTATTGGTATTGGGGGAGGAAGCGCAATGGATGTTACCAAAATTCTTTCTGCTACAGTGCCTGCATATAAAAAAAATATAAATCTTGAAGATCTATTGCAAAACGAAAACTTATTTAAAAATTTTAAAAATATCAACACTATATTGGTCCCAACAACTGCTGGAACTGGGAGTGAGGTGACTCCGTTTGCAACTATATGGGATTTTAATCAAAAAAAGAAAAAATCTTTGTCAAGCCAGTACATGTATGCAAAAAAGGCGTTCATAGATCCTGATTTTCTTATAAATACTCCAAAAGAAATTTCATTAACTACTGGGCTCGATGCACTTAATCAAGCATTTGAGTCAATATGGAACAAGAATGCTAATTCTATAACAACATCAATAGCTATCAATGCTTCAAAGGTCTTATTAACATCTTTACCGCAAATAGATAATATCAATAATAACAAAACCATAAGGAATAATTTAATGCTTGGAAGTGTTTTAGCGGGAATGGCAATAAGCCAAACACGAACTTCTATTTGCCATTCAATTTCCTATCCTTTAACAATAAAGCATGATATTGATCATGGTTTGGCCTGCGCATTCTCTATGATTGCAGTTTATAAATTTAATAAACCATATATAGAGGATAGTATTAAAGAAATATCTACTTACTTAAATGAAGACCCTTTAAAAGTAATTGCAGAAATATTTGAAAACCACAAAGTGCATAATAAATTAAAAAGCAAACTCCCTGATATAAAAATTTTCACTAGCCAGATTGATGAATTTATAGCTGAAGGAAGATTTGATAATAATATTATTGAATGTAAGCCTTCGAACTTAAAAAAGATTATTATAGAAAGTTTCAAAGCTTTATGAGAAAGATTTAAATCAAGGAGCAGAGAATGAATGCCATGTTAAGAAAAATTATATCATCCTATAGCGATGATAAAAGAAAGGTAGATAAAAGAGAGAACATCTTTGTATATTTCGTTGCAAGACCTATTTCTTATATATTAACAATAGTATTTATTAAGCAGGGCATCTCTGCAAACAGAGTTTCAATCTTATCGGCAATCTCAGCTCTTATAGGATCAATTATGATAGCTTTTGGAGAATATGATGTAAGATTATTTGGTTCTTTCTTTATATTTTTGTGGATTGTTTTAGATTGTGTTGATGGAAACATAGCAAGATATCACAAAGCTTCGAGTGGTGTTGGGGAGTATCTAGATGCTATGGGAGGATATATTGTTAATGCTTCCATCTTTATGGCAATAGGAATAGCTGCATTTAATTCTACTAATCAAGTTATCTTCTTATATATGGGTTATCTGGCAAGTATTTCCTCTATATTATCCAGACTTCTTCATCATAAATGGATAAATTCAGTTGGCGGCAATAATATATTTACTAGAAAAGGAAGTAGGGGCTTGTTAATTTCTGTAATTCAGAATTTCGCTGCTGTATCAAATTTTTTCCAAGTATTTCTAATTACCGCGATATTATTTCAAGTAGAGAAATATTTAATATCTGCATATACTTTCATAAATTTTTCAATTTTGATTTATACAATTTTTAGATTACCAAGATCTAAATATTCATGAAATATGCATTAACTTATCTGACTTCAATATTTGGTTTATTCGCAACTTTTTTATCAATAGGTGTCTTAGCTAGAATTTTTAGCTATGAAGATTTTTTGAACTTCATGCTTATAAACAGATATTTTGGTTTCTTGCTTATAGTTGTTTTATTTGGATCAAATATTTCGCTTCCAATCTTATGTTCAAGGTACAAAAGTGCATCAAAAGCCAATCTTATTTACTCTATTTTTTCTACGGTCTGCATATATATAATTTTAACTTTCTTCTTTGTATTTTTTGAAACCAGTTTACCTTTTAAAATAAGTTTTTTGTCTACAATATGGTTGCTGGGGCTTGGAATGTTAACCTCGATAGTATTTTTTTACAGAGGCATTAACAAAAATAATATATCAAATATAATCCTTATCTTTTTTAAGTACCTGCCAGTCATGATTTTGCCGTTAATCATGAAATTTAATACTAGTATTTCTTCTATTGATAGTTATTTTTCACTTTTAGGGATAATTTTTTTAGTACTAGCTTTTTTATTAATTATTTTAATATTTGCTTCAAGAGATATTTCAGATCTTAATAAATCTGACTTATTTAAATACTTCAATTTTTCTTTTTGGAAAACCACGGATGAGATCGTAAGATTTGGATCATATATTTTTATAATAATTTTTATTAATTCTAAGTTTGGGAATGAAGCTGCTGGGATTGTTAGCATATATCTGGTTTTCATAAAAACTTCCGAATCTATCCTTCAGTCATTGATTTCAGTTTTTTCATCAGATATTGCATCTGGGAGGATATTAATTACAAAAATACCGCCTTATTACTTTTTTTTAATTGGCCTAGCAATAAACTTTATTGCCTTTTTCATATTTAATTCTTTTGGGGTTAAAATTCTTACCCTATGGCTAGGCCTAGACTATGTTGATCTTTTTGAGGATATACTTGTAATCATTTCAATAATCGGCTTTATATTTATGTCATCCATGCTAAGAGCTCCGCTTGATAATAGATTTATAATTTCACCAAATCTAATAGCTAATATTTTTATGCTAGTAAGTTTTATTTCTTTAAGTAATAGCGGAATTTCTGAGGCAGTTTCCTTATGCGCATCAAGCACTTTAAGATTCATCATTCTAATATCTATCTATAAATTCTGTCGTTATAAGGTAATAACATGACATTCTATTATCAAAAGGCATTACTGATTTCACCATTATTCACATATATTGTTTTAAAGCCATATTATTTTTGGAGCAGCGGTTATCCTCAAATAGCAGATTTTACTTTTTTAGTTTTGACTTCAATAGTCTTCACTATCTACAGGTCAATGTTTAAATTTAACTATATTTTATTTGCTATATTGTTTTTTATAGCTTATACATTTTTTGTAAATGCATTTTTTGCAATGTTGCATCAAGATTATGGGGGCATGGTATATCCAATTTTTTATGCTTTTAATGGGCTTTTTATAATCTATGCATTTAATATAATTAATAACAATATCATTAATTATAGAATATGGACTAGAATGACATTTCTATCATTATTCTTTATTTTAGCTTCATCTCCAATCTTTTTTGAGGTGAAACTTAGGCAAGACCTTGCCTTTAATAACCCAAATCAGCTTGGTTCCTTTGCAATGATGCTGGTTATAATTAGCTTGTATTTCTTGACTATAGAAAAGAAAAAGCTAGATAAATCATCATCATTTATCGTCGCAGTTGGATCTATATTGGCATTATTATCACTTTCGGTTGGATCAATAATGGGAATATTATTAGCAATATCTATTTATATTTTTTTATTTAACAGGAGACATTTATTAAAATTTTTACTCCTTGCTTCAATAATGATCTCATCTATTTCTTATTTTATAATAAATAATTCTGAGTTTATATCTGCTGCAGAATCGAGATTAGTAATGAAATTAGAAAAATCTAATGAAGCCGGAATAATTCAAGAGCGAGGTTATGACAGAATTTTAAATCATCCAGAATACCTGGTTTTTGGAGCAGGTGAGGGCCAAAGAGATAGATTTGAATCTTTCTTAATCGATGGTACAAGAAGTCTTGAGCTCCATTCAACCATAGGCACTATTCTATTTAGTTATGGATTTATCATATTCGGAGCATTTATATATTTGGTATTAAAATTATATAAATACAATAGAGTGTGGTTTCTATATTTTTTATCTTTGATGCCATATTTTCTAACACATAATATGCTGAGAAATCCTCTTCTGTGGTTTTTTATTTTCTTGGCTTTTTATTTGCCTGTGAGATCATCGAGACCTGATTATGCAACCAACTAGGATATCATCTCTAGATGGATTGAGAGGAATAGCATGCCTAATGGTCGTGTTTTACCATTATTTATTTAGATATGGTGAGATTTATAATACATATCAATTTAATTACTTTAAGGATTTTAACGCAGGCGTAGAAATTTTTTTCTTTATAAGTGGTTTTGTAATATATATGACCCTTCCAAAGGCAAAAAATACTCTGCACTTCTTTGCATTAAGATCTATAAGATTGTTGCCAACATACTGGGTATGCTTAATAATTTCATATAGTATCATTACATTTTTTGGATTGCCTGGAAGAGAAGTCAATTTAAATGAATTTTTATTAAATTTTCTTCTATTCCACCAGGCTTTTGGAATTCCAAACGTAGATGGAGTTTATTGGTCCTTGGTCGTAGAGTTTATATTTTATTTTTGGATAGGAGTTATGTACTTTTTTTCAAAGAAATATAAACTCCAAATTAAGTATTTTTTTCTTTTATGGCTAGTTTTAGCAAGCATTTTTTATTCAGACCTTGATGGGTTGCTTTATATTTTTAATAAAAGCTTGATTCTAGAGTTTATCCCATCCTTCATCTGTGGGATATATTTTTATAAAATTATGAATGAAGAAAAGAGTCTTTCAAATATTATTATTCTTATAATTTCTTATTTCGCAATCTTGGTTACCAATGAATTTGCTGTCTTTATACCTCTTTTACTTTTGCCTTTTTTTATATCTAGCAATTCTCTTTCTAATTTTTTATCAAATAATGTTTTAAGATTTTTTGGCACAATCTCTTATCCTCTTTACTTGGTTCATCAAAATATTGGCTACATAGTAATTACCTTTTTAATAAACAATGGTTTTGAAATATTTTTATCTGTATTCTTGGCTCTTGCGATAAGCGTTTTAATCTCAATATTTGTCAATAAATATTTTGAATTGTCTCTTTCAAGAAAACTAAAAAATATTTTTAGAATCTAGTTATAATACTGGTATGAATTATTTAATAACTGGTTGCGCTGGTTTTATTGGTTATCACGTTAGTAAAAAATTATGTGAGATGGGGCATAACGTCATAGGTATAGATAATGTTAATGATTATTATGATACCAATCTTAAACTTGCTAGAATCTCAGAGCTTAATGATCTTCCTCTTGCTACAAACGAGTTTAAATTTTTAAAATTAGATATATCAAACAAACATTCTCTAGAAAATCTGTTTAAGAAAAATAAATTCAATAAGATCATTCATTTAGCTGCTCAGGCTGGAGTAAGGTATTCAATAACAAATCCTAGCTTGTATGGAGATTCAAATCTAATTGGTCATTTAAACATACTTGAAATGTCTAGGAAGTATAAGATAGAACACTTAGTT
>Ga0257126_1001653_pt1 | contig 15669 bp, 8 predicted proteins | sample SI060_120mmetaG_FD_190151 | JGI IMG/M metagenome (GOLD analysis project Ga0257126, IMG submission 190151) | Marine microbial communities from Saanich Inlet, British Columbia, Canada - SI060_120m | ecosystem: Environmental > Aquatic > Marine > Inlet | place: Canada: British Columbia | collected... | reverse complement strand
GAATAAGTGGGTCCATTCGGCGCTGTGGTGACCCTCATTTGAACCCCTCGCATCGTTTTCAAAGAAGATATAATGGTTGAAGTACCATCAATTGAAGGTTAAGGCTTTCAATGAAGGGCGCTTCGGCTAACCGAGGGGTGAATCGTATGGTAAAGAAAGACGAATCTACTCCTCCCTCTGATGGGCGTAAATCCAGCGGGGAAAAGATGCGAAATTTGCGCAATCAAGTCGTCGGCCAACTCAAAACCATGGATTCCAAACGTGGGATGGACGCCGTCCTTGACGCACCAAAAAGGATGAAACGTGAATGGCAGAAGTCAGGAGCAACGGGTGCTATTACTCGATTCCCAATACCAACTGTTCTCGTATTTTTACTATTGACTGTCTATTTCGTTACGCAATCGGGATTCCTTGATGATACACGCTTTGATGATGACCCCAATAACCCTGCTTTGAATGTCAACGGCGATATGGAAGTTTACCTACCGGAAGGAAGTCAAGTTGCTGAATTACTGGGCAAGGTGGAAGAAGATTGGTCTACCAATGTCATGGTGGTTTACATCGAGTCGGATAATCAAAACATCACCGATCAAAGAATTTTACAAGAAATAAGTTATGTTGAAAATATCCTGAACCCGTACCTTTCAGATGACTCAGATGACGTCATTTACATTCTGTCGCTTTCAACCGTTCTAAAGGAAGTCAATTCCAGTGCTCCGAGAATCCGTGAAGCGCTGGTAACCGAAGCCGGGAACTTAGGCTGTGCAACTGGGCAAGAGGACTGTGCAACGGCTGGGTTGGCGGAACAACTCAATGATGCTCTTGAACTCACTGACGAACAATTAGGTGGCTCTTACGAAATACCAAGTCAAACCACGATTGACCTTGTTGTTGAAGAGATGTATGAGGAAGATGGTTCTCCAAGTTCAGGATTAAACAAACTGGCTCGAGATATTACCGGTGGAGCGAATGGAACACAGGATGGATTGCTTGATAGGGCCATTATGGCGATTGCAGTGACTGAGGAGCGGCCAGCAAAGGACATTATCGCTGATACTCAATTTATCCTTGATAATATTTCATCAAAGGACCGTCCTTGTTTGTTTGCAGATGATGGAACTCCAGCAGATAACAGCCTTTGCAATTGGGATGACCTCGGCCTTTCCATGGTATTGACCGGTCCAGTTCCTATCACCAATGCCGTGACGGAATTTTCGTTCCGCTTGTTTTGGGAAATTTTCCCAATGGCGGTCGTTTTGGTTGCTATTGGTTTGTTTCTATTCCATTCTGACTTGTTGCAAGCAGGCTTGACGGGTATGCGTCCGATACAGGGATTGAAGGTTCTCATTATTGCAGGCTTGCCGACGTTATGTGCAGTCTTTTGGACGTTAGGTTTGATTGGAGCGACGAATTATGAAGTCACGATGACAGTGATTATCGTAGGTCCCATTTTACTCGCGTTGGGGGTCTCTTACGGTCTCCACATTACCAACCGATATGCAGAGGAGGAGGGTACTCGTTCCGAGAAAATGAGGGCGTCACTAAGTTCAACTGGAAAGGCTGTGTTTTTATCAGCGGTCACGACAGTGATAGGATTCATTTCGCTTGTATTCACGCCAATGGCTCCAATCCAAACTGTTGGTATTGCTCTTTCATTAGGAATTGTTATCGTGTACATTTTGACCATGTTTATGGTTCCTAATCTCACACTTATTCTCGACCTCAAGAAACCTAAGCATCCTCCTTTGAGAGCATTTGACGTTCTCGTTGAAGTTCCAGTGAAGTACAACAAAGGTGTCATTGGAGTTTTCCTCTTGCTCATGCTTCTTTCAGCAACTGTTGGCCGAGCCAATGTCGAGGAGAACATTGACCTCCTTGGAATGGCCCCAGAAGGCGAATCTTCTGTCGTTAAGATGAAACAATACAGTAAGGAGTTTGAAGCAGGTCAAGTTGGAATGGTGCTCATCAACGCCAACGTTAGCGGTGACATTAGGGACGGTGATCCGTCGAACGATGACCCTGCAGCGATGCTGAAGAAAATTGATAATCTTGAATCAAAACTAAACGGGATTGAAAATACTACCGCAGTATCCGTTGTGTTTTTGATGAAATCCTCCGGTGTAAAAGCAAGTGTTTCAGGTGAACAGGCGAACGCGTTCATTCAAGAAACACCGTGCATTATTGCCCAGGAGCAATGCGATGATTTCAAGGATTTGTCCGAGGTCCTTCTCGGTAACAGTTTGGCGATTAATACCTCGTTCTGGGACCTCTTAACGGACCCCAGTGAATACGGTCTCCCTGGTTCTCGCCAGTCACAAATTTTCCTCCTTGATGTATTCTATGCATCGCTTACCAAAGAAACGCGTGAGATTTTCGTGAGTGATGATTTCAGCCGTTCTCTTATCTACGTAGATATGCCGTTTATTCCTGTAGCAGACACAGCTCGTAGCGTTGAAGTTGTTAATCAAAACACAGATTCCTTCAGAGGTGATTTTGGTGAAACTGCAGAAGACCTTACGGGTGTTGCAGCAACTGCGATTGAAGTGAATAGATTAATTGTAGGCTCTCAATGGACATCTCTTGGCTTTGCTATCATTCTCACCCTCATTACACTCGCTATTGTCTTCCGTGATGTGAGATATTCCATATGGACGACATCGCCCGTTATCGCCACTGTAGCATTGCAATGGCTCGTCATGTGGCGCATGGATGTTCCGTTATCGCTTGTAACGGTAATGATCGGTTCAATTCTTGTCGGCGTTGGTGTTGACTTTTCAATTCACATTGCGAATCGAATACGTGAACTGGGCGGTGGTATTCAAGCCATACGTAGTGCTGCAGTAGGGACTGGAATGTCCCTCTTTGAAGCAGCAGTGGTCACCTCGTTGGGGATGTTTGCGGCCTATGACATACCCATCCCTGAAATCCGACCGTTTATCACCGTCATTTTGATACTTCTCTGGGTCGCTGCGGCGAGCGCTCTTATCCTCTTGCCGGCGATCTTTGTAACTCTTGAAAAGATGGGTATCGGAGCGGTTGGTGGAGCCAACGGTATGGCGAGACGCCTCGGTTTAGTTGAAGATAAGAAATACGTATTAGACGATGTTATGGACGCATCGCTTGTCGATGATATTGTTGATGTTTGGTGAGCGAGCAATCCATAGACCTCCGGTTCCACGGGAAGGTATGAACTACTGGCTGATGAAGTCTGAGCCTGATGTTTACCCGTATGAGCAACTTGTCGCTGACGGGAAAACCCATTGGGATGGTGTCCGTAATTATCAAGCACGAAACATGATGAGGGATGCAATGAAAACTGATGATTTGGTTCTCTTCTATCATTCGAATACCAAACCTCCGCATGTGGCTGGAGTCGCCAAAATCGTGAACGAAGGGTATCCTGATTTCACTTCATGGGATGCTGATGGGCATTATTTTGATCCGAAGTCTACTCCAGAGAATCCCCGATGGTTTATGGTGGATCTCGCACCTGTTCATGGGTTTGAAACAATTGTAAGTCTGCCCGATATGAAAGCCAATCCAAGGCTAGAGGGCATGCCACTTCTACGCAAAGGGCAGCGGTTATCGGTTCAGCCTGTTGATGAGCCTTATTTTGATGAAGTTCTCACCATGGCAGGATTATCTCGGTCCGAACTCAAAGAATGAACACTGAAAGTTGAAAGAACGGAATCGTTTAGCAAGGTTGAGTCCCATGTCCAACCAAGTGCCTGTATCAAAGCGAGCGGCCAATATTGAATATGCCATTCGCGACGTTGTGGTACCCGCAACAAAACTTGAACAGGAAGGACATAGCATTCTAAAATTGAACATAGGTGATCCGATTGCATATCCAGGGCTGCCTACACCTCAACATATGGTGGATGCCTATGCCCAAGCACTTCACGATGGTAGAAATGGATATTCTCCATCATATGGACTTCCTGAACTACGAGATGCGATTGCAATAGATGAGCAAAAGAAGGGCTGGGATGCTCGTGCTGATGACATATACGTCTGTCATGGTGTGACTGAGGCTCTACAGATTATTTTTGCGGCAGTCTTGGAAGAAGGGACAAAAGTGCTTGCTCCTGGTCCACATTACCCTCCTTACATGGCCTACCCCCAAATGTATGGGGCGACCACCGTTGAATACAAATTACAACACACAAACGGGTGGAATTTGGATTTTGATGATATCGAATCTAAAATGGATGATGATGTCCGATTGTTGGTCCTCATCAACCCAAACAATCCATGTGGAACGGTATCGGGTGCTGAGGACATTGACCGCCTGATGTCAATTGCTGTAAATTATCCAAACTGCGTTATTGTCGCAGATGAAATTTACGATGGCTTAGATTTCACTGGACAACACGTCTCTGTGGCAAGCAGAAACACCGACCTTCCCGTTATCGTTCTCAACGGCGTCTCCAAAGTATACTACGCTCCAGGGTGGCGTATTGGGTATATGGCCCTCCACGACCCCAAAGGACGAATGAACGACCTTCGTGATGGCTTAGAACGACTTCTTCGCTCTCGGCTGTGTGCCTCAACACCAGCCCAAATGGGGTATTTGGCTGGATTGACCGGTGATAAATCTTGGATGCTGAATTACCGCTTAAAGGTCGAGGCCCAGCGAGATTACTGCATCAAGCGGATTGAATCAATTCAAGGTCTAGAAGTAGAGTCACCCGGTGGCGCATTTTACATGTTTGTTCGTCTTACTGACCCGAAGTGGTCGGCTTCAGACAAAGACTTCGTCCTTGATTTATTGCACGAAGAACATGTTCTTCTCGTTCATGGGAGTGGTTTTTCACCAAAACTAGGAAAAGGTCACTTCAGATTGGTTTATTTGCCTGAGATTGATGTACTGCGCGAAGCTTTTGACCGTATTGATCGTTTTTTACAAAACTCACGAAATTAGGTACTCGTAGCGGAAGAGTTGATGAGGCAACTCTCAGCCCGTTAATTATGGGAGGGCGCAGTATTCGGATGATATGGATCTTTTCGGCGTGGCTTGCTTTTCTATTAATCCCACACGCCTCTGCAGTTTCTGTGACTCAAAGTGAAGGGTTTTCCACTGGGATGATTTGGCCCCTTTTGGTTGCTCTTTCTGTTGCATTTCTTGTCCGAAGATGGTTTATTCCACAACAACTCAAAAATCTTCAAGTCGCATTTGAGATTGATGATGACTTGTATGAAGTACACCGAATTACACGTACGTTGAATGATTCACGACGCCTCCTCAAAGAAGGACTCGTTGGATATGGTGTTCTTCTGTATATGATGGGTTTGACGGGTGTGCTGCTCCTTATTGCCGAACTCTTGTTTGACCCTTCTAATTTTTACAAGGTAAATCTCTATGTTATCGGAGTTCTCATTCTCATTCCAGTATTTATTTCCCCTTGGGAAACCCTAAACGGACAAATTCTTGGTAGAAGGACGAGGGAAGTAAAATCTTCGAAAACAAATGACTTGATACGCAGAATCTTCACGATGGCCCTCTTGGTTATTGTTACTCTTATCGTAGTGGTCTACGGATACAGTATCAACGGCTCCATCACACCAACATGGCTTGCATTTGCAATGTTGACTTTCATGGCTCCCACCATTTTTGCATACGGCCGGATTATGGGAGCCTCTTGGAACATGCTTCTCATCAGTAAATGGAGAACATTTAGGGGCAGGGCGAATCCGATTGACCCAATTATTCCATCCTTTGTGGGGCGTACATTTTCACTCATACTTGTCTTGTTCTTGCTTACCATGCCGGTCACCGCTCTCAATGGAATTGTTACGGTACTTCATATTATGATCAACAAGCCTGCAAACGCCGAAGAGGTATTGAATTATGGTGGTATCATTGGGCATTCAATATTCGTACGGATCGACTTGATTTCAGAAATTCTATTCCATTGGGAATTTATCAAAGCCCTCCCTCAATTCTTATCGCTTTACCTCACCATGAATATTGCAATTGTTGGGCTCGCCTTCATCTTTGAACTCACCCGTAACCTGATTCTTGGTGGGCAAACTTTCGGTGGTCTGTTTGGGGTTACTTTGGATACTCCTCGCGAAATCCGAACCGAAAAATCAGCACAAGCTCGTCAATTGATATTCGCTTTCGCTGGTTTTTCAGGATATACAGTCCTGTTACTTGTCCTTGTATGTTACAAAGAATTTGGTTCCCTGATGCCCATGACAACTTGGCTTGAAGGGAGAGGCTTTGATGAAGAAATGCGTCTCCTCACCGTTTGGTTGTTTATTGCAGTCGGTCAAGCAGTCTTTATGTTGACATGGATTTTATCGATTATTCGCTTCGGCGCCCTACGAAAACTTCGTTTTGACCTCAATCCCGATGAACGTCGTGAAGGTGCAGTGAAAGTTGAAGGTGGAGACCGACTACAGTTGATGGTTGAAACTGCAGCCTACAACGAGGATATTGATTTATTGATTCGCGTTCAGACTCACGATTTCCCCGGTGACCAAGCATTGATTCGACAGGAGCAATCAAGAGCATCAATGTGGGAAAAAGCTCTACGTGGCCTCTGGCCACAAGCCATTGAAGAGAGCCGTAAACTTCTCGCTCAGGCCGGTGGAGATGATGATGAGGCGAGAATGATCATCGCGACTGGTTACATGGCGCTGAGGCGACTTGATGCTGCACGTGAAGCCCTTCATGGTCTTCAACAGCCAGAAGGCTACGACGAACCAGAGCTCCTTTCATTCGTTTGTGAATGGCTCGATCCATGGAACGGAACGGTGACCGAGGATGACTTATGGGACTGGGAAAATAATTCTGTCATTGACCACCTGCAAATGTTGCAGAATATGATGCGTTATTGGAATCCTCAACCAAAGGAACTGAGTATGCACAAAGACCGTGTGTCCCTCGTCGGTCAATTGTCAATGGTTGCCTTGTTACGTGCTCAAAGGAAATATGACGAAGCACTAGAATTGTCCTTGAGCCTTGTTCGACAAGACCCGATTGGTGTGCGTCCTCGTATCGCAGTTTCGTTATGTCTTTTGGATACAGGGGAGTGGCACGATGCCAAATCTGTCCTAGATGAACTCATCAAAAGCGACGCTAAAGACCCGAGGGTCATGGCCTTAGCAGTAATTTTCGGATACGGAAAGAAAGGAAGAGAACATCTTGAAGTCTCTCTCCTTCTTGATGATGAAAAGAATAAGAGGCGATGGGTTGATGCTGCTCCAGTCAATGCTTTCGCTGGCTTGGCTGTCAAGGGTGGTTTGGATGAAGCGATTACTGCAAACGTGATGATTGCAGCACACGAGGCTACACGACACGTAATGCCGGCTCGATATTCTTCAAGCCCTCTTTCAATTATCTTCACCTTCTTTGTACTGGTTCCGCTTTGGTTCGTTCTCAGTATTCTTGCTTACCAAGAGGTCGGAAAGAACGAAGGATCAGCACTCCTCGTAGTATTGCTCTTTTTGCACTTCAGTTACAGGAGATTCATGAAGCAACAAGAGCATCTGATAAAGCATCGTGATCAGCGAGGGATGATGAAATATGTCCGTAGAATGAAACGATTCAAGGCTACACCAAATCAAAGTAACATTCCCATTGGAAATCACCTGCTCATGTCTGGTATTCTCGTATCCGTAAACGGAGTTGTATTGGACATTGGAATGCCTGCATGGTTGCAAGATAGGCTGCCAAAAGAATCTGAAAAGAAAGTTAAGGGGCGATTGAAACGCAGAGCAGTTTCAATGGCCAAAGGCCGCCCACCTCGAGTCCAACCTCTCGGTAAGGCTTGGTGGCTTAAGCGTCCGAAAGAACATCACGAATCTGGTCCACTGCTGGAACGATTTATCGGTCCAGTCGCTTACCGTGGCCGTACGAATTACATCAAGAAAAAGGGAGGCCCATACCTCAATGCCGTCGCACAAGGTAAAGAGCAGGATTCCATCAGTGACAGGATCATTCCAAGGAACACCATTCGTAGCGAACCCCGTCCCGGTGGCCCTCCAAACCGACGGCCAGGGCAAATGTGAGCGAGATATTTTCTAATGTTCTTGTAGCAATCAATTCAAAGACCGTATTTACTGTGTCTTCATTATGGGCAAATCTCAGGGTGCATGGACTCCTTCTGAAGAAAACTGGGCCAACGGGAAAACCGTCATGGACGCTGTAAAGTCGAGCGGGCGATTATACCGAGATGGGTTGGGCATGATCGCCTCTGAAAATATTGTATCCCCTATGGTTCAGGATATTGTTTCAAGTGACCTTCACGGCCGATATGCAGAAGGGCTTCCAGGGAAGCGTTACTATCAGGGTTGTGACGATTTTGACACCATTGAATCATTAGGTATTCGCTTGGCCAAGTCCGTTTTTAATGCTCCATTTGCGAACATTCAATCCGTTTCCGGAACAGTAAGCAACATTGGCGCACTCAAAGCATTAGCTAAGCCTGGTGATGCAATTACTGCCGTTTCAACAGCCGACGGTGGCCACATTTCCCATGCGCGAATGGGTGCAGTTGGGTTGCGGGATTTGAATTTAACAACATATCCATGGGATGAAGAGCGTATGGAGCCAGATGTTGATGCAGCATGTAAGGTGATTCGCGAGGTAAAACCGAAAATCGCTTTGTTTGGCCAGTCGGTTTTCCTTTTCCCAACCCCGCTGAAGGAGATGGCGGATGCTGCCAAAGAAGTTGATGCCAAAGTAATGTATGACGGTGCACACGTGCTTGGCCTGATTGCAGGGGGTGAATTCCAAGACCCACTGCGAGAAGGTGCAGACGTCATGACTGGTTCAAGTCACAAGACATTCCCCGGCCCTCAAGGGGGATTCTTGCTCTCGTCTTCAGAAGATGAGGTCTTTCAGAAACGACTTAACAATGCTATGTTTCCAGGTGTTTGCTCATCGTATCACCTCCACCATGTTGCTGGTAAAGTCATGGCTCTTTCTGAGTTCCAAGAATATGGGGCTGCATACGCAAAAGATACCGTTCGAAACGCGAAAGCATTTGCACAAGCACTTGCCGCTGAAGGATTTGATGTCTTGGCTGAAAGTCGCGGTTATACTGCATCACACCAAGTCCTGACGCGTCATGGAGATACCGACTCTGGAGCCGGTGCTAAGGCGGCTCAGTTGCTAGAGGACGGTGGAATCGTGACAAACATGAACATGTTGCCAGGGGATACCAAAGCATTGACTCCCTCTGGATTGCGATTAGGGGTTCAAGAACTTACACGAGTTGGTTTTACTCCTGATGAAATGCAAGATGTGGCCCAGTTGTATGCCAGAATTCTCATTCACGGCGAGGATCCATCGAAGGTCCGAATCGACGTAAAAGAATTAAAATCTCAATTTCAAACCATTCGTTATTGCTATAATGAGGAAGGACGAAGCGGTTATCCACTTTGAGGTGTAGTTGAATGATTGACGAAGCATCTTCTCGTCATTCTGAATTTCTTCAAACTCAATTCGGAACAATCATTGAACCAAGTGGTGCTAAAGTTATCCTCTTCGGGGTCAATGAATTCAATGAATGGTGGAGTTCCTTTGAATCGTATTATGAGGCTCCAATAGGTAGAAAATTGATTTATGCAGCGAGCGATGACGAGGAACATCATTTAGGGACAGACACAAGCTACGAGATTCCGAAGTGGTTTGGTAAAAAAACGATTTTTCGAAGAATGAACACGCGTTGGATTACCATGGGTTGGGGCGTAAATGCTCCTCTTGATGCTCGGATTCAATCGCCTTGTCACGATTTATTGGGTGCTGGTTTTGCATTGGCACATTATGAGCACCAAACCGGCAAGCGGTACCAAATGGAATGGAGACAACTTAATTCTGAATTCATTAAACTTGATTTCACAGAAAAGTTGGATGAGATTCCCCTTGCCCCCAAGGCTGTCATGCCTGCTTGGGTGCTCAATCGAGAACATTCAGACGTCACTACGACCAGCCTAGAACACGAAATTGACCTTCGTTCATTTGGGTTCTTCAAGGGTCAAGAACGGGCAATGTTTCTACCAGTTTCTGTATTTTATCGCCTGTATTATAGCGTATTAGGCAGACCATTTCAAGCGGGATTAAAATGGTCCAACACCTTACATATTGAGGGTCTAGACCACTCCTCTACGTCCTTGGTGGAGGCACTTAGTGAATCATCTACATTAATGTTCAAATCCTCTGATTATACGATATTCGTTCAAACTCAATCCGATTGGGAGGCTCACATAAAAACGCGGATATCGTCTCGCGGATTCGGCACCGTAACTGTTGAAGAATTCGTCGCAGGCTCATCCCCCTCTGTTCGAATGAGCCTTAATTCTCCACTACCTGGTTTAGCCCTTGGTTTACTTATTTCAATGTGGGAAAGAGCGCATGGGGCACCCTGTTCTTCCGAAGTAATTTTTAATACTGAATCTGCGTTGATATACTTACATCCTCGCAAGGTAGAATATATCTAGAAAACCTAACGCACAGTCCTTTCAGCATCCATTTATCTGCCCATCTTTGGTCAAGGACTATAACCGATACAGCGACTCGGATGAGTTGCACAGATGTGCGGGGTATGTCAAATGAGCTTATCACACAATCAAATGGCCTATGTTGCAATTGTATCAACATTGATTTTCGGTTCACTTTTTGTTGGTGTTTCCGGTTTCTTTCAAACAAGTGAGGATATTGGTGGATTTGAATCCGCAGTTGAAGATGATTTGCGCGGGGAAACCGACGCCATCGCAGATTCAAAGGACTCGGATGAAGATGGACTCTCTGACCGACTTGAGGAGACTCAATACGGTACCGACCCTCTCGATAAGGATACGGATAACGACGGTATGGAAGACGGTTGGGAAGTACAGCACGGCCTCAACCCCCTAGATAATGGAGATTCAGAGGATTTAGAAGTGGATCCGACTCAAAGCGATGAAACAGAAGATGCTTCCATCGAAAACGAAAGCGATTCGTGGCCTGACCCTAACCAAGGACCGAATGGAGACCCTGACCAAGACGGATTGACAAATCAAGCAGAACAAGATTTGGGGACAGACCCGCAACGTGCAGATACAGACAATGATGGTTTGAACGACCGATGGGAGTCCCGATACACCATGGTTGTGCAATCTCCTGCCGGTGAAGTCACACTGTTCAATCCACTTGATGGAAACTGGGATTGTGTCCTCCTTGACCAAGCAATGCAAGATGTTTTGGAGAGTCGTTTCAATGGTGAAAATGGATTGCCAGAGTGGGACTCACTCGCTTCTAATGGCCGCCATTCTTGTGATATGGTTCTTGACAGCGACGATGATGGACTTGCCAACTTTGAGGAAGAATCCTACGGAACGAATCCAACAGAAAGAGATTCAGATATGGACCTCATTGATGATATCATTGAGGTGGAAAACGCGACCATTCTAATGTTCACCGACCTTGGTGAGAACTGCAACGCTGGGCTTGAAGTTGCAAACGAGCATGTAGGCCCATTCTTTGGAAAAGAACGCAGTTGGTTCCTGTTGGATATGGATGGAGATGGATTGCTAAACGGACCCTCTGATTGGGATACTGACGGAGACGGCATGCCCGATGGTTTCGAATTTTGTTATTCTGACCCATTGATGGGTGCTCCAAATCCTGGATATGTAATGGACCCTGCCAACGCCTCAGACGGTTACCATGACTGGGACGAAGACGGTATGAACAACGTTGAAGAATACGAAGTGGCACAAATTTTTGGACCGACAAACTTCACCTCGCCTTGGAGACTTGATACCGACCTTGACGACATGCCCGATGGATGGGAGGCAACTAACGGCCTCAATCCCAGAGACGGTAACAACAGAGACGACGACCCAGACCGAGATGGATGGGACGTTGACCAAGACGGGAATGTTGTATTTGCAACCCTGGAAAACACGGCTGTCGTTCACGCCATTGATGTTGAACTCAATGAACAAGTACTCGCAAATCAAACCGTAATCCGTGCTCGTATCACACTCGGCGGTGGAAACCAACAGATCGTCTCACTAGACGCTCCAGTCGATGGATACGTCTACGCAATTAACGTTGAAGTTGGCCAGTCCATTGATTCAAGAATCTTCGCATGGGCATCAATCGTTGAGGAAGAGGAACGGTTTACCAACGTAATGGAATATATGGCCAATGACCGTGATGGTGATGGTATCATTGACGGGCGCAGTACTGACCCTCTCAATTCCGACACTGACGCTGATGGTCTTATTGATGGAATTGAAGTGATGGGATGGGAAATTCTTGTCGTTAATCGTGGAGTTCAGCCCACCTGGGTTACTTCAGACCCTGGCTTGTATGACACGGATGCTGACGGTTTGAGTGACTTTGCTGAATTCTCGTCCGTATGTAACGGTGGTGGATCGAATGCATCCAATCCGGATACGGATTCCGACGGACTTAGCGATCTCCAAGAAGCTGGAGACAACTTCATGTGGGATGGAGAATACTACTCCACAAGCCCTTGCATGTTTGATACCGATAACGATGGTCTAGAAGATGGAGAAGAAGTCATCGCTGGCGAAGATAATTTCCTCACCCACGCTAATAATTCTGACACAGATAACGATGGATTGATCGACGGACATGAAGTACTCTTCGTACCTCGTCCGTTCCAGAACCCAACCAACCCACTTCTCAACGATACAGATTCCGATGGAATGCTTGATGGATGGGAAATGCAAGTGAAATCTGCGGAAGATAATACAAACTCTCACAGTCTTTGGGTTGCCACTTCACCATGGGAGCGTCCGGGATGCGATGCGTCTCAAAGTAATTCTTGCACCATGCAGCCAGGCGGCTATGTCTGGCAGAATTGGCTTGGTGGATTTGCTTTGGAGCCTAAATTCCAAGTTAATGAGATGAACATCACAGGATTCCTCATGCCTGGGAATTCTCTCTGTGACGGCTGCAATGGACGATGGGCCCTTGACCCGTCACTTGATTCGCTCAAGGATGATACCTTTGATATCGACAATGATACGCTAGCAAATGCCCAAGAAGCACCTGACCGATGGAATACAAATCCTGTTGATGATGATTCTGACGGCGATCGACTTCCCGATGGATGGGAGGTTTACTACTCACGACTCGCCCTAGAACTTGGCCTGGTGGACAATGAAACGATTGGAGCCTTTGGTGCACGTGGTGTAATGGATCCTTCTATGCCAGACAGTGACCTTGACGGAATTGATGACGGTTTTGAAGACCCCGATATGGATGGTTTGAACCGGTCTGGACTCATCAAACGATATTGTCCTGGATACAACGATACTACGAACTCTGAATGTAATATCGACCCCGATTCTCCAGACGGACAGCGTTTCTACGATAATCTAGAGAACTACACCAATTTCGAAGAAATGCAAAACGGTACAAACCCAATCACTAACGATACGGATGGAGATGACTGGAATGATGGTCCTGAGGTTTACTATCAAGACCATGACGATGATGGTATGGCTACTGGCTGGGAATATCACTTCCAATTTGATCCGTTTGATGGTAATGACAGAATGGTAGACACCGACGGTGATGGCCACGTAAACTTCTGTGAGTACAAGTGGGACTCCAACCCAAGAAACCCTGTGTCATATCCTGGACAGGGTGAGTTGTGTGACCCGTTCTCTGATTGAACCACTTAAGGAGAATGCATGATTCGAACATCCAAACATGCCTTGCAAACACAATGTTGTTTGATGTTTGTACTGCTGTTCTGTGTTCCCATTGCACCACTTTCTTCAGCAGGTCACGGTCACAATCACGGAACCAACAGCGACGCTAATTTCCCGTTTTCTTTTGATCAAGAACAAGGAATTAACATTTTGGGGATGCTTGAACTCTCAGGCGAATCTCAATTTCAACTACGTGATGCAACGTGGTCCCTGTCTGATGTCACCCGAATCAATGAACCATTGCTCCAAGGCGATTACCTCAGCGCTGTATTCCCTATGTCTGAAGGATATTTTTGGGAATTATCAGTAAACGTGTCCGATTATGAATGCACATGTGTGATTGAAATATCGTTCCCCGGGCCAAATGAAGCGTTGCATGTTCATCCATTGTTTGTGTACATTGGTTCAAACAACCATCAACCCATACTTCTTCCAACTGACTTTGAGCATAACTTTGGTCATATGAGAAATGGTTCATCTCAAGATAACGGACAAGCTGGCGTTATGATTCAAGAAGATGATCAATGGGATTTACAACTGAATCCTCTCATCGGCAGACTTGTTGAATTCAATTTCATTACTCCAAACGGTGACCTTAACGGCTCAATGCTGAAAGCAGATGTTTGTCAAGCACCATACGGAGTTTGCTTGGACGAGGGAATAACCATTACTTTGAATTCTGAATTGCAAGAAAATATCCTCTCCGTTCAATTGAATTCATCACTCGTGAACGATGAAGAGGGCATCTGGAAATTTTCATTTTTCGCCCAAGATAGTCTTTTACGAACCTCTTTTCAACAAGATATGTTGTTTATTTATGACACAACTTCTCCATCTCTCGTGATTAATATGGATTCTTCGGCTGGAGAGCATGAACAACTATCCGTCTTTTCAGAGGTAATGGACGGATATACAGGTTCCTTCGTTCAAGAAACTTGGAAAATAACCCTCCCAAATGGTTCCGTCCGGGCACCTCTTTCCAGTGAATTGATTGATGCTAGCCACCTCGTCTTTAATTTCAGCCAATCTGGGCAATACACCCTTGAGTTGATAGGAAGAGATAAAGTCGGTAATATGAATTCTACCAGTGTTCAATTCAACATCATCAATCAGAATCCAGTTGCAGTTATTTCCATCGACGGTTTGACCACCAAGAATGACCAAACCGTTCAAATGAATGTGGGTGGGAATTGGAGTATTCTAGCAACGGATAGTTATGATAATGAGGCAATTGATTACTTGTGGATCATCGGTTCATCAACTTCTATCCGAGGTGTTGAGTCGCTAACTTTTGATGATTTCAAATCAGCAGGTACCTATTCTGTTGAACTCATTGTTTTCGATGATGATGGTTCAACAAATTCAACGAGCATACAATTAGAAATTCAAGTCAACGATGAAGTTGGTTCATCAGGTCCAAATATCGGTGTGGTGACATTTGTTGGGCTTGTACTATTTGTGGCAATTTCCTCAATTTCTTATCTCATATTTAACAAAAAAGATACGGTTTCACTGCCAAAATGGTCTGCTACTAATCCAATGGTTTCTCCGCCTTCGGAATCGGTTGATGAAGATTTGAATGATGCAACGATTGAAGAAGCCTCGGCTCTTGGATGAGTTATGTTCGCTGATGCCATGGCTCGGTTGCCCCCTCAGCCCGCTCCAACTCCCGTTGTTGAATACAAGCAACGGCAAGACCGCTTGACATCACAATTCAAGAAAGACGACTTGTTTATTCTAGCGGCGCCAGGGGAGGCAGTACACTCGAATGATGTTCACTACAGATTCCGAACTTCAAGTGATATTCTCTACCTTACCGGATGGTCAGATCCAGAAGCATCCGTCGTCCTTCGATTCGATGAAGGGTGCTGGAAAACATGTCTGTTCGTGCAACCCAAAGACACATTGAAGGAAATTTGGGAAGGACGCCGTCCCGGTGTAGAGGGTGCGCTTGCAGATTATGCTGTGGACGAGGCATACCCC
>Ga0257126_1001650_pt1 | contig 15688 bp, 14 predicted proteins | sample SI060_120mmetaG_FD_190151 | JGI IMG/M metagenome (GOLD analysis project Ga0257126, IMG submission 190151) | Marine microbial communities from Saanich Inlet, British Columbia, Canada - SI060_120m | ecosystem: Environmental > Aquatic > Marine > Inlet | place: Canada: British Columbia | collected... | reverse complement strand
TTGAACAAAGGTGCGATGTTTATTTTTATAGAAACATTTGTATAATTTTAGGAATATCAACAATGGTTACAATCAGTAATATTTTAATTACAAATTATATAGTAAATAATAATACAGATGATAATTTTGGTAGTTGTAGTTGTTAAATACTAGGAATATATTGCCATTTTAAATCATGACATATTTTTTGCCATATTTGATCTTGTTGTTTTAATTTTTCTCTACTTTTCAATAATGGAAAATATTCTAATAAATCATCTAATTCCAATAATTCACAAAATTTATGTAAAACATAAGAATAAGATAAAAAATTTTTTCTTTCGTCTGGACAATTTTTCATAAATGGTAATTGAATTTCTTTAAACATATTTCTTAAACGACCTTCATATTCTCCAAAAATAATTGGATTATTATTTTCAGTTATTACATTTATTATTTGAGGAATATGTTCATAATATTTATTACATTTAATCTTTTTTAATATTTCTCTTACTTGTTTGTGTGTTATTTCATTTTTATTTATTTGAGTATTTTTTTGTATTTCTTTTAATACTCTTCTATAAATTTCTGGATCAATTGATGTTGTTTCTTTTGCTTGTATTTGGGCTATCCATTCATTAAAATGATTTATTCGTTTATATGCAAAATAGCTTATTTCTTTTGGAACATCTTTAAATGATGTTTTATCTGAATGTATTAATATATTTTCAGTATAACCACATTGTTTACAATAAATTTCACTCTCAGTTAATTTAAATGTCATTAAATTACTATTACATTTTGGACATATGTTAATATTATCTAAATCATCATTTATATTTACATTTAAAAATTTATCATCTATTTTTGACATATATTCTGTTATTATATCTTCCTTTGATTTATCTTGAACCGATTTATCGCTTTCGCCAGAATTATCTTTAAACCAATTCATAATTGTTTCATTATTATTTTTTTTTTTATCTTTTAAATGATATATTTCATTGTAATATTGATCTAATAATATTCCATTATCTAGATAATAATCATCTTCATCGTTTTTTTGATTGTATTCATATTCTTTTATTTTATTTTGATAATACAATACCCGTTCATCACATAAGTCATTTGTATTTAATTCTGATAATTTTTTTTTATATTCATCGTATTCTTGTTGTTTTTTTTTAAACTCATTTATTTTATTATTATGTATTACATCTATTGTTAATCGTTTATCACTATGACATTTTTTTAATGTTTTTTCTTTAATTGGCATTATATTATAATGATATAAAATATAACTTTATATCAATTTTACAATAAAATATAGTTAAAAAAAAAGATATTCGATAAGATTAAGAATTTTTAGAAGAACTATGAGAAGTTCCACCTTTACTGTATCGAGGCATCATATCAAAAACATTCGCAGAACATTGATATCCATTTCCTTCTTTACATGTTGGAGGAGTTTTATATAACCAGTTAGCAAATCCTGTTTGATTGTTTGCTGATAATGTATTTGGCATTGTATAAAATCTACTTTGTGAATTATTATTATTATAAATATCACCTGCATCTTTATATAATCCATCATCAAATATTTCTTTTATATTTGATTTTATTTCTGGATTATCATATGAATAACAAGCTTTATTCGTAGTTTTATTTATATTATACATATTTAAATTCATAAAAGGATTATTCAATTCTGGTTTTATACATGATTTTGAATCAGATTTTGAATCGGATTTTGAATCAGATTTTGAATCAGATATTTTTTTTTTAGAATAATTATGTAAAATTATTGTTACTATCATTACAACTAGTGGAAACATAAATATAGAATTATTTTTATATATACCAAATGATAACATTGAAAAATATAAACTAAATCTAAAAATTGCATTTAATTTTCTATCGCTATCAAATGATTTGTCCGGAGTTATTTCAAAAAAATATTTTTGTGAAAATAATATTGATAAATCATTTAACCAAAAACTAGTCATCTTATTATATATAATATAATATATTAATTATTTGGATTTAATTGTTGTTTAAACATATCATTATTCATCATAGATTTGAAAAATGGATTATTCATAATTTGTGGAAGTAAATTTTCTGCTTCGCCTGATAATGTACTTTCATTTATTTCACCACTTTCAAATTTTTCTTTTACTTGTTCATTTATTTTATTGAATAATCCCATAAAATTAGTTGATTGCATTATATTTCCTATATCCATTGATCCATCAGAATTTTTATCAACATTTATATCACTTAAATCCAAATTAGATGCAATATCTTTTGCTATTTTTCCAATACTTGAACTATCTAAAATATTTTCAACTCCTTGTCCAATATCATTTTGTTTTGAATCTGTTGTTAAATTTTTACTTAATTGACTTAATTTTTTTAAATCTTTTAAATTTTTTTTACCTTCTAGAGATTCTTGTTCTCCATTTAATAATTTTTGTAAATCATCGCTTGATTTTAAATTCATTATAATTATACAAAAAGATTGTAAATATTTCCAAATTGTATTTCTATTTTTAGGTTTTAATTCTTTGTTCCATAATTCTTTTATTGATATTCCATCAATTAATTCTGGATTGTCGTCGAAAAATTTACGATTTCTATTTGTTATATTTGAATTATATTTATAAATACATTCACTAAATTTACTTAATTTTTTATTAGAAAATATATCTTTTATTGTTTCTAATTCAAATACGTCTAAATATTTTTCTGTTATAATTTCACTGTATTCTGGTAAAGTTGTAATTATATCTTTTAAAAAACTTTGAAAAATACTTAAAAATTTTTCATGCACTTGATTATTCATTATTAATATTTATTATACTTATTTTTTAAATATTTAACTTAATTATTTTTTGTTTAATAAATCTTCACGATCTTTCATCATTTTTTCATAATTGTTTGCAACTTGTGTGTGTTTCTCACTCATATTTTCTGGTATATCTGTTGTTGTTTTTATTTCTCCTTCATCCAATAATTCATATAAATTTTTATTTATATCGGATTCATCTTCTAAACTTGAAAAATCTAAATTACAACTTCCATCTAAACAAAATCCCATTATTTCTTTTTCTTGTTCTTCTGGTTCAGGTTCTGGTTCAGATTTTTGCGTATCAGATGGTATAGGTTTACTACTATTTTCTAATTGTGGTGTAACTCTGTTTTGAAGTTTATCTAATAAAATATTAATATATTTAAATAATTCATCGCCAGTTACTATTGTATTTTGTATAATTAAACTTGGAACAACTTTTAAATAATCAGGAAAAGGGCTTGTATCAATATCTATTATATCAAATGATCCGTGTAATTCTCGATTTTTATGAATAGTTATTAATAAATCTTGACAAATTTGACATCTTCTACTAATATAAATAATTGAAGACATTTATTAATAGTTTATAATTATTTTTAATAAAATAAACTTAATAAAATAAACTTAATAATTTGAATTTTTTTAAAATAATATAAATATAAATAAATTATATAATATAATATATGTCACTTTCAATCTTGAATACAAAATCAACAAAAGGTAAATATACTTTTGAAATTAAAAGTGATATTGAAAATCCTTTAGAAAAAAGTTTTGTAAATGCAATTCGAAGAACTATTTTAACAGATATTCCTACTGTTGGTATATCACAATCTGATGTATACATTGAAAAAAATGAAACTTCTTTACACAATGAATTCATGAAACACAGAATATCTATGATTCCACTCAACATTGATCCAATTTCATATAAAGATGATTATTTATTTACATTAAATGTTGAAAATAAAACAGATAAAATTAGAGTTGTAACTACAAATGATTTTAAAATTTATCCTCTTAAAAAAGAAAATATAGGAAAATCGGATTTATCTTTTGATAAAGAAAATTATGATGAAATTGAAATACCTGAAAAATTAAAAAAAAAAATATTAAAACCATACGAAATTGAAGGAATTACAAGTTACATTATTGTTACCGAATTAAAACCTAAAACTTCAGATGAAGAATATCAACATATTAATTTTTGGTTTTCACCTAGAATTGGAACAGGAAAAGAAAATGCATCTTTTAATAATATACCACAATGTTCTTATAGTTATCATGAAAATAGTGGTTTATTGAATAAAGCTATATCAGATGAAATAAAATTAAAAGCAATTTCTAAAAAAATGGAACAACAAAAACTACAAAAAGAATTTACAAATGCTTATAGACAAAGATATTTTCATAGAACAAGTGATAATGAACCATATTGGTATAATTTTGTAGTTAAATCAAATCATTATTATAAATCTAAAAAAATTTTTGAATACTCTATTGAAATTTTAATTGATATTTTAAATAGATGTTCAGAAAATTTTAAATTAATAAATATAGATCCAGAAAAATCAAGATATTCAGCAAAGATTCTAGAAAATAAATCAATTGAATTTATTTTAAATCAAGAAAATGACACTGTTGGTAATATTTTACAATCTCATATATCAAATAATGTAACAGATTCAACTTTAATATCATTTTGTGGATATAAAAAAATTCATCCACTAGAAGAAAAAATTAAATTAATTTTATGTCATAAACAAATTGATGATATTGATGATACATCTGTTATCAGTAAAATTGTATTTAGTATTATTGAAAACATTGATGAAATAATAAACATTTTAGAATCATTGTTAGAACAATCAAAAAAAGTGTAATGATTCTAAAACTTTATCAATAAAACTTTAATTTATTTTTTTTATATTAAATATTATATGAAAAATATAATATTATTATCAATTATTGTTTTAATTTATTATAAAATAAATCAAGTTTATTTTTTTTCATATAATACAAGTTTTTACTTTTATAGTTTTGTTTGTTTATGTGTTATATTGATTTATTTGATGAATTATCAAAGAAATTTTATGTTTAAAATGGCAAATAATGTGCAAAATGCAAATAGTATTCAATTACATGAATTAGTACCAGATTATACAAATTCTGATAAAAAAAATTCAATAAAATATACATTGGCCGATAAACAATTATTAAGATGCAAGTCTTGTTTGAATCCAATAGATTTAAATTATATTGATCATTATAAATTATCATATATAGTTCCATTAAATATGGGTGGTACAAACAATACATCTAATTTATGTATGATGTGTCCAAATTGTTATAATAAACTTCATTTGTAAATAATAATTATATATATTATATATATATAAATGTCAAATACAAGTGATTTTATAGATTATTTATTAGAAATTAAAAAAACATTATCGGATCCATCCAATACAATTGGAGATATAGATGAAATTGAAAAATTAATAGACGGTTTCAGTAAATTAAAACCATCTAAACAAAGAGATAGATTTATTAACAGTTTGGAAAAATTAAAAAATATTATAAATACCGCTGAGTTAACCGATCAAATAAATACTACTTTAAAAATATTAATTCCATTTATAGTAAATGCAATGAATATTTACAATCAAATATTTACAGATATAATTAATGGAGAATATAATCCAAATCAAGATTATTTTTCTGAAGATGATATAACAGACTCTTCAGGAACGATTGATTCTTCGGGAACAACTGACTCTCAACAAACTATTTCATCTGGAACAACTGACTCTTCGGAAATAATTGATTCTCAACAAACTATTTCATCAGGAACAACAGACTCTTTGGGAACAACAGACTCTCAACAAACTTTTTCATCAGGAATAACAGACTCTTCGGGAACAACAGACTCTTCGGGAACAACAGACTCTTCGGGAACAACAGACTCTTCGGGAACAACAGACTCTCAACAAACTTTTTCATCAGGAATAACAGACTCTTCAAGAACAACCGGCTCTCAACAAACTATTTCATCAGGAACAACTGGATCTCAACAAACTATTTCATCAGGAACAACAGGCTCTCAACAAACTATTTCATCAGGAACAACTGGATCTCAACAAACTATTTCATCAGGAACATCTGGATCTCAACAAACTATTTCATCAGGAACAACAGGCTCTCAACAAACCGACTCTTTGGGAACAAATGATTCATCGGGAACAATAGATTCAACGGGAACAACAGACTCTCAACAAACTTTTTCAACGGGAACAATAGATTCAACGGGAACAATAGATTCAACGGGAACAATAGATTCAACGGGAACAATAGATTCAACGGGAACAATAGATTCAACGGGAACAATAGATTCAACGGGAACAACAGACTCTCAACAAACCGACTCTTTAGGAACAACCGACTCTTCAAGAACAACAGACTCTTCGGGAACAACAGATTCTTTATTAAATTCTACATTAGACCCAGACCCCGAAGAATTAAGTGAATTGTCGTCCGGTGATAGTTTTTTTTCTAGTTTATTTAAAAAAATTGGAATTGGGGAAGATAAATGTGATTTTGATAATATAGATTATAATCCAAAAGTATCAAAAGAAATATCAAATGAAGTAAATACTTTTCTAAAACAATCTAAAAATATATTGAAAGTTGAACAAGACAATAGTAATAAATTACAAAAAATACAATATTTAATTAATGATGTTTATGAAAATATAAATTTAAAAGATAAATCAATAAATACTATTCAAAAAAATATATTTAATATAAAACAAGATATTGATGAAATAGATTTAATAGAATTAAAATATATAGATGAATTTGAAACAAGTTTATTAAAAACAATGTCTGCTTTTGATTCTGAATTAATTAAACTTGACAAAGAAAATATTCTGCTAAAAAAAAATTGCAAAGATGGTGAAACAGAAATGATAGAAAAAATAAAACAAAATATTTATAAAAGTAAAAGATTAGAAGTAAATTTAGAATATCTAAAACAACATGTCAATAAAATAAATAAAATTTCTCAAGATTATACAGATGCTTTTAATCAAAATAAACAATTATATAACAATACTTTAAAACAATATGATCAATTAATAAAACATTTTAATGACAATAGAAATAATTTATTAAAACAAAAAGAAAGAGATGATAAAAATAATAATAGATTTCAAGATTTTTCAAGAAGAAGATTAATTGACAGACCAAGAGATTTTGATCATAGAGACAGATTTGATGGGCGTCGTGATTTTGATCGAAGAGACAGATTTGACGGACATCGTGATTTTGATCGACGAGACAGATTTGATGGGCGTCGTGATTTTGATAGACGGGAAGGATTTGATGGGCGTCGTGATTTTGATAGAGACAGATTTGATGGGCGTCGTGATTTTGATAGACGAGAAGGATTTGATGGGCGTCGTGATTTTGATCGACGAGACAAATTTGATGGGCGACGTGATTTTGATAGACGGGAAGGATTTGATGGGCATCGTGATTTTGACAGAGACAGATTTGATGAAAAAGATGAAATTGATAGAATTGAAAATTTTAAGGAAAATCGCGATGTTGATTTACATTCAGATATAAATAAAAGTGAAAGATTTGATAAAGATGGAAACCGCGTTATGATTGATAGAGTTGGTCGTGAAAGAAAGTTTGATGAATTAGGAAATGAAATAATAAAAGATGAATATGATAATCAATTAAAAGTAAATGATGTTGGAGAAAAATTATTTGTAAATCAAGAAAATCAAGAAATGTTAAAATCGGAAAAATACGAAATGTTAAAAAAAAATATAGGCGATTTTCATAAAAATTCAAGTGATATTCCTATAACCGAATCTACTCTTTACAATACAGATGAAATCGTTGAACATATACCATTTCAAGAAAAAAAAAATTTATATGAAGCTGTTTTTGATAATAATCAAGAAAAATTACAAATGATGAATGTAGAATATATTGATGATTTTAATAAATTATTAAATGATGTTTCAAAATATGATAATAAACATAAAATTATGCAATATATATTATTAATACATCCAGAAAAAAAACAAAAAAGATGTCCAAAAGGATCAAGTAGAAGAACCGTAAATTGTTATCCAAATAAAATAAAAACTAAAAAACAAAAAACTGTAAAAAAGAAAAAATGTCCAAATGGATCGACACGAAGAACTGTAAATTGTTATCCAAACAAAATTGAATCAAAAAAACGACCAAAATGTCCAAATGGTTCTCATAGACGAACGGTTAATTGTGTCAAAGAAAAAACACCCGTAAAGCGACCAAAATGTCCAAATGGTTCTCATAGACGAACAGTTAATTGTGTTAAAGAAAAAACTCCAGTTAAAAGATCAAAATGTCCAAATGGTTCTAATAGACGAACGGTTTATTGTGTTAAAGAAAAGAAATAATTTATAAAAATTATTCAAATTGTATATCAAAACCCAAAATATCTCTATATCCAATATAATTATCATCCATTGTTTTTATTTCATCAACATAATGATATAATTTTTTATCTTCTTGATAAATACCTTCATTTTCATTTAAAATTGTATCATATATTTTTTTTTTATTTTCATCATATATTATACTATTTGAACCTTGTACATTAAATTTATTTACAATATATGCAGATACAATATAATCACATCCATCACGATGTATTCCTTCGGGACTATTATGTGATATATTATTTTTTGTTACCATTTGTCTAACTTGATGTACATATACATTACAATATTTTTTCGATATTTCATTTTTCAATATTTCATTTTCAAAAGATAATGCTGTTAAATTTACTACAAATTTTAATAACCAATCACTTGTTATAAATTTTACATCCATTAATTTAAAAACTCTTTCATTTTTTCTAAAATCTTCGGCATTTTGTTTAAATTTATTGTTGTCAACTAAACTGACTAAATAATCGTTTTCATTTTTAATGTTTATTTTATAATGACAAAATTTTCTAGACCTTGATGGTATATTATTGTTGTATGTATCTATTTTTAAATTATTGTAAGATACTTTAAAATCATCACTATTATTCAATGAAAATAAAAGACTGTTTTTATCAGGTTTTGTTGTAAATTTAAAATAATTTATACCAACAAATGGTTTTATTTGTTTCCAATTTGGTTTAATTGATTTAAGATATATATGTTTCATTATTAAAAATATATATTGAATGTTTTAAATATATAATAATAATAATGATATTAATAATATGAAACTACTATATTATCTTGCATCAATTGGTGACAATAATTATGATGAAAAACTAAACATTTTAAATCACAATTTAGAATATTTATATGAAAAAAATAAATTTAATTTCGATATTATCATTAATCTTTATAATACAGATGACGAATCTTATGAAAAAATAAATAATTTAATTAAAAATAAAAATTATATAGAAAAATACTACATATATGTTAAATGTGGTGTGTTAACAGAATTATTTTTAACAAATCCACATAATAAACATATAGAAAAATATCAATATATTTTATTTATATTAGATGATGTAAAAATAATAAATTACGATTTAAAAAAAATGATTGAATATAAAAAAAAATATCAATTTGAATTTATTTCTCCAAAAATTATAAATTCTACCCATGAATTTATGTATAGTTTAAAAGAATGTGTTGTTTTGTCTAATATTCTAGAAATATATTTAATTTTATGTGATAAACAATCATTTAAAAATTTTTTAGATTCTCATACTATAAAAAATAAATGGACTTGGGGTTATGATTTATTATTTGGATATAATGGTATTAAAGTTGGTATAAATTATAATGATGAATGTCAACATTTTTATAAAGGTAGTGAAAATTTTATAGCTCGTAAATTAGGTGATGAATATATTAAAGAAAAAACAGGATTAAATTTAACAATACAAGACGTTTATAATACATACAAAAATCCTATTAAAAAAATATATCCAAATGATAGTTTAATTTTTTATCATTAATCGTTTTTTATCAATTTTAATAATTCAAGATAATTCCAATCTTCGGTATAACATATTAATTTTATTAGTTGAATGTTTTGAATATGTATATAAACGTCCAAACAATCAATGAATTTCATTGTTTTTATATTTTTTTTTATTTAAATAAAATAATATTAAAAATCAAATTAAATAATATAAAAAATATATAATAATAAATATTAAATGAATAATTCAAATCAAAATTTAGAAGAGTTTAAACGTGATGTTACTCGTTGGTTATCTATTGATCAAGAAATAAAAGAGTTGAATAAAAAAGTTAAATCTTTAAGAGATGAAAAAAATAAACAATTAGAACCAAAAATAACACTATTTATGGTTCACAATAATATTAAAGATTTAAATACAGAATCGGGTAAATTAAAATGTTCCGAAAAACAAACAAAATCAGGATTAAGTTCAAAACATATTCGAGATAATTTATCTAAAATATTATCAAATGAAGTTGTTGATAAAGCAATGGATGAAATATTAAACAACAGAACAATTAAAAAATCATATAAAATAACAAAAACAAAAAGTTAAAATTAATTTGATAATTATATTATAAAAACTATAAAAGAAAAAATAAATAAAAAAACTACATTATGTTTTTCAATAAAGATCCTCAAAAATATATAACAATGGAACGAGACAATGAAGAGTTATTTATAAAAAATAACGAGTTAAAATCAAAGATAAAAATGTTAGAAAAATTAGTAAATAAAACTCGAGATTATATTACAGATGATATATTTTTAGGTAAATTATTATATACAAAAAAAAACAATACAAAAATTTATGCAAGTAGTTGTAGACAATTGTTTCCTAATTTAACTCCTTGGGATTTTAATAGACCAATTGATGATAAACATAAACAACATTTAAAAAATATAATTTTAAAAACAAATAATATTGAAGGTTATTTTGATATATTAAAATGCAATGATAACTTATGTATAGTAAATGGTCAACATAGATATTTTGCTATACTTGATATTATGAAAGAAAATTCTATGTTTGATATTGAAATATTTTGTAATGTACACCAAGTTGATGATTTTGATGGTGAAATGGCAACTGATATATTTTTATCAACAAATAATACAAAAAATGTAGAATTAAAATATAATCCAGATAAAAAATTACAAAATACTTGTAGTAGATTAGAAAAACATTTTCCAGGATGTATTACATCAAATAAATCTGGTAGAGCAAATATGCATAGAATTGATAAAAAAGAAATATATAATACAATGCAAATGAATGAAGTATTTATATCTGAAAAATATGATGAAAAACAATTATTTGATAAAATTGTTGAAAAAAACAATGAACTTTCTTGTAAACCATATTTGGAATTTTTTGGCAAAAGTAAAACTGAAAAAAATAGAAAATTATGGGAAAATGCAATTAAATCAGGTTTTTATATTGGACTTAAAAAAGGACCAAGACTTGGTTGGTTGTTTATGGAAATCAAATAAAATATAAAGGATGGTCATTTATTATTTTTCTTTTACAAAATGGGCAATTATTTTCATTTTTATTTTTAAGTTTTTTTATACAATTATTACAACTAGTATGTCCACATGGATTAAAATAACAATCAACATTACAAGATAAACACAATGAACATGTTGAACCTGTATTAAAATTATTTATCGTTTGTACAAAACAACTATATTTTATCATTTCTTTTTTACAAGTTTCATATTTTTCTTTTGTTGATTTTAATTTATTGTTTTGTTTTATTGTATCTGTTAATGTTTCTATGTTTTTCTTTAATGTATCATTTAATGGATTTGTTTCATTTTCATATTTATCATTTAATTTTTTTAAATAATCAATTGATTGTCTTAATAATTTAACATCGCTTTGTGTTTTTTGTTGTTCATTTTTATAGTTTATACTTGCATCTATATAATCTGTTTGATGTTTTTTAAATTTATTTATTAATTCTAACAATAAATCTGTTTCCGGTAGTTGTTCTGTTGATATATTTATATCTTTATTTAATAATTCAATTAATTCTTCTTCAAATTGTATTAATTTATTTTCAATATTGCATTTACCATCATATAATTTATTTTGAGGTAAAATTGAACAAATTTCATTACATGTTCCCATTGTATTATAATCTAATTGTGTATTTAATTCATAGTAATTATTCATTTAAATCTAATATATCCATTATTTTAAATATGATTTTTTTAACCTTTGTTTTTTGTTTTAATTGTTTTAATTTTAAACATATTTCTGGTGGACAACTTTTATTTTGACTATATATATTATACAAACATGAAATATATTTAATTGTTTCACCTTCTAATTCTTTTGATAATGATTCATTTATTTTTAATAGTATTATATTGATTATATTTTCACATTTATCTTTGATTATATTATTTTTTTCTAATAAAAAAATTGTTTCACAATAACCTATTAAATTATCTGCTTTTTTATTTTTTTCACATAAAATTTTATATTGTTTTTCATAATTTACAGAATTTTGACTTTCAAATTTATCATCAAATAATTTATCATGGACATTCAATATATTTTTCATGTAAACATATATATTATATTTTGATTTTATAATTAATATAATATCAACATAATGTTTGATGTATTTTTTTTGTAATATACATTTTTCAATTAATATTTCAATTGAATCTTTTAATAAAGTTTCGTCAATTTCTATTTCTCTTAATAAATCTTTAGCAATTTCATCGTAATTAGATGATGTTAATTTATTTAAATATCCATTTATATTTTTAATTTTTAGTTCTTTTGTATTATTTAATATTTTAACTTTGTAATAATTTGGATTTAATTCTACATTTTCTAAATATTTTAACATATCATTTACTCTTGATCTATTTTCATCTAAATACTTTTTAAAATCTCGTTTATACCATTGATTTTTAAAAATATCAATCACTTCTTTATCATTCATTTTATCTATAATATATAAAATATTCTTTATATTTATATTACCCCGAACACGATTCACATACATCATTTGATACTGTAAATTGAATTGGTTTACAAGAAGGTCTTGTTCTCAAATAATATATTCCTGTTTTTAACCCTTGTTTCCAAGAATACATATGCATTGATGATAATTTTTGAAATGTTGGATTTTCTTGAAATAAATTTAAACTTTGTGATTGACATATAAATGCACCTCTATCTCTAGACATATCAATTAAATTTTTTTGCTTTATTTCCCAAGATGTTTTATATCTTTGCTTGATAAAATCAGGTATATCCAAATACCGAATTGAACCATTGTTTGATATAATATTATCTTTTGTTTCAGGTGACCATTTTTCTAATAATTTTAAATCATCCACCATATATTTATTTATAACTAAATAATCACCAGCTAATACTCGTCTACTATATATATTTGTTAATATTGGTTCAAAACATTCATAATTATTTAATATTTGAGATGTAGATGCAGTTGGCATTGGAGCACATAATAAACTATTTCTAATTCCATATCTTTTAATATCAGATTTTAATTTATCCCAATCGTGCATACTTTTTTTTACATCAGTGTTCCATAAATCAAATTGATATATTCCATTGTATATTTGACAACCAATATAACTTGAATATGTTCCTAAATATTCTGTTCTTTCTATTTCTGAATCTAATATATTTCCTAATTTATTTTTTAATTTATTTAATTTTTCTGAATCTAAATTCCATGCTGATATATTTACTTGTTTATAATTTTCTTGTTTTTCACATAAATTAATATATTCTTTTAAATCACTTTCTCTTTGTTTCGCTAGTTCCATTGATTGTTCTAAAGCTCCAAAATAAATTGTTTCAAATATATTTTTATTTATTTGTTTTGCTTCATCTGACTCAAATGGTATTTTTAGTTTAAAAAATATATCAGCTAACCCTTGAACGCCAATACCGATTGGTCTATGTCTAAAATTTGACGTTTTTGTTTTTTCTGTTGGATAATAATTATAATCAATTGTATTATTTAAATTTACTGTTAATGTTTTTGATATTTCTTTTAATTTATCATAATTTATTTTTGGGCATAACATTTTTTCTAATTCTCGGAATCCTCCAATAAATCTATTATCATTTGTAAATATTTTTGGAAATGTTACACCATATGGTTCTTCACCTGATAAAAGTAAATCATTTTTTGATTTAGATTCATATTCTATTTGATACTTATCGCATATATTTTTTGCCATTGTACAATAAATACAATTTGGTTTTGAATATATTTTTAGTTTTTCCGGCTTTTCTGGATATTCTAAACAACTTTTTAAAGAAATAGATGCCAGATTACAAACAGCAGTTTCATCAGGACTTGAATATTCAACTATTTCTGTACACAAATTTGAAGATTTAATTGTTCCTAAATTATTTTGATTTGACTTTCTATTACAAGCATCTTTGTATAAAATATATGGAGTTCCTGTTTCTATTTGACAAGTTAATATATGAAACCATAAATCTCGCGCTTTAACTTTTTTAATAAATTTTTCTTGATTTTCATATTGATTATATAATAAATTGAATTGTTCACCATAAACATCAGATAGTCCCGGACATTCTGTTGAAGAAAATAAACACCATTCATCATCATTTTTTACTTTTTCCATAAATAAATCTGGAATCCATAATGCATAAAATAAGTCTCTTGCTTTTTCTAGTTCATTACCATGATTTTTTTTTAATTCTAAAAATTCAAATATATCTCCATGCCAAGGTTCAACATATATTGCAAATGATCCATTTCTTTTACCACCACCCTGATCAATATATCTTGCAGTATCATTGAAAACTCTAAGCATTGGAACAATTCCATTTGATGTTCCATTTGTTCCTAATATTTTTGATCCATTTGGACGAATGTCATGAATACTTAAACCAATTCCACCCGAATGTTGAGAAATTAATGCACAATCTTTTAATGTATCAAAAATTCCTTCCACAGAGTCTTCTTGCATTGTTAATAAAAAACAACTTGAAAATTGCTCTCTATTTGTTCCAGCATTAAATAATGTAGGTGTTGCATGTGTAAAATAATGATTTGACATCATATTATAACAATCTAATGCTTTATTGATATCTTTTCTGTTTAATGATAAAGAAACTCTCATTAACATATCTTGTGGTCTTTCAATTATTTCTCCATCTATTTTTAAAAGATATGCTCGTTCAAGTGTCTTAAATCCGAAAAAATCATATTTATAATCATTTTCATAATTCAAAGTATTATTTATCGATTCTATATTTTTTAATACTAATTCATAATATTTATCATTTAAAATTTTTACTTTTTTCAATTTTTCTGTTTTTAAAAGAAAATCATCTTGCGTATTTTTATGATGATTAGATATAACAATTCTACTTGCTAATATACCATATTCTGGGTCTTTTGTTGATAAAGAAATAGATGTTTCAGATGATAATAAATCTAATTCTTTTGTTGTTATATTATCATACATAACAGAGCATACTTTTTGAGAAACGAAAGCAATATCAACATGATTCAATACCGGGTTAATTAAACACAAAGATTTTAATCTATTTTGAATTTTATCAAATGATACATCTTCAGAAATACCATTTCTTTTAATTACTCTCATCTATTATTATTTATAATATATGTAAATATTTTTAAATATATATATTATTATTTATATGTATAAACGAAGAAAAAAAGAAAAATATAAACAATATATTAAAAATAAAATACAAAAAAAAAATTCTTTAAAAAAAAAAATAAAAAAAAAAAAAAAAAAAAAAAAAAAAAA
>Ga0257126_1001648_pt1 | contig 15697 bp, 10 predicted proteins | sample SI060_120mmetaG_FD_190151 | JGI IMG/M metagenome (GOLD analysis project Ga0257126, IMG submission 190151) | Marine microbial communities from Saanich Inlet, British Columbia, Canada - SI060_120m | ecosystem: Environmental > Aquatic > Marine > Inlet | place: Canada: British Columbia | collected... | reverse complement strand
ACCATAGGTGAAATTATTTTGGCCGTAGTGCTAATTATACAAATTGTGAGTGTTTACTACATAGCGCTCGCGTCTCGACAAATGGCAGTGCAGTTGCTGGAAATTGAGCAATGGTTCCTGCAGTCAGACTACGATCTGAATGTGAAGCTTTCCAGGCTGCCCGAAATGAATCAGATTTTCAAAAGAATACAAAACGCGGCCTATGCTCAAAGAAGGGACATTACTGAAAAGATGGAATTGGGACGGCTAATGCTTCTTGAGCATAACGAACTAACAGAAATGGTTAATGCTGCCGGAGCGTATAAGATTTTGCTCCTTTCTGACGACGGTGAAATTATTATTGCGAATGCTTCTGCCCGCGAGCTCTTGAATGTCGACGTAGGTAAAAACTTGTTTTCTTCTGACTCAAGCGATATCTCTCGCCATGGTAACCGCTTGCTAAAAAAAGTGGCCGAGCAATGTGAGGAATTGAAAAGCAACAGCTCGTTAACTGCTATCGAGGATGAGGTTGTCATACGCGACGCCAGTGAGAATGACGAATATTGGCTGATTGCTGTATCGCGCTATAGAGGTCTTGAAGCAACAACGGGCTCGTACAGAGACAGAAGTCTGGTTTTTATCAGTAATATTGATGAACTCGTAGCGGCGCGATCACAGTCAGAACACTCAGATCGCCTGAGCTTACTGGGCGAGACAGTAGCAGGGATGGCGCACGAAATGAACCAGCCACTCAATGTTATAACGCTGGCAGCGGAAAACTGCGAACTACTGATACAACAAGAGACGCCTGACAAGGAAAAAATAATTGGAAAGATTCACAGAATTAAAAAACAGGTTGAGCGAGCAGCAACACTGATTACAAGAATAAAAGGACACGGAAAGGCTCAGGAAGAGGATCGCCTAGTCTTTGACGTATCTGAGGCAGTGCATTCTGTTCATCAGATGCTTGCCCCACAGCTTGAGTTAGATAATATTTCGCTTAATATAATAACAAGCAAAGATTATTTTGGAGCAAAAGGGGCACAGACAAAGCTGGAGCAGGTGATCTCTAATATTGTTATTAATGCCAGAGATGCAATTGTTGCCAACAAACAGCGATCGAATGACGAATCTATCGTCGTCAAGGTGGACGGTGTGCATAAAACGATGATTTCTATTAGTAACTATGGCCCAGAAATATCTGCAAATGAAATAGGCAAAATATTTAATCCATTTTTCACAACGAAGATGCGCTCTGATGATTCGGGTTTGGGTCTGGGCTTAGCGATTTGTGCACGACTCGTTAATGAATTAAGCGGAACAATTAGTGTTGAATCGCGTGACGAACGAACAACATTTATAATCAATCTCCCCAATTACGAAGGCGATACGTCAATTGAAAGCGCATAGCACCCCAAGAACGACATACGGAATGAGGCTTTCTGCATTTATAGATACATTTGATGTTGGCGAATTCATTCTAATATTGATTTTTGCGGGCCTTGCTGTTGGAGCCTTGCTCGAACCGATAGTTATTGCCGGCGTACCAATATTTGCTACGGAAACATTCCTGTTTCTACTTTTCGCCCATACGTCTCTTAAGCAAATGTGGTTCGTCTTATTGCTTTTTGCTATCGGATGCAGCCTTGTTTTGCCCTTTCATTTTTCACCGATCGCGCAAATACTGACAGCCACTATACAAGCGATTTCGATCCGTTTTGTAACGAAAAAATCGGCATCCGGCACAGTAACAGAAGGTATTATTTTCGCGTACTTTGCCATCATCCCCGTCATGTTCTGCGCATTATATCTCACTAATAACGATGTTCAACTCAGTTCACTACAAATGGCGCGAAAGGTAATGGAATGTTTAGTTTGCATCTTCCTGTTCCATGTAATCGACAAAGCCGCAATATATATCAATGCTTACTACGATAGGTTACTTCCTTTATTCCCGTCGAAAATATCAACAAAAGAGTTTGCCCAATCAATGATGGCAATTGGCCTTACCGGGATCATACTGCTTATAACTACGGTTGAATTAGAAGAACTTAACGACTCATGGGGCTCAGCAATGTACAACTCTATCGAGGCAATACAAACTGAGCATAGCGGAGTCATGCGACAACGAATTGCGCCGCTAATTTCCGTCCAGGGTCCGATGAGCACTGCTCCGGGCCCCTTATCTAATAACGAAAAACAGAATATGTATGCAGAAGCAGGAATTATCAGTGCCAGATTTATTCCAATTTCCGCAGATAGCAAAATCGAAGATTTAGGCAAAGATTACACAGAAACCCTGAATATCCTTGCCAAGCTTCGCCGAAGCTCTTCAGCATTTGCTGTTATTCAGCCTAATGATACTAACGGCGAGCGGTGGGATTTCTTAACTTCCTATGGCCCATCCGGAATTCTTGTATTATCTTTTAAGAGTGAAGAAGACTTCTCTAGCTTTTTTTCAACTGAAAACACACAGGTCAGTCTTTCTAAAGAAGGCTACGTGAAGCATGGGCGGTCAGAGAGTTTGGAAGACGCGCTTACCAAAAACCCGGGACTTAAAGAAATCACCCTGTTCGAAAATGATTCCATGAGCTTATGGGTGCGCTCGGACTTATTTATACATAACCATATGTTGCTCTCGGCGCTTGCTGACGGACAGGCTCATCTGACTTTTTCGTCAGTATCGGCTCTCAGCCCCGCGGGTATAGAGTGGACATTTATTACTACTGCTGACGCCTGGCCATATGTATTTCAGCACTATGCTCCCTTTTTACTAACAACCCGCTGGGGCTTTCTAGCTCTGTCTCTTTTTATCATAAGTCTTGGGTTTCTTGTCCACAGAGCGTTAGATCCCGCGCGGATACTTTCTAGAGACTACTCTAATTATATTATTTCTTTGATGGGGTTAGATACAAACGCCGAGCTGCCGAAAACCCGGACGACTCTTATCGAAGAGACCGGCGACGTACAAGATACATTGCTGGCGTTAACGCAAGAAATTCAAGCGATGAATATTGCGATGCAAGAGACTTTAGGTAGTTATCAATATTTTTTCGACGAGATGCCAGTCGGCGTAATGGGCATAGACGAGACAGGTAAAAGAAGTTACATAAACGAAAGTTTGTCAAAGATCTGCAGACTGAGTTCTGTAGCGCTGAACGATATTCAAAACCAAGCCATGACGCTCTTTGACAACCACAATACTACAGCGATAGATATTGAGGTTGTCTGTGGTGACGGCAACCCACATCGGCTTGATCTCTATACCGTGGATCGGCTCGGTGAAAAAGGATTGAAGAAAGGTATTTGGGTTATTATCGCTGATCGTACAGAGGAGAAGTTGAAAGATAAGCAACTCGCGCAAGCTTCCAAGCTCGCAACTCTCGGACAAATGTCGACCGAAATTGCCCATGAACTCAATCAGCCGCTAAACGTTGTTTCATTATGCCAAGCTACCATAGTTGCTGAAATTCAAAAGTCAGACACTGACAAAGAAAAGGTACTGAAAAAGACTACACGCATAAAGTCAGCTGTTGATCGCGCATCTCGAATTATTAATCATATGAGAGTCTATGGTCGCGTGGATGCCGGAAAGCTTGAGCTCATCGACGCTCGACTGGCAATTCAGGGCGCTTTAACGATGACTGAAGATCAGTTAAAAATACTCGGTCTTATGGTGTGGACCGAGATTCCTGATGATCATTTGCTAGTAATGTCTGATACTACAAAGTTGGAACAAGTCATCATAAACCTGATTTCCAACTCCAGGGATGCGACGATTGAAAATGCAGAAAGGCCTGAGATATGGTTAAAGGCTGAAGCTAAATCTGGACAGGTACGGATCGTTGTTCAAGATAACGGTGGTGGCGTGAAAGAAGAAGATCTTTTTAAGATTTTCGAACCGTTTTGGACGACGAAGCTTAGTGGTGAAGGAACTGGCTTGGGTGGCTCAATAAGCTACGGTGTCATTAAGGAAATGGGGGGAACAATTGTGGCTGATAACGTCCAGGACGGACTGAGAGTGACGATAACCCTCAAACAGTTTCGAGGCGAGAGCGCACTCAGCAAATCGGCCATTGTCTAGGTCGTTACAGGGAACTTTTCAACTTTTTTTGAGGTCAAATGCACGTGTACGGTATCATCAACAGTTCATTTAAAAAATACATAGTCGACGTCTATGGCGACGAGCAAGCGGCGGAGATCACCGACTCCTCAGGGGTCAAATCAGAGGTATTCAACGAATATCGCCGCCATGACGATGAAAATACGCTGGCGCTTTTAAAGGCTGCAGTTGAATTCACCGGGGAAACTCCAGACCACCATCTCCGACAATTCGGCCGCTTTTGGGTTCGTAGAGTTGCAACGAATGACTTTCGCGGACTCATTGACAGCTACGGTGGTGATTTTGTATCCCTGATTCAAAACCTCAATTCGATGCACAAAGAGATTTCCGGCACCTTTCTAGACTACTCACCGCCGAGCTTCGCAATAAAAGAGCTGACTGAATCACGCTACAGCGTTACTTATCAAAGCCATCGTCAGGGTTTCACTCCTTTCGTTTTGGGAATACTCGAAGAACTGGGTGATTTCTACGGGCTCGTCACAACGATAGAAGCAGTTGAGACAACGTTAAGTGATAAAGGCGAGAAAAGTGTAATCTGCGTAGAAATCTTGAAAAAAGTCCTCGAAATTTGAGCAAATGGCCTCGATTTTCTCCCTCAAGGCATTTTTAGAACGCGCCGTTTGTTTCGCCAGACGGACGCAAAGTCCGTTTAATAAATTTAATAGAATGAGTGCGCGTTATTTCACGATTTTCCTCTAAGCTATACTCATGTAGCGCTTAAATAACCCCACTTACTAATTGGTTTTTGAAATGAAAATTTTGCTCGTAGAGGACGACCTGGCAACAAGGGAAGAGGTCTCCGATTTGCTCGAGACACTGGGCCATGACACGGTCGCCTCGGACTGCGCTGAAGAGGCATTACAGTACATTCGATCAGACGGGTCTGCCGATTTAATTTTATTCGATTTAAATATGCCAGGCACCTCAGGTTTGGATATGATCAAAGAGGTTCGCCACACGTCGATACAAGCAGTTAGCACAATGCCAGCAATTTGTATGACAGGCTCAAGGGATGCTCATTTGGTAGTAGAGCTGCTTAAAACTGGTATTACAGATTTTCTTTTTAAGCCACTACGCCTGGCTGATCTCAAGTCTTCACTACAGAAAGTTGAGAGCGAAATCAGTCGAGTGAGAGCGCAAGAGAGTCAAGCGGCAGCGCTCAATGACAAGCTTAATGAAAAAGATAAGTTACTTGAGGAGCTTTCACTCGAATTATCTGAAAGCCAGACAGAATCAGTGCTTTGTTTGGCCTATGCCGCAGAATACAAAGACTTGGGCACTGGCGCTCACCTCCGACGAATTAGCAAATACGCAGAGCGAATGGCGGAGCTGCTGGGCTGGTCAGAAGAACGTTGTTCCAGTATCGCCCTGGCGGCGCCGCTGCATGACGTGGGCAAGATAGGTATTCCTGATACCGTACTGAATAAGACAGGAACGCTTACGAGTCGCGAGTTTAATTGTTTGAAGTCTCATACCACGCTCGGAGCTGAAATTCTTTCCGCGTCGAAAAGCCCCGTGATGCGATTGGGAGCGAAAATCGCTCATTATCATCACGAAAATTATGATGGAACAGGCTATCCAAGTGGGCTTGTGGGGAGTCAGATACCAATAGAGGCCATGATTACTGCCATAGTCGATGTCTATGACGCTTTAAGAACCAGTCGACCGTATAAAGAAGCTATGGATCACGCGTCAGCTATAGACATAATGTGCAACGGCGACGAACGAACAGATGTTTCAAAATTTCACCCAGAATTATTGAAAACGTTTTTACACAATCATCACGACTTTGGCGAAATATATCGTAAGAATACTGTCGCAGACGTCCCACCAATCATGCTGAGTGCAGTCGCGCGTTAAGATTAGCGCATAGGATCGCATCGAGCGATTCCTGCACAGCAGCGTCGCCAGCATAAGCCCGCCCCTAAATACATGGATTGACTAGGAAGCGGCTTCTTTCATTTAGCCACAGCTGCTATGGCGTACCCTTGCGGTGAGACAGGGATGCGGACCTGGTCTTTCCCTGCTCAAAAACTGCTCTACCGCAGCTAACGAAAAAGCAAACTTTGACCACTTAAAGAAAATTAAGTTAAATTCTGATGTCTTCTCATCAGTGCTAATGAGAAACATCGCTCGCCACTAACAACTTATCTACATATACTTTAGGCTCCCGAAGTCTAACTTATTCAGCTCAGACCAATTTACAGCATAATTAAAATTGGAAGTCACAATGCGAGACAACCCGGAAGTCACGATACGAGACGATAATGATTCGCAGGGCCTCCTGTTAGCGGAGCGTAATCGGCATTTCAGCAAGTTAATGATAATGCTCGTGTGGGTTGGTTTGGCTTCTAATATTGCGGTGACATTTAACTGGTTGGAGACTGGTTGGCGGCCTGGCGTTCTTATTGGATACCTACTGAATATCATTGTAATCGTATTGCTGATCTGTGGGGAAACTATAAGTCTTCGCGTGCGCGCGAGCATTTTTCAGTTTTGTTTTACCTGCTTATTTGTTACCAGTATCTTAAGTGTAGGTTATTTCAGTGCATATCATGCGGGAGCACTGCTTTTGACAGCAACCGCCTACGTATTTTTGGGCGCGCGAGAAGCAATCGTACAATACATGTTGTGTGCCGGTGTATATGTAGTATTTTTATTGATAGTAGGTACAGAATTATCTGCTGATTTTATTAGCTACGAGACAGCATCAACAACTTCCGCATTTAAGATCTCCTACTTCGTAACACAACTTCTCATCGGCAGCGGACTATACTATTTAATAAGCATGAACAGTCAAATTCAATATCGGGCTGCGCAACAAAATGCAAAATTAGCGGAAGAAAATGAAGCTCTTATTTCGTTGATTTCCGAAGCGCCCTTTGGACTAGGGCTTTGGAACCCAGAAGGAATATTAGTATTTTCTACCAAAGAGCTTGATGAAATGCTTGATGCAATGAATATTTATCAAGACGGAACCCTACAGTTCGACGAATTACTGGATGCCTCCCTAAAACAAAACCTGCATTCGCTTGAACCGGGACAAGAGAATCACTGGTATAAGCAACGAATCAAGGAGTTCTACGCAGGGACACATCAGAGCGAATATGAGATGAGTGATGGAAGGTTCGTATCTGCAATCGACAGAAAAATATCCAATGGCTTCATTGCGAGTTTCAGGAAAGATATTACCCACATAAAACAAGCGGAACGCAAAATACGCTTCATCACGGACAATGTCACTGAAAGGGTACTCACAGTTGGAAGGAAAGGCGACATAACATTTGCCAACGCTGGTGTTGAGGCATCGTTTGGTATGGGCAGCAAGGAGCTTGTGGGTAGCTCAGTACATCACTTATTCACACAGCAGTTTCAAACTAGGCTGGGTGAAATACTTGATACAAAAGATTCAAATGGCTTCAATACACAAGTATTTACGGAAAACGTTGAAGCTGTTAGAAAAGATGGGACACGCTTTTCCGTGGACGTGCGCTGCAAACGCACTCAAGTGGAGCATGGAATAGAGCTATTAATGGTAATCTATGACCACTCATCGCTTACCAACGACGAATTGAGAGTCAGGCAACTTCATGAGGCGATCCAAAAAATTACTGCCGGGATCGCTTTGATCGCGAAGACTGGGAAGTTATCATTTTTTAATGGTTCCTTCAAAGATCTTGTCGGTGGCGATTTAAATCCAGAGTTGGGCGGTTCATTCAGCTCTTTGATCGATAAACTTGTAACGTCTGATTGGATGTCAAAGGAAAACCCAACCGACACTGAGCAGCAGTTGCGTAGTGCATACGAAAATGTACGCGCTGGACATGTAGAAATCGCTGCCAAAAACAATAAATGGTTACAAATTAGTTTTTTCCATCTTTCTGATGGAGGCCGGCTTTGCGTGATTATCGATGCATCACAAGCTAAAGCGGTGAATGAACAGTTAGTTCAGACAGGCAAGCTCGCTTCACTTGGAGAGATGGCGGCGGGTATCGCACATGAAATTAATCAACCCCTCAACGTTATCAAATTAGCCTCACTCAATTTAGAAAATATATTGTCGTCAGAATCGTCATATACAGAGCCCGTTCAAAAAAGGATAGAAAGAATAATTAGTCAGGTCGACAGGGCTGCAAAAATTATTGATCAGATGAGACTCTACGGTCGCGAAGCAAAAGAATCATCTAGCGAGGCAAATCCGCTAGTTTGTATCAAAGATGCCGTTGAAATGCTTTCCGCAGAGTTTAAATTAGAAAGTATTGATACAGAGCTGGTGCTACCCGAGCGATTACCTTTTGTGAAAATACATCCAATTAAGTTAGTGCAGGTTTTAGTCGTAATGATGACTAACGCCAGGGACGCGTTTAACGACAATAGCATACCGCGCCAAGATCGTATTTTAATGATTCGCGCCGAAATGAACGACTCAGACACACTTAAAATAGTATTGGCAGATAGTGCGGGTGGAATTCCGTCGTCGGTGATCAGTAAAGTCATGGACCCGTTTTTTACAACTAAACCTCCTGGAAGCGGAACAGGTTTAGGGCTCTCAATTGCAAGCCGAATCATTACCGATGCTAGTGGACATATATCCGTTAATAATCGAGACGCAGGCGCAGTTTTCGAAATCATATTGCCCGTAGGTCACTAATCAGGTGACACAATATTCATGATCTGTGCGGCTTAGGAGCTGTCCAAAAAATTCTGACAAGCGACATCGAGGGTTTCAAGTAAGTCACTGAGCACGCGCTCGGAAGTTTTTGGTGATGAAGACAAGCCCGCGCCTAACGCAATGATAAAAGTATCTGTGCTTAATGCTGACACAAAACTAATAACGCTTGCAGATTTGTTGTGCATTTTTTTCCGGAGCAGATCGTTCTCGGACGCAAACCTCAAAATTTAAATAAAAGCAGAATTTACAAAAGTACAATCCCCACTTAAATCAATACCATAGATTGCTTCATCGGTTGAGTTAAGCAGCAAATTTAACCAATCCGATTCGGCACCCAAATTTTCAATACGGTGAACTTTGCTCTCAATCGACTTACCAAGATAAAAAAACAGTGGATAAGACGACTGGGACCATATCGATTATGTAGTGCAGATAGCTGCTCTGATGAATTTTCACAATCGAGCCCAACGGAAAACCGAAATCAAACAGTACAATGTCATCGCCGAAGATAGCGAGGCCAATCAATTCATAATCTCAACTATGCTAGGTAAATGGGATATACGGCCGACATGATCGCAGATGGCAGAGAAGCCGTGGATGCAAGTCGAGCGGGATACTACGACCTTATCTTTATGGATATTCGAATGCTTAATATGAATGGCAAGGAAGCCACCCACAAAATTCGACAGGCGACGATTCCGCAGCCAACCATCGTTGCACTAACAGCGAACGCGTTCGATACAGACAAACCTCAGGATCTGTCGGCTGGCATGGATGGGTTTATCACCAAGCCCATCAGTCTCGAACGCTTAGTTAACGCATTTAAATCTGTAGACAATTCAGCGGCAGATTTACAAAGAATAGCGGTATAAGAAATTCACGTCTTTTGTCAGGGCGAGAAAAATGAGCAGGCATGCCTTTCGAGGTCTTCACAGCCTGCCTCGTAGCCTAGCCAGAGTTGACCGCATTACGAATTTTTCTTAGTTTTTCTGGAAATGTCGCAACATCAATTGGTTTTGTCATGTAAAAGTCACACCCCGCCGAGATACACTTAGACTCATCACCTTTTATCGCATGTGCTGTTAGAGCCACCACCGGGCACGCAATTTTAAGTGCCTTGAACTTGGTAGCGGCCTCATAACCGTCCATTATTGGCATTTGCATATCCATAATAACAATATCGGGAGGACTGTTTTGCTTCATCATATTTTTGTAGCACTCTAAAGCCAGGGCACCATTGGTGACATGATCTACCTGTGCTCCTTGCTGTTTGAGAATAATCATAAGTAGTTCAGCAATGCTGACACTGTCCTCACAAAGAAGTATCCGCCACCCATCTAAAGCGGCTTCGGATTCGCCACTTGGAGTCGTGTCGCGACTGTATTCCAGCACTTCTGCACCAGGTCTGAACCACTGCGCATCTGGAGAGAGAGAGACATCCAGGGCAATCTTAAAGGTTGTTCCTCTCCCCTCTTCCGACTTAGCTTCCAAGGACCCTTGCATTAGTTTCAACAAGCTTGTAACCAGCGCCAGACCTAATCCAGCACCCTCAATTTCATTTGCATTGCTGGTTTTGTGTAAACGCGAGAACGGTAAAAATGCCTCGTTAATTAAATCCGGAGCCATTCCGCATCCTGTATCTTCAATCTGAAAAATTAGCTTACATCCAGAATTAACGGGAGCGGCGCTAACCGTCACTTTCACGTAGCCTTCTTCAGTATACTTAAGCGCGTTAGATATTAAGTTTGTGAGAATCTGTCTTACCTTGACTCTATCTACTACTACCTCTGTAGGAACTGTTCCCTGATAATCGATTACTAGTTCAAGCTCTTTCGATTTAGCTCGAGGACGCTGATTCTCTACGCAATCGTCCAAAAAACCTGTTAATGAGATACGATCCAGATCAAGTGTTGCCTTACCGGCTTCAACAGCGGCAACGTCAAGCACGTTTCCTATCAGTTCCTGAAGATGACGGGTGCTCGAAATCAACTGCCTGCGCCACTTAATCTTCTGGAAATCATCAAGTTCCCCTGCCGAGAGTAAATCTGCGTAACCGACTATAGACGTCATCGGTGTTCGTATCTCGTGCGTCATATTTGCAAGAAATCTACTTTTTGCTTCGGATGCGCTTTCCGCACTGCGTCGTGCTTTTGTAAGATCCAGAGCTTGTGATTTAAGTTCCGCCTCTTTTTCGCTCAGCACCAGCACAGCCTGTTCCAGGCGCTCCATTGCAATTGCGGTATCAATTCGATTAGACGCCAACGCTGCTATCGTTTTGAAGAGCTGAACGTCCTCCGTGGAAAAAAAATCAGCGTCCGGGTGCTCTGAATCCAGAACGCCGATAACGCGCTCTTGATGGGTAATAGGTACAGCCAGTTCCGAAAGACGGAATTCATCGTCAAGGATATATCTAGAATCTTGTCGTGTATCAGAGATAATTTGAGCTTCCCCTGTGCAGGCTACATGTCCAACTACGCCCTCGCCTACCTTGATTTTTAACGGGCTAGCAATCTGCCGCTGGTCAGGGTTTTTCGGTCCATGTGCAGCGACTTGAAAGAGGTATTCATTGTCTTCATCCGCTAAATAAACCACGCAGTCTAAAAAGCCGAGCTCTGCAATAGCAGTTTTCGCTATGTTCCAGCAGATGTCTTCAACGCTTTTTAGTGGTTCTTGGCTGAGCGTGAATCGATGCAGAATTTCGAGGTACCGATGCCTTTGAATTGGCTGATTGGCGACATCTGTTTGGTCGTCTGCTGATGGTTTCTCATAATTCACGTCAGTAAGTATAAGGCATTTAGGATTTTTTTTCGTAGCAACAGTGTTAACCACTTATAAGCCAGAAGTCGGTGGCTCAATGGCGATCTCGTTTGCCCATGATCACCCTGAAAGAGTAAAGGGTCTTTGCTTGCTTGGCTCCACAGCCAGCTGGGTGCAGCGAGACGACTTCCAGACGCTTCTGCCTGAACCGGCTCTAGATGCGCTGGCCCGAAATTGGAGATAAGGTGTATTGTGCGAGCCTGGCTTGTCTTAAACGCTGCCGAAACCCGCTCAGGTAATAGGTGCCTCTCCAGGGGCCTCTGGTTCAGTTATGGAGTCATCCGATTGGTGCTCTTCTTGGAACCTTTCGACATCTTTCTCGACGGCAGCAACTTTGCGTCCGTACTCAGCTATATGAAAGATTGCATCCCCTTCATAGACTAGCGGCAAATTTGTTCGCCCAATGACTACTCCATTGCTAGGCGAAACTACGGGTGTCTCATCGGCACCCAAAGGATCCGCGACCATTGCAATGACCTGCCCCTTTTCTACCTTCCCTCCCAGCGGAGCAAAGGTGCGCAAAATGCCACTCTCCGGGGCCCGCAACCAGCTTGTTTGGTCGCTGACAATAGGTGGTCGAGGCACTTTTTTGCTCCGTGATTTGGGTAACATTCCTATACTTCGCATAACGTTGATAACACCTTTGACACCCGCTCGAATATAAAGCTCGTCAAAGCGCAATGCCTCACCCGCCTCGTAAAGAATCACCGGTATACCCGCGTCACCGGCGCAAGCCCTTAACGACCCATCTCGAGTCTTGGCATCAATTGCCAGCGGCACCCCAAAGGCCTCAGTCATCGCGAAGGCGTCCGGGTTATCCAGATCTGCTCGAATTTGAGGAAAGTTGGACCGGTGCCTGGCCCCCGTGTGCAAATCGATGCCGTGGGTGCATTTGCTAACAATTTCCTCAATGAAAGTATGGGCAACCCTGCCGGTGAGCGAACCCCTGGGTGAGCCCGGAAATGACCTGTTCAGATCGCGGCCATCCGGAAGATAGCGCATGTGGTTGAGAAATCCGTGTACGTTTACGATGGGTATCGCGATCAAGGTTCCGCGTAAACTGTTTAGCGACCTGTGCTGAAGAACGCGGCGGATGATTTCTACGCCATTGATTTCATCTCCGTGAATCGCTCCACTAATAAACAGCGTAGGGCCTGGCCGCTTACCCCTGATCACTTGCACAGAAATCGACATATCATCATGGGTATACATTGGCGCGACTCGAACATCAATCGACTGGCGCTGACCAGGGCTGATGGCGATGCCACCTATCATCAAATCAGACATGTAATCCTCAAACTCTCAATGCCAAAGCAACGCGAGGCATCACTCTGCAGTGCCTGCTTTCTTGCGCCTTTTTGTTCGTTTTCCCTGTAGATACGACCTGCCTGAATCCACGAGATATTGGCCACGTATTGCAGTGCGCCCGAGTAGCACACGAAACTTCATACTATCTCTGTCTGTCAACGTAACCTCGATACGGTGCTTTTTCTCTCCAATCGTGATGTCCGTTTCTATAACAAAACGCTGCTCTTCGTGCCCGCCTGAGTCTCTGACCGTGCGCTGATCTTTTAATAAAGCTTCGCACTGAACATCTTGCTTCGTATCACTGTGCTCGGAACGGATGCAAAAACGAACCCATGCCTTACCTTCGCGCTCGAATGGCTCGACGGAAAATGCGTGCAAACAGCTGGTTCGTGCGCCCGTATCTACCTTCGCCTTTATCTCTGATATTCCAAGCTCGGGAAATCCCAGCCACTCACGCCAGCCGAGTACCAATTTTTCTGCGCTCATGAGTCTTCCTTTTCTGTCGACTCATCAGGAGTATCGACGATTTGAGTATCGAGGTCCTGAATAACAGGCCTACGCTTACGCTTGGTCTTCACGGGTATCATCCCGCGCATAGATTCTAGCTTACCGAAACAGAGCAGTTTATCGCCTGGCTCCAGCACACGTTCGTTACGCGGATTTGGAATGATTTTATCGCCTCTATAAAGTGTAAGAATGTTGATATCGCTCTCTGCAAGATGCGTCTCTGTAATAGTCTGGCCGATAAATTTAGAACCCTCCGGAACATAAATTTCCGTCACTCCATAACCTTTACTCACCGTTAAACGCTGACGCAAATCGATTTCTGGAAAATCGACCTGAGCCGCTATGTAGTCAATGACTGCACCGGCAATATCTAATTCCGTACAGGTTTCAATCCCTTCCAGGCCTGGCGACGAGTTTACCTCCATTACCTGCGGCCCATCCTCGCCCTCCAGCATATCGACGCCAGCGACCTGCAAACCAAGAATTTGCGCACATCTGACAGCTGTTTCCCGATATTGCTCGTCCAACTCTATAGGCTCTGCTATGCCTCCCCGGTGAACATTGCTGCGAAACTCTTGGCCCTGCGCCACTCGCCTCATAGCTGCTACCACCCGGTCACCGACTACAAAGGCCCTGACATCCTTGCCCTTACTTTCGGCAACGAATTTTTGGATAAGCACATTTTGCTTCTGGCTCTGTAGCAGTTCGACTATCGAAGTAGCCTGAGTCACTGACTCGGCGAGTAACACGCCAATTCCTTGCGTTCCCTCGATCAACTTGATGACTACAGGTGCACCTCCCACGCGCTCAATCGCCGGGAGTACGTCTTTTTTATCGCGAACAAACGTAGTTCTGGGAATACCCACATGATGCCTGCTGAGAATCTGTAAACTGCGAAGCTTGTCACGCGAGTTGGTGATACCGTGGGCAGTATTTGCACAAAATATGTCCATTTCCTGAAACTGCCTGACCACCGCGGTGCCGTAGTATGTGATTGATGCCCCAATTCTCGGCAGCACCGCATCGTAGTTACTCAAGGCCTTCTGGCGGTAATACAGATCTGGTGAGCCCCGTTCGAGGTCTATAGCAAACTTGAGTGTGTTTAACACTTTTGCCTGATGGCCACGCTGTTCTGCCGCCTCTTTCAAACGTCGCGTGCTATACGCATTCGGGGCACAGGAGAGAATTGCAAGTTTCATATTTCTATTACCTTTTTTATCGCACTAAACCTGAATGCCCGGCATTTAGATCAGAGTCTAGATGATTTTACCTTTATATTCGTTCGTCAGTTTATAGCAAAACTGAGGAATGACTGACTCTGGTTGCGACGTCGCAAGTCTGCACCTAAAGGCCCAATTTGAGCATGTCAGTTTCCAGTCACTATTGCTCAACAACTGCCCCTGAGGGCGCGCTGTTGAGGGGCATATAGTCCGTTCAGTTAGTTTACAGAGCGATCTTCAATGGCATAACAGCGGTGAGCTTTAAAGTGAACTGCGAGCGGGGTTAACATGGGGCCATTTCTTGTAGGAGCAGCCAACCGGCCTAACCCGCAGCAGGTTAGGCCGTTAGCAATAATGACATCCTGAATATGGCTAACTGACCTCAGAAGTACAATGAGGGCATCGAGTCGCCTTAATCGATATCTCCGAGAAGCAGTGATTACACTCCTTGGTTGTTGGCTCAGCCGGGGCGGCCTCTTCTTCCTCTGCTTGCAAGTTGTTAATGCCGCGGATTAGCAGATATACGGCAAATGCAACGATCAAAAAGCTGATTACGGCATTGATGAAAACGCCGTAGCTGATGGTAACAGCACCTGCCTCCTGCGCCGCGGCCAAAGTTGAGTATGGACCTGCCTGAGCGCCTTCCTTCAGCGTAAGAAACAGATCGGTAAAGTCGACCCCACCCAGCAGTAAACCTACCGGGGGCATGATAACGTCGTTCACCATACTCTTAACGATTGTGCCGAAAGCGCCGCCGATGATAATACCCACCAATCCCAGCGGCGGCGGACACTACGTGATGTGGGGTGATACGCCCTATGCGCACATCATGGTGCCAGTCTCACTGGATGGTAAGGGGGTCATTACAAAGAGCCCATAAACGCCGGTCGAATACGCCCACCGGTAGCTTGGACTCATTCAATCTTGGCGCTATAGAATTCTCGTTCATTCAGCGTATCAAAATGACACCCATGCCGGGCTAAGATACAATCACCGGGTCAGCTTTGGCGTCAACTCCAGTAAAAACAGGCGCTAAACGTTGACTCGTTGTCGTAGGGCAGGGCTACCCCC
>Ga0257126_1001636_pt1 | contig 15760 bp, 14 predicted proteins | sample SI060_120mmetaG_FD_190151 | JGI IMG/M metagenome (GOLD analysis project Ga0257126, IMG submission 190151) | Marine microbial communities from Saanich Inlet, British Columbia, Canada - SI060_120m | ecosystem: Environmental > Aquatic > Marine > Inlet | place: Canada: British Columbia | collected... | reverse complement strand
TCTTCGCATTATTATGATGTGTGAACTACCAACTAATGCGATGTTGGCTGACGAGTTTTTAGAGTTTTTTGATGGTTTCTCGATTGGCTCTAACGATATGACGCAGCTAACACTCGGACTTGACAGGGATTCAGGTATTGTTGCCGGTCAATTCGATGAACGAGATTTGGCCGTTAAACGAATGTTGCATTTAGCGATTGATGCGTGCCGCAAAAAAGAAAAATATGTGGGAATATGCGGACAAGGACCTTCAGATCATCCTGACTTTGCCGAATGGTTAGTCGAAGAAGGGATAAACGCTATTTCTTTGAATCCCGATACCGTCGTAGATACTTGGATGTATCTCGGTAAACATTCAAAAAATCGAGGCTCAGCATAGAATTAATTTTCAAGACAACAATTCGCGTAAATTTTAAATTAGAAGTTTAGCGCGCTAGTTTGCTAGCGAATGGTACAATCTCGTTTGCTTAACCTGAAGATGACAATCGTGTGGAATGACTAAATATATTTTTGTTACGGGCGGTGTTGTGTCTTCTCTAGGCAAGGGTATCGCCTCTGCCTCGCTCGCGGCGATACTCGAGTCCCGTGGCATTCAGCTGACCATGCTAAAGCTTGACCCCTACATCAATGTTGATCCTGGCACGATGAGCCCCTTTCAACATGGAGAGGTGTTCGTTACTTATGATGGCGCTGAAACTGATCTAGATCTTGGTCACTATGAGCGCTTCGTTGATGTGCGTATGGGTAAACGTAATAACTTTACTACAGGCCAAATTTATGAATCGGTTATACGTAAAGAACGACGTGGCGATTATTTGGGTGGTACGGTTCAAGTTATCCCTCACATAACAGATGAGATAAAAAGCCAAATTGTCAAAGGTGCTGACGGTGCTGATGTTGTTCTTGTCGAGATTGGCGGTACAGTTGGGGATATAGAGTCATTGCCATTTCTTGAGGCAGTGAGACAAATGAGTCTCGAGGTTGGACGTGAAAATGCATGCTTTGTGCATCTGACGTTAGTTCCTTTCATCCCGTCGGCCGGAGAGATAAAAACTAAGCCTACGCAACATTCTGTCAAAGAGTTGAGGGAGATTGGCATACAGCCTGACGTGATTCTTTGTCGATCTGATCGGGAGGTGCCTGAGAACGAAAGGCAAAAGATTGCGCTTTTTACAAACGTACCGGTTGAAGCGGTGATCTCGGCAATAGATGTCGACAGCATCTACAAAATCCCATCATTTTTGCATAAGCAAAATTTGGATGACATAGTGCTCAAAAAACTCCAGCTCGAAACGAATCCGGCTGATTTAAGTCGATGGGATGAGCTTATTCATAAGTTGGAGCATCCAAAAACTGAAGTGAATATAGCTTTAGTTGGTAAGTATGTTGATTTAACTGAGTCCTATAAGTCGCTTTCAGAGGCTCTGATTCATGCGGGAATTCACTGCGATGCGAAGATAAATATTACGTATATCGATTCCGAAGATATTGAAAAAAATAGCATCGATTCATTGCGGTGTATGAATGCTATTCTGGTGCCTGGTGGATTTGGCCATCGAGGCGTTGAAGGAAAAATTCAAGCTATTCAGTTTGCCAGAGAGAATGATGTTCCTTACCTGGGAATTTGTTTAGGAATGCAGTTGGCAGTAATTGAATTTGCTAGGCATGTACTCGGGTGGAAAGATGCGCACAGCACCGAATTCAATGCCGATACGAGTCATCCGGTTGTGGGCCTTATCACGGAGTGGAGAACCTTGGAGGGTGACGTGGAGAAAAGAGATATGAACTCTGATCTCGGCGGAACAATGAGACTCGGCGAACAAAAAGCACTTCTTAAATCTGGCTCTAAGGTAGAAAAAATCTATGGGTCGTCATTTGTGGGCGAGAGGCATCGGCATCGATATGAAGTGAACAATGAATTATTAAACGCAATTGAAAACGGCGGTTTGATGATGTCTGCAACCTCCGAGGATGAGGGTTTGTGCGAAGTGGTTGAACTGGAAGACCATCCATGGTTTTTGGGATGTCAATTTCATCCTGAATTTACATCGACGCCTATCAAGGGGCATCCTTTGTTCAATGGCTTTATCGCTGCAGCTATTGAAAATATAAGTAAAAAATAATTTTTGAATGAATGAAATGAACCTTAACTCAACAATTGTTCGCGAGAACCGAGAATGAATATCGGTGATTTTTTTGTTGGACTTAACGAGCCAATCTTTGTAATTGCGGGACCCTGTGTGATCGAATCAGAGGACAGCACGCTAGCAATAGCAAGAACGCTGAAGGAGATGGGCGAGGCATTGGGAATGCCAATTATTTTTAAGGCATCTTACGATAAAGCTAACCGGTCTTCCAATGACTCGTTCAGGGGGCTGGGGGTTGATCGAGGTTTAGAGGTCTTATCATTAGTCAAAGAAAAGTTGGGGATGCCTATTTTGACTGACGTGCATTCGATTGACGAGGTTGAGCGAGTTGCCTCAGTGGTTGATGTGTTACAAACACCAGCATTTTTATGTCGTCAGACCGATTTTATTCGTACTGTCGCCGCAACAGGGCTGCCGGTCAATATTAAAAAAGGGCAATTTTTATCGCCTAACGAAATGCAGGAGGTGGTCAAGAAAGCTAAGAACGCAAGTGGCGTTGACAACGTTCTTGTTTGTGAGCGTGGAGCTAGCTTTGGATATAACAACTTGGTTTCTGACATGCGTTCCTTGGCGATAATGCGCAATACCAATTGCCCTGTTGTCTTTGACGCGACGCACTCTGTTCAGCTTCCAGGAGCTCGGGGAAATGCTAGCGGGGGACAAAGAGAGTTCGTTCCTGTTTTAGCACGCTCCGCAGTCGCAGCGGGTATTAGTGGGATTTTCATGGAGACACACCCTAACCCAGAGCAGGCTCTTTCGGATGGGCCAAATGCCTGGCCGTTGGATCGGATGGAAAAATTGCTAAAACAAATAAAACAAATAGATGAGCTTGTTAAAGCTACACCCTTTCAGGAGATGGATTTAAACTCGACTACAAATTAAAAGGAAATTAATAAATTATCATGGGCGCAATAATCGACGTTATAGCAAGGGAAGTAGTTGATTCCCGGGGCAACCCAACAGTTGAAGCAGATATTCACCTTGATAGTGGGGTCATTGGTCGCGCGACGGTCCCTTCTGGAGCTTCTACTGGGGTTAGGGAGGCCGTTGAGTTGAGGGACATGGATTCAACCCGCTTTGCAGGTAAAGGCGTTTTGAAAGCGGTTGATAGTGTGAACGGCGAAATATGTGAGGCCATCATCGGCTTAGATTCAATAGATCAATCGCTGATTGATCAAACATTAATTTCCTTAGACGGGACGGACTCGAAATCACGACTTGGTGCTAACGCCGTTTTGGCTGTGTCATTAGCTGCGGCTAAAGCTTCATCTATGGATTTAGGAATTCCGCTTTATCGTTACTTGGGTGGCGCTGGTCAAATGGAGTTACCTGTTCCAATGATGAACGTGATCAATGGCGGTGCGCACGCGAATAATAGTTTGGACATTCAAGAGTTTATGATAATCCCTAAGGGTTTCGAACGCTTCAGTGAGGCTCTTAGATGTGGTGTTGAGGTATTTCATACTTTACGTAAAAACATTGATGTGGCTAAGATGCCGACCACTGTTGGTGATGAAGGTGGATTTGCACCAAACTTTAGTGGTAATGATCAAGCGATTGAGTTTATTTTAGAGGCAATTAATGCCGCCGGTTATGAAGTGGGAACTCAGGTGGCTTTGGGATTAGATTGTGCCAGTTCTGAATTTTATGAAAATGGAAAATATAACCTTCAATCTGAAGGGCTTGTCCTGACATCAACCGAATTCAGTGACTATTTGGCGACTCTAGTTGCCAAATATCCAATCATATCCATTGAGGATGGCATGGCAGAGGATGATTGGGAGGGCTGGGATATTCTAACCAAACGTTTGGGGTCCAAGGTTCAGTTGGTTGGTGATGATTTATTTGTTACTGATACAAAAATACTGAAACGTGGCGTTGATGAGGCTATCGCTAACTCAATCCTCATTAAGATTAACCAAATAGGCACCTTATCTGAAACAATGGCAGCGATCGAAATGGCCAAACGTGCTGGTTATACGGCAGTGGTGTCTCATCGGTCTGGTGAGACGGAAGATACCTTTATTGCAGATTTGGCCGTTGGCTCTAACGTAGGGCAGATTAAAACAGGCTCCTTATCGAGGTCAGACCGTATGGCCAAATATAATCAGCTGCTGCGAATTGAAGAAGAGCTCGGAGAGCAGGCTAGTTATGCGGGTCATAGGGCGTTTTATAGCATCCGCTAGATGAGATATCTAACACTATCCTTAGCGTTTCTTATTTTATTGATCCAGTATCCATTATGGTTTGGAAAGGGTGGCTGGAAAAATGTGATGAGTCATCGTGAATCCTTGTCGGTTCAGATTGAAGGGAATGATCGGCAACGCGCTTTGAACGTTCAGATTACAGCTGAAGTCCTAGATCTTAAGACTGGGCTATCGGAGATTGAAGAGAGTGCAAGGTCTGATCTAGGTATGATAAAAGACGGAGAGGTTTTTTTTAAAACGCTGGATAATTCGGCCACTCGCTCTTCACAGTGAGCCGCCTTGAGTTAATTTGAGCTTCGTTGAAACTCACCCGCAGACTTGAGTTAGCTGCTGACCGCGAGTTGGCCATGTTAGCGTGAGATTCCTTTAGAAGAGATTGTGCCCCTCTAGATCTTCTGGTGTATTGAGATTTGCAAAAGCCGTCTTCTCGTCATGATCATCAAAATTTACGTAAGTCTGTTTCAATCCCTGTTGCCACTCGGATACTTTCCTCACACCTTGGGTAAACGTTAATTTCAAATTCATTAATCCCTCCAAAGTCAGAGCGAAATTTAAATGCTGGACCCCAAGATTTGTTTTAGCAATCGCAATTTCTGATTTGGTTTTGATTAGCGAGGACGTGGCTTTTACCGCAAAATCTCCTGGAATATTGATTACATCACAAGGCGATACTAAGATTAGATTTGTATCAACGTGAGTTGCTGCCGAGATAATGCCGGCGAGGGGACCTTGGTTCCTATTTTGGTCTTCTACAACTGGAAAACCTAACGTTTCGAGGTAAGAAAGATTTCGATTTGCACTAATAACAATGTGGTCAACCTGATGTTGGATAGCGTCGATGGAGTGCTCGATTAGTGTCTTATCTTCAACTGAAATAAGCGCTTTGTTTCGCCCCCCCATCCGGGTGCTAAGTCCTCCTGCTAAAATAATGCACGTTATCTTTGTGGGTGGCATAGTCCTCAGCATCTCTTGTGCATAAAAATATGAAGTGTAAATGAGAAGGAAATAAAGAGTCGACACCGCCGTTCTCAGAATATCAGTTATGTTTCATGATTAATATTGCATGAATTATAAATACTGTTTAGACAAACGGTGTTAAATCGCGTTTAATACCCACTATAACTATAAAAAGACTTGTAACAATAAATATAAACGGAGGGGGTAACTATGTTTGGATTTTTAAAACGCGAACGAACCGTTGCTGGACCAGGCTTCAGCAGATGGATGGTTCCGCCGGCAGCGCTTTGCATTCACTTGTGTATCGGTCAGGTGTATGCGTTAAGTGTATTTAACTTACCCATGACAAAGCTGATTGGTGTCGCTGAGTCAAGTTCTAGCGATTGGCTATTAACAGAAATCGGCTGGATGTATACCCTCGCCATAGTGTTTCTAGGATTATCCGCGGCATTTTTTGGTCGCTGGGTCGAGGAGGGCGGTCCACGCCGGGCTATGTTTACCGCAGGTCTGTGTTGGTCGGGTGGTTTTCTTGTCTCGGCATTGGGCGTGTATCTTCATAACATTTGGCTTGTTTATCTGGGGTATGGGGTGCTTGGTGGCATCGGCCTTGGGCTTGGATATATATCTCCTGTGTCAACCCTTATCAAATGGTTTCCAGATCGACCAGGAATGGCTACTGGAATGGCAATAATGGGATTTGGTGGAGGCGCTTTCTTGGCATCTCCTTTGTCGGTTTGGCTCATGGATGTGTTCAGCAGTGATACCAATGTTGGAGTTGCGGGTGCGTTCGTTAGTTTAGGGTGCATTTATTTTGTGTTCGCGATGGTGGGAGCGACAATTGTTCGTGTACCAGCTGAGGGCTGGAAGCCAAAGGGTTGGGAGCCGCCAGCAGTACCCAAGAAACTGACTACAACAGCAAATGTCCATGTCAACGTAGCTTGGAAAACGCCTCAATTTTGGTGTATCTGGGTTGTGCTGTGCATGAACGTTACTGCGGGTATCGGAGTGCTTGGTCAGGCGTCAGTGATGAGTCAGGAGATGTTTAACCTGACAGCCGCCGCTGCCGCTGGTTTTGTGGGAGTTCTGAGTTTATCTAATATGCTTGGCAGGCTCTTTTGGGCATCGCTATCAGACGTGATTGGTAGAAAAAACACTTATTTTTGCTTCTTTTTAATCGGTATAGCACTTTATTCACTCGTGCCATCCACCGGTTCTATCAATAGCGTACTTCTTTTTGTAATCTGCTCTGTTGTGATTCTAACAATGTATGGCGGGGGTTTTGCGACCGTACCTGCATATTTGAAAGACATGTTTGGTACAAAGTATGTTGGCGCTATCCATGGAAGATTGCTGACTGCTTGGGCCGTTGCCGGAGTACTCGGGCCGGTGCTTGTCAATTACATCAGACAGTACCAAATCAATAGCGGTATTCCACCGGCGCAGGCTTACAACACGACAATGTACATTATGGCTGGACTATTGGTAGTCGGGTTGATTGCAAATTCATTGATCAAGCCTGTCGATTCAAAATATCATCTGGCGGAAGAATCTTAGGAGAATAACTATGTCAAATTCTGATCAAGGCGGAACTACTGGAATACATTTGCTGCTAGCTTGGGTTTTCGTTGGTGTTCCCCTAGCTTGGGGGTTATACCAAACAGTTCTGAAGGCAATTCCCATTTTTAGTTAAATTGAAATGACCTCTGTTGATCTTCTGACGTTTGATCAGCAGAGGCTTTTTAACTAATTGCCTCGTCCAAGGTGACGACTTTCCCCGCCTCAGGTGCTGTGTATCCCGGAAGCGTCCCTACGTAGTTGGCAAACTCAAGGCTCTTCAACAAAGTTATCAGCTTGAGAATCTCTTTTTTTCGTGCACCATTTTTCTTGAATGCGAACATGTATTTTTCTTGTGCGAGGGGAATAAACTCTAAGCCAAACTGGTCAGCTGCCGGTTGTACCCCAAATCCAGTGTCTGCCATCCCAGAGGCTACATATGCTGCTACAGCTGCGTGAGTGAATTCCTCCGACTGGTAGCCTTCAATATCACGTGCAGACATGTTGTTTTTATTGAGTAGATGGTCAAATAACATTCTTGTTCCCGAGGGGTACTGTCTATTTACGAACGTAACATCAGGATTTACTAAGTCAGCTAAGCTCTCTATTTTCTTAGGGTTGCTCGATGGTACAAATAACCCCTGGGTGCGTGTGACAAGGTGAATGAATCGATGTGAGCTCCCATCTAAAAACGCAGCGAGGCTATCAATGATCTCTTGACCGTTTCCTTCTGTAGGGAGATGAAATCCGGCAAGCTCACAATCGCCTCGGTTAAGAGAGGCTAGGGACTCGGCGGCCCCTGTATATCGAAGGTCCACTTGGAATTCTGGCGCCATTTTCAATAGCTCCGGTAGATAGGCTACTGCGTACCCGTGACTCGCATGAATAGTTAGAGAGTTTCTTGCGGAGGTAAGGGCCCGATTAAGCTCTGTATTGATCTCAGAGGATAAGGACTGAAGCTGCGGACCGACACGTGCAGAGACTCTTTGCTCCGCCCAAAGCAATTTTTCCCCAATTTCAGTTAATGAGGCTCCTTTGCCGCGTGTGAACGCAACTAAATCAGAGCCAAAAAAACTTTTCCAGTGATTCACTTGATTCCAGGCGTGCCTATATGAAATGCCAGTTTGCTTTGCGGCCTCGCTTAAAGTGCCTGTTCTGTGGATTAAATCCAATAAAACAAACAGTTCTGATCCTAATGCTTCGTTTTCTTCATTGGATAAGGACCACGATGGTAATAGTTTTATTTTACGCATAATATATGAACTTTCTAACATATTGTAACGTCTATCAAAGTAGATTAACGTAGTAGCTTGTTTAATGTAAGGATACCATCAAATATGCAAAAGAATGCACATTAAGATGGTTAATAGAAATAGCAGGTAAGAGGATTTTTAGCTGCTACGGGAGGTTTCTATTTTGGCACATATAAATCACGAGTCAGTTGTGAACGCGGCTCTAGAGAAACATTTGGACATGGAAGGTAGTTTGTTGCCCATTTTGCATGAGGTGCAAGACGCGATAGGTTACATTCCCTCCGAGGCGATTGACATGATCGGTAAGAGCATCAATCGTTCTAGAGCTGAGGTGCACGGTGTGGTCTCGTTCTATCATCATTTTAGGCAACACAAACCTGGCAAGCACATCATTGAAGTATGCCGCTCGGAAGCATGTCAAGCGATGGGGGCAGCTGATGTCGTAGAGGATTTGAAAAATAAACTCGGTATTGATTTTCATGAAACGACTGCCGATGCGCAAATCACACTTGAGCCTATTTATTGCTTAGGACACTGTGCTTGCGCTCCTGCTTTGATGATTGACGGAGTGCCGAAAGCTAGAATATCCGTCGATCAACTGGATGGGTTAATCGCTGATTTGAGGGCAACGAATAATGACAAGTAAACTTTATGTGCCGCGTGACTCTTCTGCAGTAGCGATGGGGGCCGATTTGGTTGCAGATAAAATATCGCAGGTAGCAACGGCCACCAAGGCCGATGTGCAGATCGTTAGGAACGGGTCACGAGGAATGATGTGGATGGAGCCGTTGTTAGAGGTTGAAACCGCTTCGGGCAGAATGGGATATGCCAACGTCACTGTCGATGATGTTGAAAATTTTGCCCTGAATGGGTTCTCCGAGAGCACTTTGGCGGGAAAAGGAATCGGTCTGGTGGGCGAGCATCCTTATCTCAAAAATCAGGAGCGCCTGTGCTTTGCTCGCAACGGAATCACTGACCCCACGTCAATTGACGATTATATGGCACATGACGGATTTAAGGGGCTTGAGGCTGCTTTGGCTCTCGACGGTAAATCAATCGTAGAGATTGTGACAAAATCCGGATTAAGGGGAAGAGGGGGGGCAGCTTTTCCAACGGGCATTAAATGGAACACAGTGCTCGGATGTAGCGCTGATCAAAAATACATTGTATGTAATGCGGATGAAGGTGACTCGGGTACGTTTTCCGACCGAATGACCATGGAGGGTGATCCCTTCGCTTTGATCGAAGGCATGAGTATTGCTGCGCTGGCCGTTGATGCAACAAAAGGGTATTTGTACCTCAGGTCTGAATACCCTCATGCTGAGGAAGTTTTTAATGAGGCTTTACGGATCGCTCGCGAACACTCGTACATCGGCGATAATATTCGTGGTAGCAAAAGAAGCTTTGACATTGAACTGCGACGAGCAGCTGGCGCTTATATTTGTGGTGAGGAAACGTCTCTTTTAGAGAGTCTAGAGGGTAAGCGGGGCTTAGTTCGAGCAAAGCCACCGCTTCCTGCGATAGAGGGGTTATTTGGTAAACCCACTGTTGTGAATAATGTGATTACTTTTTCCTCGGTACCATTCATCTTGGCTAATGGCGCCTCAGCTTACAGAGACTACGGAATGGGTCGTTCAATGGGAACGCTTCCGATCCAACTTGCTGGCAACATTAAGCATGGAGGGCTCGTCGAGAAGGCGTTTGGCGTTACATTGAATGAACTTTTATACGACTTTGGTGGTGGATCCGCATCCGGGAAGCCGATTCGTACCGTTCAAATTGGTGGTCCACTCGGTGCGTACATACCTGAGAAAGATTTTGATTTGAAGCTGGACTACGAAACCTTCGCAGCAGCAAATGCGATGATTGGTCATGGGGGAATCGTGGTTTTCGACCAGACAGTGAATATGGCAAATATGGCTAGATTCGCCATGGAATTTTGTGCCGTGGAGTCATGCGGTAAGTGCACGCCTTGTCGAATAGGCTCGACCCGAGGCATGGAGATTATTGATAAGATCATGTCTGGACAGAATAAATTCGAGAATGCTGAATTGATAGAGGATCTTTGTGACACTATGATGCACGGTTCACTTTGCGCGCTTGGTGGAATGATTCCATTTCCAGTTCTCAGTGCAATGAAGCATTTTCCTGAGGATTTCGGCTTAGCTGAATCACAGATAAACAGAGTGGCTGCATAAATTAAGTGAGGAAATTATGAGTACATCAACGTGGAGAGATTTGGGCACGCCAGAGAGTGCATCCGAAAATTTTGTTGACCTTATGGTGGACGGCGTATCTGTTTCCGTTCCTGAGGGAACATCCATTCTGAGGGCGGCCTCAGAGGCTGGTCTATCAATTCCAAAGCTTTGTGCCACCGAGAGTCTCGAGGCTTACGGGTCGTGTCGATTGTGCCTAGTGGAGATAGAGGGGCGTAGAGGGTACCCAGCTTCTTGTACGACCCCAGCTGAAGCCGGAATGGTCGTCAAAACGCAAACGGACAAGTTGGCAAAAATTCGTCGCGAAGTGATGGAGTTGTATATTTCCGATCATCCCTTAGATTGTTTAACATGCTCCGCCAATGGTGACTGCGAGTTGCAAGATATGGCCGGTGTAGTTGGCTTAAGAGATGTGCGTTACGGAGTTGACGGGGCTAACCACCTCGAGGCAAAAAAGGACGAGTCCAATCCGTATTTTACGTTTGATGCGTCCAAGTGCATCGTGTGTTCTCGTTGTGTTAGAGCATGTGAGGAAACTCAAGGGACCTTTGCACTCACTATTGACGGAAGAGGGTTTGGTTCGACTGTATCTGCTGGTCAAAAAGAATCTTTTCTCGATTCGGAATGCGTCAGTTGCGGCGCGTGTGTTTCTGCTTGTCCCACAGCGACTTTGATGGAGAAGTCGGTGATTGAGCAGGGAATGCCGGAACGCAGCGTGAAAACGACGTGTGCCTATTGTGGCGTAGGGTGCTCGTTCAAAGCAGAAGTTAAGGGTAATGATGTTGTCAGGATGGTTCCAGACTCCGACGGTAAAGCTAATCGTGGACACTCTTGCGTAAAAGGGCGGTTCGCTTTTGGTTACGCTACGCATAAGGATAGAATTACCAAGCCGATGATCCGCGAAAAAATTACTGATCCTTGGAGGGAGGTAAGTTGGGATGAAGCAGTCAATTATGCCGCCTCGCAATTCAAAAAAATACAAAAGAAGTACGGTAAAAGTTCTGTTGGGGGGATTACATCTTCTAGGTGCACCAACGAAGAAACGTACTTAGTACAAAAATTAATTAGGGCAGCGTTCGGAAATAATAACGTGGATACGTGCGCACGAGTATGCCATTCGCCAACTGGTTATGGGTTAAAAGCCACGCTTGGTGAGTCCGCGGGAACGCAAGATTTTGATTCAGTAATGTACACAGATGTTGCGGTTGTGATCGGCGCTAACCCTACAGATGGACATCCAGTGTTTGCGTCGAGAATGAAGAAACGATTGAGGCAGGGTGCCAAGCTAATCGTGGTGGACCCTAGAAAAATCGATCTTGTTGACGGCCCACACGTAAAGGCAAGTCATCACCTTAAATTAATGCCAGGTACAAACGTGGCGATTATCAATGCGTTTGCTCACGTAATTTACAAAGAGAATCTCCACGATAGCGAGTTTATAAAGAACCGCTGTGATTCGGAGCAGTTTGAAAAATGGGTAAGTTTCATAGCTCAAGATAGAAATTCGCCAGAGGATCTTGAATCAACGACCGGAGTTCCCGCAGCTGAGTTAAGAGAGGCTGCACGGCTGTTCGCTAACTGCGGTAATGGTGCGATTTACTACGGTTTAGGTGTTACTGAACACAGCCAAGGGTCTACGATGGTTCTGGGTATTGCTAACCTTGCAATGTTAACCGGCAATATTGGGCGGCCTGGCGTGGGTGTTAATCCATTGAGAGGCCAAAACAATGTTCAAGGGGCTTGCGACATGGGTTCGTTCCCGCACGAATTGCCGGGGTATCGTCACCTGTCGGATAGTGTGACACGAGAGTTATTTGAAAAAGAATGGAACGTGTCACTTGACCCTGAACCTGGATTTAGAATCCCGAATATGTTAGACGCGGCTCATTCAGATGAATTCATGGGCATATACGTTCAGGGTGAGGACATCGCTCAGTCTGATCCCAACACAAAGCACGTGACATCGGCATTGGAGGCAATGGAATGTGTGGTTGTTCAAGATATTTTCCTTAATGAAACAGCGAAGTTCGCTCACGTGATTCTTCCCGGCGCATCATTTTTGGAAAAGGATGGGACATTCACTAACGCAGAGCGTCGAATTTCTAGAATTAGAAAAGTAATGGAGCCATTGGGTGGCAAGGCTGACTGGGAGGGCACAATGATGTTGTCTAATGCGTTGGGTTACCCTATGAATTATTCTCATCCATCCGAAATTATGGACGAAATAGCTCGTCTTACTCCAACATTCACTGGGGTGAGTTATGAGAAGCTCGACGAAGGAAGTATTCAGTGGCCTTGTAATAACGAGACTCCAGATGGAACGCCAATCATGCATACGTCCGAATTCGTTATTGGGAAGGGCCGATTTGTCATAACGGAGTACGTACCGACAACAGAGCGGTCAAGCCGAAAGTTCCCGTTAATTTTAACGACGGGTCGAATTTTAAGTCAATACAATGTTGGCGCACAGACTCGCCGCACTGAAAACATGACGTGGCATGACGAGGATCGGCTAGAGATCCACCCGAGTGACGCTGAATTACGTGGCGTAAAAAATGACGACTGGGTTGGGATAACGAGTCGTGCTGGTGACACGGTGCTTCGCGCAACGGTGACAGAGCGAGTGCAACCTGGTGTTGTATATACCACCTTCCACTTTCCTGAGTCAGGAGCCAATGTGATCACAACCGATAATTCGGACTGGGCAACCAATTGTCCGGAGTTCAAAGTGACTGCAGTGCAAGTAGAGCCTGTTACTCAACCTGCAGAGTGGCAAAAAAAGTTCGAGAAATTTAATAAAGAGCAGTTAGACCTGCTCGCGAAGGCGACAGAGTCCGAGCAGGTATAGATTCAATGCCCGCTTCGGCGATATCAGAGGGACAGGCAATTAGGTGGATCTCTGAGGGCGGGCTTTTTTCAGAATCGATTAGGGTGGCAGAAGAAGTGCCTTTAGCTCTTATATATAACGGTGAGCCCTTCTCCGTGATGATGGTCAGCCCTGTTGACCTTGAAAACTTTGTCATAGGCTTTTCTATCACTGAAAAGATCGTGGATAACGCTCGTCAGATCAGTGGATTTGAGTTTGTCGATGAAAAGTTCGGTATCTCTGCTTATGTGAGCATAGATAAGCGCTATAGTGATGCCTTAACAGCTCGAAAGAAAAATCTGGTTGGAAGAACTGGTTGTGGGATTTGCGGGAAGGAAACACTCGAGGAAACTTTAGGACGATCTTTCAAAGTTACAAACGCTAAGAAATTTAAAAATAGCGTGATACAAAGAGCCATTAAGTCGCTTAGTGCTGCGCAAACGCTCAATAGCGGTGTTGGAACGCTTCATGGCGCAGCCTGGGCCGATGCAGCAGGGAATATTGTTGAAATTAGAGAGGATGTGGGTAGGCACAATGCGCTTGATAAATTAATTGGGGTACTTTTGTCCACGAACCTCAGCAGCAGAGATGGCTTTGCTTTGATTACAAGTCGGGCGAGTTATGAGATGGTCTCTAAAGCCTCAGCAGCCAATATTGGTATGCTCGTTGCAGTATCAGGACCGACGTCGTTAGCAATAAATACCGCAAAGGAGAGTGGGATGACTCTATTGGGGTTCGCCCGTGATGGACGGCAAACAATTTATGCAAACAAACAACGGATAATAATTTAGAGGGTGAATTATGGATGGTGTGCAGTTGGTAAGAATGGTGAATGATATCTCCAACTTTTTCAATACCGAGGAGGATAAGGAAGTCGCTGCAGAGGGTGTCGTAGGGCACATCAAAAGATTCTGGAATCCCCGAATGCATAAGCAGTTAATCGAGTTTAGTGAACAGTCTGGTGGGGAGGGTTTAAGCGACTTGTCCCGAGCCGCAGTCAATAAACTCGACCGAACTAGTTGAACCGGTGATTCTAAGCCGCCAGTACCGTTTCTTTTGACATCGTCGAATTTATATATTTAAGCAGTACTATCTTTGGGCACGAATTTTAAGGCAGTCCCATTATTGCAGTATCTCAGCCCACTCGGTTGCGGGCCATCAGGAAATACATGGCCGTGATGTCCCCCACATTTCGCGCAGTGATATTCGGTTCGAGTCATGAAAAATTTGCGATCGGTTTTTTCTTCGAAAGCGCCGACGATAGACTCAAAGAAACTTGGCCAACCAGTGCCGCTTTCAAATTTCATGTTTGATTCAAACAAAGGACTGTCGCAGCCAGCACATACAAATATTCCCACCCGATGTTCGCTATTAAACGGATGACTAAAACTTGCTTCAGTTCCCTCTCTTCTTAAAATTTGATACTCGGAATCTGACAGTTTTTCACGCCACTCATCATCTGTTTTTTCGATTTTTTTCATGATCCTACTAAGCCTCTTATAAGTTGCACGTTTACTAATTCTCCAGGTTCTACGGCTCCCTTGTCATTTGGTAAAACGATGAAGCAGTGTGCCTGGCTCATTGAGGATAAAATTCCGGAGCCTTGGTTTCCGGTGGGTTGAACAGCCCAATCTCCATTTGATTTTATTGCGAGTATCCCTCGTTGAAACTCTGTTCGACCTGGCGCTTTTTTTAATGGCTCCGTGACCTGCGCTTTAAATGTTGGATTCGGTGAAGTATCGGTTTGGCCTTGCAGAAGTCTTAAAGCATTTTGCACAAATTGGTAAAAAGTTACCATTACAGCAACAGGGTTCCCTGGAAGGCCAAAAAAGTTAGCCTTCCCTATCCTGCCAAAGGCGAGTGGCCGTCCCGGCTTCATCGCTATTTTCCAAAATAAAGCCTCACCGAGTTTATTGAGGATCGGTTTGATGAAATCGGCTTCGCCTACGGACACGCCCCCACTTGTAATCACAACGTCAGCGATATCGGTAGAACTTCGAAAAGCTTCTTCCACCGCGTCGGGTGTGTCTTTAATCACCCCCATATCTATGATTTCACATCCAAGCTCGGTTAGCATGCCGAAAATTGTGTACCGATTGCTATCGTATATCTGGCCATCACCGAGGGGGGTGCCGATCCCAACAAGTTCATCTCCAGTTGAGAAAAAAGCAACGCGAAGTTTCCTGTATACGTTGACTTCCGGTATACCGAGGGATGCAATTAACCCTAGGTCTGCAGGCTGAACTTTATGTCCCCTTTTCAGCGCCGCTGATCCCATAGATAAATCCTCACCGGCTTTTCTTGTATTTGACCCAGTTGGAAAATAATCAACGGATGCAGTATCCCCATTTCGTTTGGTACGCTCCTGCATTACAACTGTATCTGCGCCGTTCGGTATCACTGCTCCAGTCATAATTCGCACGCACTCGCCGTTCTTGACGGTTCCGTCAAAAGGCTGACCAGCAAAGGCAGTACCAATTACAGTTAACTGGGGATTTACATTCTCTGACAGGTCATCGCCCACCACGGCATAACCATCCATAGCTGAGTTGTCATGTTG
>Ga0257126_1001630_pt1 | contig 15778 bp, 9 predicted proteins | sample SI060_120mmetaG_FD_190151 | JGI IMG/M metagenome (GOLD analysis project Ga0257126, IMG submission 190151) | Marine microbial communities from Saanich Inlet, British Columbia, Canada - SI060_120m | ecosystem: Environmental > Aquatic > Marine > Inlet | place: Canada: British Columbia | collected... | reverse complement strand
TGGACATTGTACTGGTCGACAATGCAGTGATGTATTTGTAGAAGAATGTACAATGCACGTTTGTGCAGACAAACCACCTGTTATTACACCAATTCAAACTCCCCGAGACGTAGATAATTTTCTTGATACTCAATATTCATTAGGTTTCGCAAACTCTGCCAAGTGTAATTCACATGGTGATTGTAGAGCAATGAGTTTACATTTTACAAATGACCATGGGTTTTATTGTACGTGTAACACCAATGCGGGATTTTACTCCAACATGTCTAAAACGCATTGCAGTACATGCCTTGATAACAACTATGCATATCCAAATTGCAACTTGTACACTACTACAAATTCAAGTAATTGTCCAAGCGATGTAGATGTTGCGTGCAATAATATTAACCGCAGCACAACATCTTTGTGCAATGAACAATCTACTGTGTACGTAGACAATTCTACTGATTTAATACCATACTGGCTTTTGTGCAAAGAAAAATGTGGGCATTGTCAAACCAATGGTAAATTTACAAATGTAATTCCGCTGCACGTAAGTCGAGATGAATTGTTAGATGATATTCATGGTCAAAACCGAACAAATATTTCAAGTTCGTGGCATTGTGCTGGCCTGCACAGGTTTTTTAATCGTCCACAAAGCAGTTTAGTGTTAAATACCGAAAACATTACTGATTTTAGTTACATGTTTCAGTCGTGCACTGGTACAAACGGCAATTATGAATCCATTTCACAATGGGACGTTTCACGCGGCAACACGTTTGACTGCATGTTCCAAAACTCTAATATAAATGTAGATTTAAGGAAATGGGATGTGTCTAGTGCATTGACAATGAAAAACATGTTTAGTAACTCGTTGTTTACTGGCGACATTCGACAATGGGATTTTAGTAGTTTAATTGTGAACGCTCAAGATTTTACAGCTATGTTTGATGCAGACATTTCTCGCCGATATCAAAGATATAAAAACTTGCACATGCTTGATTTTATGCCAACAGCAAACATGAAATTTGCAAACATCACAGGAACTTCATCTGAAAACGTAACACAGCCACCGTGCTGGTACGTACAGAATGGTTCTACCGTTGTAAATTTAAAAAATTGCAGTACTGGCCCAAATAAAGCATGCAGCTACAACCCTACATCAATTTCGTGTACTGCTGAGTACATTAACAACCTACATTTGGACTGCAGCGAAACGAGTTTAGCTATTATTGATACACTTTGCCCATACTTAAAACAACAGCCAATTTCAAGTGCTACATGTGGTGTTGGCAGTAATTGTGCGTACAATTGTAATCATGATGTGTACACGGACACATGTAAAATTGATTTTAACAACACCAACACTGAAAATATACACGCAGAATTAACATGTTTGCAGCATCACTACGTTATACTAAATAATCGAACGGAAGAGGCATCACAACACTGCAAAACTAATTGTCTCTTAAAACAAATGCCATTTTTAAAAGGTATTGCAATGTGCGACGCACGCACAGATTGTATAGCATTGCAAGTTTATGGCCAATGCCCCACTACTGTAGAAGATAAAAGTAATGTTACGATGTGTACTGAACTTACAGCCATTGGTGATTCACTTTCAGATTCACTTTCTACGACGTGCGTTGCAAGTTTTGCTGACGTTAACAGTTTTAAAAAACAGCTAGAAAACACTACAACAAGTACAAGTACAAGAACAAGCACAAGCACAAGCACAAGTACAAGCACAACAACGGCCACCACACAGATTATTAAAGAATTTGATTTTGATTTGCTGCCGACTATCAAATCAAAGGGGCCAATAGTTACAATAAGTATATTATTTGTGGTGGTTCTTGGAACTCACCTTTTTTTATTAATTAAAGGTTAAACTTCAAATTTAGTATTTATACATATTTATACATTATTGGTACAGCGCCTGTTACTCTGTCATGTCTTCTTCGGATAAACCAACTACACCAACCAAACTCATTACAAAACCCGATACCGCTACAAAGGACTCATTTCCTGAAATGCTAGAGACCACTCTTGGTGAAGCTGGCTTTGGTGATACAACCATTCGGTTGGCATTGTTGACGTTGGGCCTTAAAATTTGTTTACCGTGGTCGATAACAGAACGCGGTGCGATGGACAAAGGAAAGGACTTAACGTTTTGCCGACAACGGGCTCCCACCGGGGGGATGGAGAAAGTCGATTGATTACGCAGTGCAGCAAGCGTGCAATGTTTTTTATTAAAAATTACACGCAATAAAATTTACACACTATTGTAGCAATCAATTTGATTTGCAAGTGCTCTGTCTTCCAACTCATTGTGATCGTATTTTGCAAAATAATTGACATCGCGTACATGGTCAAAACGGGTACTGCTGGCGCTGCCTCTTGTCATTTTAATTCGTGTAAACCAATCAAGCGATTGAATTGGGTAGTGGTTTAACTGAAATATACCAGACGCCAGTTCGTCTTCGCCCAAAAACCGTTGGTGTCCCTCTGGTGAAACAATGTGTGTAAAATCCGGATTCCAGTACACGTGGCTGTGAATGTTAAAATGCTGTAAGTACCGTATAGCCACACCGGATTTGACCGCAATAGATTCATGGTTCGAAAAAGAATGTTCTTTGTTATTTTCATCCATTCTGTTTACGAACGAGCATCGTATTGAAGGCGGTTGTAATACCTTGCCAGAAGAACCAAACATTTTCCAGCGTATTGAGATGTGCGCATGTGTTTGAAAGTACACGTTGGTTTGAACTACAGATGCAATAGTACCAAGTCCCGAGGGATACAGGTATTCGTCAATGTCCAGCACAAACACCCAATCATCTAAATGCTTTTGTTTTAACATTGGTAAAATTGAATTGTAATGCAAACTTTGAGCGTGCGCACGGGGTCGAGAGAAGACTGTTAATCTCTCTCGGTACGGTGCTACAGCAGCTTGCCATAAATCGGTAGAATTGTTGTCAATAAGATACAAATGTTTTACACCTTGCATTTCAAGATAATGTTTGCACCACTCTTCTAGTCCTTCTGCTTCATTTTTAAAAATACCGACAATGACAACCCCTGTATTACCTGCATGCAATTTTAAAGAGGTAGGCCAGTTTGCAGTAGCTGTAAAATGATTATAATTAATACATGTCAGTGCTGCAACCAATAATAATGCAAGTACTACAAACATGTTTGGGGTTTCCATTGTTGGTTTTTGTGTTTGTGATGCCTTAAAAATTTGAAAAAAATTTGGTTATTACTTTGTTTTATTCACTTGTAAATAAAGAAAAACTTATAGTAAAGCACATGTGTTACTTATTGACAGCCTAGATCATTAAGTGTTTTTGAAAACGCAGCATGCTTGTACACTTTTTCAATAAAATCTTGGCACGTTTCCAGTGAATGTTTTTTGTCATATCCTTCTTTTGCAATTTCTTTGAGCTTTACAAGAAAAGGTTTTTCCGTTTTAACTCGTTTGCATGGTACGTCAACAGAGCTCTTTGCTTCGTCAGCAGAGCGTTTAACTTGTACTGCAGGCACAGGCGTTGATTTTGCTTTCTCCAGGTACATCTTGGCAGTAATCGTTGAAAAAACCATGCCACCTTTATCAAGGTCTAATTTCTTTGCCAACTTTACAAAGTTTGATGGACATGGCTTGGTTGTATCAAGTGAAAACTCGCAAATTTCCTTTGACTTACGAACTGCCGTTTGCTTGTTAAGGACCGTTTGGACTGCAGTGTTGTCAAAGACAGACGCGGCTAACACGGCAAACGTGGTAAGTTCTTTGCAATATACAGCACGGAAGAGGTTTCCACTTTTGGACTTGACAATGCTGTAGTCAAGGTTGTTTTCCAAGTAGCAATGCAATTGCGAAGACTCGACAGGCCGATTGATTTTGACAACCGTAAAAGAGGTATCGGTGTCTGTTGCTTTAAAGGGACGAAGCGTCTTGGTTGCGTCAGAATTAAACTGCACAAACTTGTAAATTCGTTTTTCCGTTTTTAAAGTACTGTTTGCTGATTTTTGTTTTTTTGGAAGTACTTCTTCTTCGTCAACAAAACTGTCGTCATCGTCGGTGTCATCGTTTGTTGTATCATCACCAGATTCACTCGTAGCAATACTCTCGCCATCACTGGAATCTTCAGCAGCGGTAAAGGTCGTTTTCTCGTGTGCAGTTACAGACATAATGTTGTTTAATGACTGGTTGCACTTTGAATTATTTTTTTACTAAGTATAATTTTTTTTTAATTTTTTTTTGATTTTGGTTTTTAAAAAAAAATACATGTTTATTTTTTTAAAAAATGTTGTTTGTAACCAAATTTACCTCTTCTTTTATATTGCAAGAAAAACAGATACACAGTAGAGCACTTTACTCAAAACCATGCCAACTATGTTTATGCCGTGGGCATCAAAAACAAAAGAAGAATTAACTGATATTGCTATCAATCTTGGGGTGACACTGCCTGCATGGTTTATGTGGCCAAACTTGTCTACAGGAAACTGGAAAGATTGCTACGCAGATCCAGACAAAATTCGACTTTTAAACGGGTTCCTTTTTTTAATGAAATGTGCAGACAAGTGTAATGTTGACTGCTATATTGAGATTTTGCCTGAAAGCAAACTAATAACAACAAATACAATGATTCAAGTGTGCTACTACCGTCTTCACATTCCACTGACTGTTACAAATGTACGGCAATTTATTTTGACAGTGTGCATGGAATTGTCTGGCAATGATGAAAAAGAAGAACCAACCCAAAAAAAACGTCGTCGTAAAAGTAATTCGCCGCACGTTTACGATGAACCAGAAACATTTAAAATGACCAACGTTACTATTGGTTCCAACCAGATTAACTCCTGGCCAACGTTTTTGCAGTGGCATACAACGTGTATTGGACATGTCAAAACCACACGATCACGACAAATAATCTTTGATATGCCGCCCGAAGACAGCATGTTTGATGGTGCACTGCAGTACAGCGACGAGGAGGACGAGGACGCGGGAGCGGCAGATACCGGACAGCAAGGAGGATCAGAATTTACTGAATGGTACGATAAATTGCCTAAAAATCACATTATCAAATTGCTTGACATGAATTTGCATTTTAAAAGTGGTACACAATCAAAGACGGGTCGACTAAATCAACACCAGTTAAACTACAATGCATACTTTAATGGATCTACATTTACATTTCCTGATTTCTGCACAACTTACGAACTTGTTACAAAAGTGGAGCACGGAGCACCATGGCTCGAAGGTAATGTAGATAATCTAATTACAGCACCGTTTGCACATTGTGCAGCTACTTTAACAATGACACCCGAAGAGCTTTTCAGAAAAATGCAGTCTATCAGTGCTATTACTGGTATTGTTGTACCAGAGCATTACCGAAGAAAAACGTTGAAAGAGTTGCGAGAAGTGTGGGACGAAGAGATGACAGAGGGTGATGCTGATCTTTCGCACTACTCGGCCATTGCAATGTTACCAGCAGCAGAAAGACACATTAACCCGCATGAAACAGAATCAATGAAAATTCTAGCATCAATGTACCCAGCATACGGCCGATTTACCGAGTCTGCAAGTATGCAGTTTAATTGTCTGCGCAACGCACGCCGTGAAGGAACAATCAGCAAAGAGCACGTTCGTAGTTGGCTCATGGACATGATTGACAGCATAACGCAGTTGTATTCAGATTCGCCAAAAGATCATTTTGTCAAAGCATATTTTCATATTTGTTCTGAAGCAACAAGTGTACGACGTATGTGCCATGAAAAGGATCCAGTCTTGCAAGAAGCGCAGCGTTTGTGTAAACAGCAAATTGATGGAATGGATGCCGGCGATTCAATGCTTGCCCTACAAGCAAAATTGTTGTGCGGATCTTTGCACATGACCCCAGCACAAGCATCACCATTGCTTTACATCTGGATCGCAACCCTCACAGCAATCATGCCAGAAATCGATTGCCAACAGCCAACATTTTGCTTACTAGGAGGATCGGATACTGGTAAAAGTGCAATCATGACTCTTTTGATGACGTTGCTTCTTGCAGCAGCTGTAGTACGCCAAGATACAACATCCAAACTGGCAATGACTGCAAACGGACAATTAGGTGTCATGTGTACTGACGAGCTCAAAACAGGGGTTGATACTGAGAATGCTCACGATTCAACCAACTGGCTAACATCAATAAGTACTGGTTGGCATGTTCACGAACGTCTGCGACTTGGAACAGCAACAGGAGAAGAAACTAAAAATATAACAACAAAATCCGACCGGCGTCGTTTCATGTGCACAGCATCTAATCAAAAACCACACCCAAATTTTGCAAGCAGAATGGACATCACGTACGTGCATGGTAACCAAGAAAAACACGACATGTCACGGCAAGAACTAACAACCATTAGCGACAACACTGTACCATGGAATGCTGCCAAGATGGTTTTTCAATTTGCATGGGCGGATCATGAACAATTTTGGCGTGTCCAGCAGCACATTCGTTGGTACATATGCACCTCTCTTTTTCCAGTATGGCACAACATTGTTGCAATGCTCATGGGCAAAGACTTTTCACCATCAACTCGAGAAGTTGGCCGCATACAACGTGATGCACATGGTTTTTTTTTAAACAGGATCATTGCCCAATACCGTCGAACATCAAAAGAAGATGAAAATGGTAAGCATGTTTCTTTTGTAGAGTACGCCATGGCAAATTCTGTCATCACACTCAAAGATTACACCCAGTGCTTTATTCAAAAACGATCCATCATTGAACACGACGACCAAGAAGACATTTTTATCAAGGCCCTTTTTGGCAGCATTATTATCGACGATGAACCGACGGGTCCAAAACTACGTGTTTACCAACGGGACTACTACGTTACTTCATTGTCCTCAGTGATTGACGTGTGTTCCAGAACACAGGAGCTCGCTTCATCGTATGGTATTGGCCGAGACATTATGAGCAGACTTCAAAGCGGTGGACGCAACGGAGAAGAGGCCCAAGTTATAAATACCAGAGGAAAATCAGCGGGAACGTACGCCATTCACAAGTCACTTTTGGCCTATTCATCACAAAAACCGTTGCTCACAAAAGGTATGGTTGTGCTTCTCAATTTTTTTCGTGAAATCATTGCTCGGCCAGTCACTCCAGCAAACCCAAAATTGTGGTACGTTGGCATGAATGAAACAGAATTGATTATGAAGTCTGTACTGCGCAAACGTATTTTGCAGCCGCACATGGTTGAACTCGACTCGGAAGTCTTGCAATCTGCTAACCTACAAGAAACAGAACTGCTGCGATCGTTTCTCTTGCTTGATGCAGCTAACATTATGAAGTACGAAGATCGTTCCGAACCACATCCGTACACGTTGATTGGAAATGCAACACTAATTTCAGACGCTGTTACTGTTGGCAGTCAAAAAGTGGATCGTGGTGGTCCGCTTGATGAACTTCGAGTTTTTGGTACAAATTATCTTGAAGAAACCACCGACCCAGAAATCAATGCAGAATACATTTCTGCTCAAAGTGTTCGTATTAATGCAAGTGTTGAGCCGTGCCTGCGCCAGCAAAAATCATCATTACGATTGCCTGACGTCCTTGTCTTCAAAACATCTATTTTTCGTGACACCCTTGACAAACTTCTCTACGAAAAACTTGAGGCACCTTTACCAGTCAGTACCTCTACATCTGAAGATGCCACAAATGCCATGAAATTAATGCTAGACGCCATCGCTGCAGTTGAAGGCAGCCCAATTGGTCAAACATGGTTTACTGGGTCATCAAGCAAATCTCAATTAAATTACAGTACGCACATCATCCGCGAATATCCAAAAACAGAGATAACAATCAAGAATCCGTACCGGAACACAATCAAGGCTCAGTTTACAACGCACAACAATTTAAATGATTTTGTATGCCCAGCAGGACATCCTAAAATTACTTTCCCGTGTCGTAGCAGTACATTGCACAAAACTCTTATCCAAAAAGTTGCTGAAATTAACATGGTTGAATACGCTATTTTATAAATAAAAAAACGTGCAAAATACAATTTTATTAATGTAAAGTCCGGTCTACAAACGAAGCAAAGTACACAAACCCTTGTTCTTTAACATTGTATTTTTCTTCAGTTAGAAACGGTAAATTTACGTAACAAAAGAAAGTCGCCAGAATATCGCAAAAATAATTAACGCCTGATGGTTGATATTCTACAGTTACTGAAGCTCCGATGTCGCCAAAAAGTGTCGTAATTACATCTTTGTACATATCTCGGTAATATGTTTCGTCATGAAAGTTTACCACTGGGTCGTCGTCTAGCCAGTTCTCCTCGTCGCTATCATGCTCAGTTCGCTCAGTTACCACAAGTTGTTTGGTATATTTTGAGCCTAATTCTTTAACACGTGTTGCAATTGTTCCGCCTGCTTCTGCTTGATCCTTAAACACAATGCAACTTTTTAACTCGGTTTTTTTTTCACCAGTTCCTTCCACTGTGAAGGTTATTCCATGGAGTATAACCTCAAGTGTTACAGCATTGGCAGTAAACTTCAATTCAAGTCTTGCGTAATACTGTGGATAATTTGGATACCTTTGGGTTTTCCAATGAAAGAAACGAAATCTAATTGTGTCAAGATTAACAAATATGTTTTCGCCAACTTCAGGCCAAGTGCTCTTGTCCGGTTTGTCTTCAAAGAAAGGTGTAATTTGTGTGGAAGTATTCTGACAATTTAGTAATCCAAGAAGCAGTCCTTTAGTGTTTTGTGCAACAACGTTGTTTGGGTATGGGATATCTTGCCAAGAAACCGCTGCTTTGCCCTTGTCGTGCACCGCCACTCTTTCTTTAAACCCACCCAAAATTACACATTTCATAATAGTATGAAAACTGTCGTACGGCATGCGTGGAACCCTGCGTTCGATTCGATTTGTCAGCCATTTTTGGACAATGTCGCGGGAGTTCAAGCATTTTACAAGTGCATTAAATTTTTGTTGAGAGTATATATATGGATCTTCCTTCATTGCATTGTAAAACAAATACAACGGGGACGTATCAAAATACCGCAGTTTAGTACCAACATCGCCTGCCATTATATTTGCATCCACAATTTTTTTTGCTAATTCGGGGGGGAACAGCTTGTATTCCGATTTTAATCTATCATTGCCTTTATCAAATAATGTGTCTAAATCAAAGTCTTGATTTCTTAGTTCTTCTTTACGTGTTATGCCATCACGTCGAGACATCTTAGCTTTTCTTTGCACCTTTTGTTTACGATCTGCTGGATGAGTTGTATCGTCCTCGTCCTCGTCCTCAGTTGACTGATTATAAACGTCATCATTAGCCCGCATCATGTTTACCGTTACATACTCCGATGTTTTTTTCCTTTATACAACAGTTATAATATAATAGTGTCTGAACAGTCTCTCATACATAAAACATTCTGTCAGCATTAATGGCATCAACAAGGTCTGCAAATGCAAAAATAGATGTATTGACAGAAGCCTCAGCACGTAGTAATGTATGTTGTAATGCGGGATGCACTAAAAACCATTCAATCGTTTTCATGTCCTTAAGTGTTACGTCCTCTTTTATTTTACACATACGTTGTATCATGCTGCCCAACACAAAATTGTCTTTGGATACTTCATGAGCACTTGCAATAATGTCGAAAATGGATTTTGCCGTGATTGGGTTCAAATCGGTTTTTTTAAAAAGTGTTAAACTTGTGATACAGCCAATATAGTCCGTATAGTTAACAAACGCTGGATATCCATCATTTGTATACACTACATTGACAACATCGCCTGGGTGTTTATTATCGGAGTCTAAACGTGCAGTTAAATTAGCAAGTTCAATCTGACCTGTAGCATCGTTTGTTAAAGTATCTTTTGCTACAGTTAAATGGGTAGAGCTGGCAAAGGCTGCTATCCAATCATTGTCTAGCATTGAATTTGGGTATTTGTCTAAAACGTAAACATCCTTGGCTGTGTTGCCCGTCAAAGAGTGAAAGAAGACTTCGCAGTACAGTGCTGTTTCAAGAGCAACTTGTTCATCTGCATAACATACGGCCGACATCTGCACAACGATATCCGCCATAAGAAGAGTGTGCAGCTTGTCTATATGTATAGGTAAAATGCAGTTTAAGCAGTGTGCGTGCATCGTATTCATGTTTATCGGGGTTGGCGAAGCGGTAAAAGCAAAAACAATGTACTCGCAAATAAGACGAAGTGTATTATCATTGGCGTCTAAGCTAAACAACTTACTCGTTTTGTTCATTTTTAAAAATGCAGAATAATTATAAGGAGCTTGAAAAAAAGCTTGCACGGCTGGGGCCAAAATGATAATTTCTCGTATTGATACTGCTTTATTGCCATTTGCTACATTGTAGGCCGTAAATATGAGACGAGATTCAACTAAAAATTGTAACTGCATCTTACACCACGTTGTCAGGCTTTTTAGAGAAGAGTCATTTTGCATTTTTTTGTTAAATGTTGCAATGTGGGTTTCTTTGCGAGCTCGACTGGATGTTATTTTATGCCTAAAATTGTCAAACCACGACATGTCTACCTGATTGTCAGAATTGCAAAATAATAAACAATACAAAAAATGCGCTCCCCGTTGCGTAAAATTAACTTGTCTACCAGGTATAATATTGGTCCACATCACGTCATCATTTTTTTGACTAAGATGCAACACGTACAATTTTTCCGCAGTCGTTGCATCAGGTTCCGATGATGACGAAGGAGAAGATGAAGATGCCACAGGCGGTAATGACGAAGGAGAAGATAATGCCACAGGCGGCGGTGATGAAGGGAGTAAATTTGAATTATCGTCATCACCAGAACTTATTGACTCTTCAGTAGCATCAAGTTCAGGGGGGGGGGTATTGTCACCATTTTGTTCTTCGTCATCACCTACACCTAACTCTTCAGTAGCATCAGATTCCGACGATGACGAATGTGAAGAGAAATCTGGTGTCACTGAACCTATATACCCGTCAGCGTCTGCGGCGTCTTCATGTCTCTCTGGTTCCGGTGGATCACCCGTCCCACCTGCTCCCTCGGCACTTGTGTCCATGCTATTCATTGTGTAGTTGTAACACTGTGCAATAATTTTAGAATTAAATGCTGCTATATATTGGGAATTGCAAGAGCCGCAAAGTACAGTCGAGTTTTTGTACGCAGCAAAATGTTTTTATCCACAAGTGTGTTTACGTCTGAATATGCCGTGTCGTATTCTGCGTACACGTTTTCAATGCACAGCCCTGCCATTCCTGATTGTTTAGCACAGTCGAGCAATGATTGTGTATTGTAAATGTTGTACACCGTTTGCAATTTAACGTACATCTTTGTATGTTTACTGTTAAAGTACACAAAGACGTTGCAATCTTTTGCATTGTCTGTAATGTACCCAATAAACAAGGTGTGGTCGGTAAATTTATTTAGATTTACTGTTGTCGTAGTCTGCAATTGTGCAACCAACGACTCGAGCAATACAATAAATATATGAATGTAGTAGCCAAGTCGATTTTTTTTCACAAGTGGATGATTGTCGACAAGAGGTAAAACATTGCCGTGATCAGAAAAAAACGTGTTTATTGTAAATGGTGACACTTGGCATTGTTTTGATAAAATAAATTCAACAATTTTGTCCTGCAGTAACATTGTGCTTCGTTCGCATGTTATGTATAAAAATTAAATGTATCGCAATATCACTTTTTTTTTAAAAAAATTAGGTACTTTGGGTTATTTCCCAAACTGTAAACGTAAAAACATTTTTAATTAATGCCGTTGCTGCTTTATCTTCTAAAAGATCATTTGTAGCAACAAACTCAGAGTCAACGGACGGGTCATAATTTATCACAACTGTTGTTTTTGTTTTTTTGTCCACTCTATATTCATCTCCTGTTTTTTCTGTTTTAACAAAACCCCTTTTTGGTATCCAAGGAAGAAAACTTGGAAAGAAGGGCTGTAAAATAATATCAAATGATGGTTTTGTTTGCTTCCTGCCATTGGCTTTTAATCCAAAATCAATGCTGTTAAAATTATTATTTGCATTAAACTTAATTTTGGTGTATGTCAAATCGTCTTGCGTTTTTCCCTTTGTAAAAACAAAATACTGAACACTAGATGTTCCAGTATCAATTAAGGGTACTAACAGCGACGTTGGCAGGCTAACTTTTCTTTTTGTTTTTCCTTTTTTTAAAGGTGGTTGCAATAAAATTGTGTTGGTTTTGGTCGTGAGTGTCTCTGTATGTTCAACACGATTGTAAAGCCATGTCAATTTAGTCGCAGTTGCGTTTGCAAAAAATGCCATAAACCATCGTGCATGTAAAATGTTTGCTTTTACAAGGTCAGATAAATTAAATTCGTATGTTTTCTTTGTATTTAAAACATAATCTTCAACGCAAGAATCAATGTGCATAAGTGTTAAAGTACTGTCTTGCTTAGATGGCAAAGTTGTGCCCGACAATGGAAAAACGTCAGTTTCCTTTATTTGTGAACAAAACCACTTATTTAAACTTGAAAACCCAAAATTACCATTTGAAATAACAAGATAAACTCCATTAAAATTACAAGTATCTTCCGACAGCATTAAAATAAACGACTCGAGTCCCCAAGGTGCTTGTATTTTTTCTTTTAATGAGCCTGTTTTAACCGTAACCAAAAAAAAATTGCCTTGCGCTTGTAGCTTAAGTTGTTTTTTCTTTAAATTATATTTTTTTCTTAATTCGTCTGTATATGTTGCTCTGAACAAGGACACGTATTTACCAGTGTAGCAAACAATGCATTGTTGTGGTTGTACACATAACGCAGTGTATTCTTCATTTTGAAAAAAAAACGAAAATGTTTCTGTCGGTGTATCAGGTACTTGCACTTGCGGCTTGTTTTTGTGCCTTATGTGCGCTAGTGTTGGCTGGGGTAGACTAACAAGAGTGGCGGAGTTTGCATGCAACAAGAAACACGGCAAATCACATTGTGTTGTCATGCATGCAATAACCCACAGCAGTAGTTCAGATTTTTGATCAATGTGGTATGCGTAATCTGTAAATCCAGAAAATGTTGTTTTGGAGTTTACAAAAAAATGATACAACATGGTTGCGTACAAATTGCATGCTAATAAAGCAACTTCCGTGTCTTTTAGCACGGTAGTGTGCCGTTGTGATTGCACAACAGTTACGTTTTCCCTAAACGGTACAGACAAAATAAACAATTCGGTGTGCAACGTGCATTTATCCGAAGTGCTGTACATGCAGTATGCTACAATAGCTTGGCAAATGCATTGATGCATGTGGTCAAACAAAATAGCGTTATCAAGTTTAATTTGGCCATCAGGCAATGTCCATTTTGTTTTCAATTCGCCTACGTACAATGAATCGGCGGTCTTAAAAATGCAGTCAGCGTGTATTCCAATTACGCTTTTTCCAAAATTCATTCCAAATAAAAACCCCGGACACGACGTGTCGATAAATTCAGATTGTGCGTAACTGGCCGGTTTTAATGCAAAACAATTGGATGCAATAACGCGTGCTGCATTCACTATTAGTTGAGGCATTTCATTCAACATGCTGATTGTTTTTTGTCGTATTGTATCAATTTGACTGTTTTGTTTGCACTGCAGCTCAACAAAGTTTTTAAACAGCAGATCAATAATGGAGCCATACGTAGAAGTGTACGAAATAATTTGCCCCTGTAACAAGTCTGACTTGCTTAGTGCTATTTGATTGCGAACACCGTGTTTAGATCCTGCAAGACATCGGGGATAGGCAGTTATTTGATCCTCCTGCGACATGTTTAAAAGAGCGCTCAGGTACGTGCCAAGGGTATTGGGAGTTTGCTGGAACGTAGCATTACCAACAATGGTTTCTGCTGTATCTACAAGTGTACGTTCCTCATTTGCTATTTCAAATTCGCAATCCTTAGCATTAGCCCAATACGGGGTTGAGGAGCCGTACAGTTGTTTTACAAGTCTTGCAGATGAAATTGGTTGGCGACTTGAATAATTTGCAAACAGCTTGTCCTGTGTAAACAGGCTTGTACTTGTTTCTATATTAAATGTCGAGGTATCTTGAAACATTGCAAATCCATCTTTCATGTTAGCATTAAACAGCGATGTATTTAAAAAACTGTGCATGCTTTTAGCTTCTGTGTTGACAACAAGAGACTGCCAGAGAATTAAATACAACTCATGCAAATCCTGTAAGTTTACAGCGCCCGTCTGAACTAGCTTTTTTATGATGGTAATGTTTCTGTCCAAATTAATGGCCGATGACGAAGTACCGAGCAACGTCAACGTGTTGTGCACAGCAACAAAAACCTTAAGCTTGTCGTTAGTCAGTCCATCCAAATTTAAATTTAATTTTTCCAGCGTCAAATTGCTCCACGGTATCAGGTTTTGTTTGGCATTTAGAAAATCTGGCCAGCTTGCTAGTTCCTGTGCTCTTGTACTTCTTTTTTTTTTTCTCAAAATGTCTATTGTGTTGTTGTACAGTGACAAAGACGCTTTGTCTGTTTGTATTTTTTTCTCAGTTAAAATATGGTTTGCATCTATGTAGAAACAACTAACATTGTAAACCGATGAAACCGATAATATATTTATATCTGTTGCTTGATTTTGTTGCACGTCATGAATTGCTTGAAAATCCTGCAACAGAGTTTTATCTAGTTTGTTAAGATGCAGTTCATCCGCATAGAGAAATAAACGGCAAGCGACTGGTGCGTGCAGCAAACTGCGAGATGTTGTGCGCTCGTTAATATCGTATTTACAAAGCATGGCGTTATTTGTGAATAGACTGTTGCCTTATATAGTGCACATGCTCACCTACAGTGAAACAACATGCTAACAGTTGAACTGATTACATGTACTCCCAGCACAACATACTCGTATTTTTTAATTTTGGCATTTGTTTCGACTACTACAGCGTGCTTTACTAGTGTATTGCAAACTTTGCAGTCAGTTGCTCGATGAATAAAATTGAGTGCAATAATATTGAGGCTGACATTTCTATTGAAAGTGGTTCGCTGCAATGGTTTTTGATTATATTGATTATTCTTTGGGGGCATGTTCTGTTCAAAATATTGCAATCAATTGCAATACAAAAAACCTTTTAATGGTAACGTTTGGTGCAACTATTTCAAGTATTTTTATTTTCTGGGCCGTCGTATTGTACTTACAGTTGTACACAACACCGTGGGAATGCATACACTGGTGGAGCAACAGTATTGTGGTACTGAGTGTTGTGGTAAACATTGCGTGCACGTTGGTTGTTGACGATGGCTTAAAGTTGTTTGCAGCACACTTTGGGGTGTGCTTATCAATATTGTTAGGTATATTTGTGGCAGAGCAGTATCAATTCGTTTCTATGGCATTTGCTGTTGTGTCAATGGCGTACGAGGTATATGTTGTCAGTAAAATAAGTAAACTAAAACAACTGTAAATGCAAAACCAAAAAAATGACAGCTGCAAACGATGATGTAGTGGTCACAACTCTGCTTGGAGTTGTAGCTTGGTACGTTGTAAAGTATTGTATCGTGTATGCATTTGAAAGCAAGACTGCAACCAGTATTCGAACATTAATAGAAACGTTGCCAGTATTGCATATTTTACTCTTTTTGTTTGCATTGAGCACTGCTATTGTAATTTTGCGTTTACAGCAATGTGAACAAATTGCTCAAAATACAGGCATTGCGGCTGTCATTGTATCAACGTGTGCATTGTTGCTGAGTATTGTTAAGATTAATTTGGCAATATTAAACATTCATATTTTAAGTATTTCAATGTGCAAACAAGTTAATTTAATGAC
>Ga0257126_1001628_pt1 | contig 15793 bp, 15 predicted proteins | sample SI060_120mmetaG_FD_190151 | JGI IMG/M metagenome (GOLD analysis project Ga0257126, IMG submission 190151) | Marine microbial communities from Saanich Inlet, British Columbia, Canada - SI060_120m | ecosystem: Environmental > Aquatic > Marine > Inlet | place: Canada: British Columbia | collected... | reverse complement strand
GTATTTTTTTAGTTATTGTAACAATAATTACAAATTATATACTTATCCCAAAGTTTGGAATTAATGGTGCGGCTATGGCAACTGCAATATCAATTTTACTATTTAATTTAATTAGGTTAATACTTATTAAAGTAAAAATGAATATGCATCCATTTAGTTTAAAAACATTCTATACTTTATTATTACTTTTAGTAATGTATTATCCTATTTCTTTAATTCCTTCTTCTGGACATGTTTTTTTAAATCTAATTATAAATTCTATTGTTGTATTAACAATATTTATTCCATCTCTAATGTATTTTAATCTATCTGATGATATTAAAAATACTATACTTGATCTTTATAAGATAATTTTAAATAGATGATTTCTGTAAGCATAATATTAACAACATATAATTCGGGGAATCAACTTTTAGAAGTTATTAATTCTATTACTAATCAGCATAAAGTCGGTATTGATTTTAGCATAGAATTAATTGTTGTAGATGATTGTTCTACAGATAATACAGTGGAAATTCTTATAAAAAATAATATTCATTTTTTTAGTACAAATAAAAATTCAGGAGGTCCAAATAGAGGAAGAAATATTGCGCTTAAAAAATGTAATGGGGATTTTATATGTATTGCTGATCATGATGATGTTTGGTTTCCAAATAAAATTTCTGAACTATTAAAGGTTTCAGATGTTGCTCCAATTATTACATCTGGATATACATTGTTTAATATTATTAATAATCAAAAAACTAAAAGAATAAAATCTTCTTCAACTTCATATGTTTTATATGAAAAGAATAAAACATTTATTTCGAAACTAACTAAAATGAAATCAGGTCAACAAACCTATTTAGGAAGTATTATGTTTTCATCTTCATTAAAAAATGTATTTTTTGAAGAAGAATACGGTATGATTGATTTTGATTGGGTGTTAAGGCTTTTTCATAATAATTCTTCTGTAGAGGTTTGTAAATCTTTATATTTGAGAAAGGTTAAAAGAAATAACTTATCTTTAGATGAGACTTATAGAATAAATGATTATAAATATTCTATGAAAACGGTTTCTGACTTTTCAGATCAATATCCTCCTCAAGTCAAAATTTCTAAGAAACGAATTAATGGAAGCATGGGAAGATATTATTATTTGATAGGAGATGTAAAAAATGCAAGGAAGTATCTCATGAAATCAACTGTCAATTTAATAAGTATTTTATATCTTATTACTACTTTTGTAGGGCATAAATTTGTTAGAAAGCACTTTAATATATTTGGATAGATGAAAATTTTTGTAATAGTAGGCTTACAAAGAACAGGGACAACATTACTTGCTAGTATGTTAGGTAGGCATCCAGAAATTAATATGTTATTTGAATCTGTCACAAAAGATTCACTTAAGCTTATCGGTAAGCAATGGAATGGAAATAAACTTCTTGCATATAGGCAGATTCGTCAATATAAGAGATCTTCTTATTTTGGACATCTCATAAATAGAATTGCTAATTTAGATTTTAGAAAGAAAAATAAGCATCATTTAGTTCGTCCTTTTCCAACATCTTGTATGTCAATTGAAGATTATAAGCATGAAGGCGCAGTCTTTATTACTATTGAAAGAGATAAGGACTCATCAGTTAGTAGCATGAAAAAAAGAGCAGGTCAATCTGAAAAACAAGCTTCATATGAATGGATGGAAGGAATGAAAATCATAAATAATTTAAAATCTGAAGGTGCTTTTTCTTTAACTTTTTTTGATTTGGTAAATAATACAGAACAAATCCTTAAGGATATATGTGACTATTTAGATATTGAATTTTTAAAAGATAGAATGTTAGAAGGTCCTAAGTATAATTTTGTTTACCCTCAAGACTCTGTAGTTAAGAAAGATTCATAGAACTTTCTAACCTTATTAATGTCTTCATTACATATTTCTATGTCTTTTCTTTGATCTTTTTTGTGTTTAATGTTTATTGTTAAACAATTTGGAATAAATGAATTATCTACTTCTAAAAAATTAAATGCTTTCTTTATGAAATTAGATGGATTTTTTTTTAGTTCGTTGTATTTAAGAATTAAGAGTTGTTCTTTTTTAAAGTATTTATAATAGTTATTTAGTTGATTGTTATATAATCCTCTTGATTTCATTGGTCCATATTTTGGTAAATCTCGTGAGAATGCATCCCATAACCCATTATTTTCTTCAATTGTTCCTCTTGTCATTTCCATTTTGTATTGAGAAACACACCTGTCTGTAGGATCTCTTAAAATAACAATCATTTTAACATTAGGATTGTAGTTGTATATTTTTTTAGCTACTGATTCCTCAGAAATATAAGCTGGTGTAATTTCTCCAACAACCTTTTCATCATTGTTTTTAAAAGTCCATTCGTAATGCAATCTGTTTATATAGAATTTTTCTTTGTTAAAATAATGAGCTTCTTTTTCTCTGTGAATATAGATTTCAGGATGTTCATTTAGAGCTTCAGCTAGCCAACTTGTTCCTGCTTTTTGAACTCCAATTCCTATGAAATTTATTTTTCTTTTCATTTTACTTCTCCGTGATTATAAAAATATATCTGTAGAGATTTATAAATAGAGTATATTTTTATTTTTTTCATAAACAAAATAATTTTTTCTTTTTTTGTTGGGTTAAATGGATAGTTTAATAATTCTGGCCACATTTTTTCAATTAAATATTTAAATAATATTGTATTTTTTCCGTCTCTTAGTTTTGGATTTACAGATAGCATTATTTTAAGAATTTCTCTACTGTTAAAAATAGAAAAAAGATTTACATAATGATGTGCATAGTAAGTATTCTGACCTGCAAAATTTGTAATATCTTGTTCCCAATGTATAAAATCTAAAATTTCATATCCAAATTTTTTAATTTGATGTTGATTTCTATCTAACCAATTTTGATAATAGCTTTCTAGATATTTGTTGTCAGGTGAATGAACCGCTCTTACTACATCTTTTCCATTTCTAACTTTTACTTTCTCCAGATAATTCTTAGCAACTTCAGATACAAAGCCGACTAGAAGTATATTTGGTTTTTTGTTTTTTGGAAAAATATTTCTGTATTGTTGAAATGGTCTCAATTTTGGTAAATCATAAATAGATTTAATTTCTTTTATTTTCTCTTTTTTTAAATAATCAATTTTTACTAATGAATAATCTAAATTTAAATCTGAACAAATTTTATTTGGTAAGATATAGTCTATAATATTTTCAGCTTTGTTAGGTAATTTAAAGGTATAGTACTTGATTTTTTTAGATAATTTCTTTGTTGCAGACATTAATAATCTACTATCGTATCCTGCAGTAATTGAAGTATAGATAGTGTGTCTTTTTTCTATTTGATTTAAGATATTTTTAAAAATTGGAATTAATTTTTCACTTACATCTATCATCGAAAATTCCTTTCTTATGTTTCTAGGGAAAATTCTTTCCGATTTTAAATTGTATACAGATAAGCAATGATTAGATACAAGTTGGTACATGTTTTTATACCTAGTATGGTGACCAACTTTGGTGCTATTGTTTAAGAAATATTTGGATTGGTAGAAAGTGTTTCTTTCTTTATCATTGTCAAAAGTGAAATTATGAAATTGACATAATGTTTTTGGATCAGAACCAATAAATGTATATTTATTTGATTTTGCATAAAAAACCTTAAGACTTGAGCAAGCATCTGTATAGATTTTTAATTTAATCCGATTTGAAATTATCACAAAATGTCCACAAAGATTATCAATTTCACTAAGTAATTCTTCATTTTCTAATGTAGATAAATGATTAACTATTTCTTGTTCTTTTTTTGAATTGTAGCAATGAAAGCTATAGCCAATTAATGTGATAATATTATTGTTAGAAATAAAAACCTGTATTTCTTGGCTTGTAACTAAGTTATAGCTACCAATTTTATACGAATTACTTAAAGAAGGTTGATTTATTTTTTTGTCAGTTAGTATGTACTGATTTTTAAACACTTTTAACCTTTTGTCTATCATTTATTAAAATAATTTACTAAATCCAAATAACCATCTCATATGTAAATAATCCTCATTTGCTGGAGGTCTATTTAGTAATAATGGTAAATCAAGCCTTAAAGTTAATGGCTTCATTTTTGGTAACCCTTTTAAAGTGTAGGTAAATCCAATTCCAGCATCAGCTCTAACATCAGTAAATATATCCCCAAAATTTGAGGAATTAATATCTTCGTTAGTTATTATTCCAGCATCACCAAAAATGTAAGTTTTTAGTTCATTATTTAGTATGTGAACATGAAAATATTTTGATAAATCAATTTCTAAATTTATAGCAGCCCCGCTTTTACCTGAATAATTAAAAGACTCAATATTTCCATTATTTTCTTGAGGAACTAAATAACCAGCATAACCCCTAAGATTAAGCCCGCCGCTATGATGAAAATTATTTGTTGAAGAACCAAATCCTAGATATTCATTTGGAATAAACCCTGTAGATCTAGTAAATTCATTATTCATTAATTCTTCATTGTTAGCTCCAGCAAAATGTAATTTACTTTCAGATGCCCAATTATTTCCTGTGCCAATTTGAATAAAAACTCTGGATTTTAGTTCTAAATTAAAAATTGATGTATTATTCGTGTTTTTAAGAATAAATTTGTTGTAATTGTAATCTGAAAAAAGGGCAGAACTCATTGTACTTAGTTCAATTTTTCCGGAAATCTCATTAATCTCATATCTGTGTTCAAGAGAAAGATCTATTCTATTATTTAATTTATTTACATTCCAAAGTTGTGGATATAAGATGTAATTTTCTGTTTTTGTTCTGTAATATGAAAGTAATCCAATTTTAAGTTCAGTTTTTTTATCTAATGTGTATTTTGAAAAAGACATGCTGTTAGAGTGTAAGCCAGCTATGAAAGTACTATTTAATTTTACTCTTGCGTATTTCATGTAATTATCAAGATTTGTATTGTAATTAAGTCTGTATGAGTAAAGATCGTAGTTTTCTTTATTTATTATATTTTCGTCTTGTAATTGTCCAGTGTTAAGCCAAAAATTAACATCAAACAGATGATGATGATTTAAATGTCCTCCGTTAAGATTTATCCCAATTTTGATTCCATCATATGAATTCCACCATAAATTTGGCTTATATTTTATTTCATAATTTCTCCAATCTGCCCTTTGATACAGCATATGATCAAATGAATAGGTTTTGTTAATTTTTGAGCTATTATCAGGCATATATATATCTCCAAACCTTGTTGTTGGATCAATTATAACTTCTTTAATTCCTGATGGTATATCTATAGATATTTCATACTCTGGGTTTAATTTATCCCAACCATGCCATTTTGGTAAAACTTTGGCTTCTGTTTTTTTAATAAACCAGTTGTTCGGTATATGATAATCATATTTTTTTAAATCATTGGCAATTACTGTAAAGTCAATTGGCATTTGCATTCCCAATTTTCTTTTAAATGTTATTATATCTAAGTTTTGATTCTTTTTAAGTTTTACTGAATAATCTAATCTTTTATCTGTGTCTAACCATTGATCAAAAAACCAATTCAAATCAACATTCGTATACTGAATTATTGCATTTCTAAAATCTTCATTATATGGATGAGCAATTTTCCAAGAATTAAAATAATGTTTCATTGCATCTAAAAATAATTCATCTCCCAACACATATTGGAGATTATAAAGCATGGTAGCAGTTTTGTAATATACTTGTCTGTATCCTCCGCCATGACCCAGAGCACCATTAAAGCAATCTGAATGTGTTGAAATTATTGGATCAGTTCTTCTTGTAGCTGATTCTATGTATGCATTATAAACTTCAGTATCAATAGCTTTTTGAGGTTTATGGAATTTTTTTCTATAGCTACTTTCTGGTAGATCCTCTACAACATCTTCTCCATCAATTTCAATCATTGCCCATGCTGTAAGAAACTCTGTAAACCCTTCGTCAAGTAAAGCTCTATATGTTTCATTGTTTCCTACTTGACCAAAAAACCACATGTGCCCAATCTCATGAGCTAATAAATCTCTATATCCAGGATCTGAACCGCCATCTAATGTAATCATTGGATACTCCATACCATCTCTTGCATCAGCAACTATTACTTTATGCCATACATATCTTCCAAAATCTTCAGAAAAAACTCTTAAGCATTCTGCTCCAAAACTTGCTGCATTTTGCCATTTGCTTGCATGTGGTTCTTGAACCAATGAGTAGCATACTTTATCTTCCCACCACGATTCACCAATTCTATATGTCGGATCTGCAGTGAAGGCAAAATCATGAACATTTTCCGCATGATATTTCCAGGTTTTATGTTCTTCTTTATTATATTCAATTATTGTAGAGGGTAAAGAATTATATGGTTTGTCTTTAAAGTTTTTTACATCAAGTTTTTTTCTTAAATCAGCGGGAAGTACTACATCTCTATTTATTAAGTTTCCAGTTGCTTCAACAATGAAATTTGATGCAAAAGTTAATTCAACATCAAAGGTTCCAAAGTTTCCATAAAATTCTTTTCCTAAATGTTGATCAGTTGTCCATCCAAATTTAGCATCATAAACAGAAATTCTAGGATACCAGTGAACACCATTGTAATGCCTGTAGCCCCATGCGTTGTAAGTTGCCATTCTTCTTCTAACTTCTCCACTATCAAAGTAAGTTTTAAATTTAATATCAAAAGTTATCGTGCTATCTGGATATAGTGGTTCAGTTAAAAAAACTTTTAAAATAGTATTATCTAATTCAGTTTTCACTTTTACACCATTAATAGTTATATCTTCAATAGTTGTACCTAGTTTTTTTGATTCATATTTTCCATATTTAGGATTTTCTCCATTTTCTTTTTGAAGTTTATCATAATATGAATCAGGCTGAAAGGCATTTTGATATAAATGAAAATAAACAAAATTTAAACTGTCAGGAGAATTGTTCCAATAAGTAAGCTTCTCTTGAGCATTAATAATATCGGTTTCCTCATCTATTTCTGCTTTAATATTGTAATGAATATCTTGTTGCCAATATCCTTTGTGAGGCATTTTATTTTTCCAATAGTTTGGATTGTCAATATTTCTGTATGTATTTGGCTTGTCTAATGGATTGTATTTTTCTTGAGAATAAGAAAAATGTGAATAGACAATAGCTGTTATTAAAAATATTATTTTATTCATATTTTGTTTTTTATTTTTTTTTGTGCATTGTAAATACTTGCATCTAATTCAAAGCCAATTAATAAAATTATTGCATTAAAATAGATCCAGAGCAAGATAATAATTAATGTTCCAATAGATCCATATATTTTATTGTATTGCGAAAAATTATCTATGTAATAGCTAAAAGCAATTGAAGTTATTATTATAAATAAAGTAGCTAGTATTGCTCCTGGTGAAAATATTTTAATCTTGCTTTTGATGGCTGGACCAAAATTGAAAAGTGTTGTAATTCCCACAAATAACATTGTAATTAAAATCACCCATTTTGCACTATTTAGTAGAAGGATTTTATTTTCACCAATTATTTGATATTCAATTAAATATAGTATAGTTCCTTTACCAAAGATTATTAGTATTATCGTTAGAAAAACAAGAAGGGAAAGAATTACAGTTAAGACAATTGATAGAATTTGATGTCCAATAATTGATTTATTTTCTCTAATATGATATGAAGTATTGAATGCCTGTATTAGTGAGCTCATTCCATTTGCTGAGAAAAACAATGCCAAGATAAAACCAATAGATAGTAAACCACCTCTCTGATTATTAATTATATCATCTAATGTTTCAAATGTCACTGCATTTGTTGATGGCGGGAGTATATTTGATAAGATTTCCATTAATGTTTCCTGAAAACCAGTAATAGGGATATACGGTATAAGAGTGAAGAAAACAATTATTGAAGGAAAGAATGCTAAGAAAAAATTAAAAGCTAGAGAGGAAGCTCTAGTGGTAATAGCACCTTCTTGTAGCCCTTTAATAAAAAAGATTGTTACATCATAGGTGCTTAGCCCTGCAAATCCAAAAGGTTTGATTTGTTTAAATATTTTGATAAGAGCATTATCTTTCATTCTGCTAAAAGACTAATGTCAAAGTTTTTAATACTATGAGTTAACGCTCCTAAAGAAATATAATCTACCCCACATTTTGCATATTCTAGAATATTTTCTTCGGTTATTCCACCTGAAGATTCAGTTTCATATTGATGATTAATAATTCTTACTGCTTCTTTTGTGTCTTTATAATTAAAGTTATCTAGTAAAATCCTTCTAATTCCACCTTGCGCTAATACTTCCTTAACCTCTGAAATATTTCTAGTTTCAACTATTATATCTAGATTTTTATTATTTTTTAAAAGATAAGATTTAGTTTTTTTTATTGCATTAGTTATTCCATTGCAAAAGTCAATATGATTATCTTTTATCATTATCATATCATATAGACCAAATCTATGGTTATAACCGCCACCAATTTTAACTGCCCGTTTTTGAATGTGTCTATTTAATGGTATTGTTTTTCTAGTATCAAGAATTTTAGCATTTGTTGAAGAAATTAAATCTGATATTTTTCTTGTTTTGGTAGCTATTGCACTCATTTGTTGCATGCAGTTTAAAACTAATCTTTCAGCAGTTAATATTGAATGCGATGAGCCAGAAATTTTTAAGATTATATCATTTTCTTTTACAGTGTCCCCGTCATTGAATGAAGTTGTTATATTTAAATCCTCATTAACTTCATTAAAAATAATTTTTGCTAAATTAATGCCAGCAATTATCCCATTGGCTTTAGAAACTATTTTTGCTGTACTTATATTGTTATTATCAATACACGCTAGAGTAGTGTGATCACCATCTTTAATATCTTCATTAAGTGAATCTTTAATAAATTTTTTTAGTTCTTGATCTATCATTAATAGCAAATTACTAATATTGTCAAAAATACAAAATAATGAAGATTGTCTTATTAACTTTAGGGAAGACCTCTCAGAAAAATATTAAAGAAGAAATACTATTATACATTAAGAGATTATCTCATTATACTGATTTTGAATTACTAGAAATTCCTAGTCTTAAGACTTCAACAAAATTAAATCAATCTGAACTTAAAAAAAGTGAAGGGCAAATGATTATGAAATCTTTTAATAATAGTGATTATGTTGTTTTATTAGATGAGAATGGGAAAAGTTATTCCTCTATTGATTTTTCAAAAAAAATCGAAAAATTTAGACTTAACAGCTTTAAAAGAGTTGTTTTTGTAGTTGGTGGTGCATTTGGTTTTTCTGATGAATTGTATTCTTGCTGTAATGAAAAATTATCTTTATCAAATATGACTTTCTCACATCAAATGGTTAGATTATTTTTTATTGAACAACTTTACAGAGCTTTTACAATAATTAATAATGAAAAATATCATCATCAATAATGGAATTAGTATTTGTTACCAATAATCCAAATAAGTTAAATGAAATTCAATCTTTAGTTTCTCATGAAATTTCTGTCAAATCACTAAAAGATATTGATTTTCATGATGAAATTGATGAAACGGAACTTACTTTGGAAGGAAATGCTTTGTTAAAATCAAGGCACATACATTCAAAATTTGGTCTTGATTGTTTTGCTGATGATACAGGATTAGAGATTGAAGCTCTGGATGGCGCCCCAGGAGTTTTTTCAGCTAGATACGCAGGCACTAAATGTAATGCTCAAGATAATATTAATAAGGTCTTGTATGAACTTAAAGACAAAAAAAATAGAGCAGCTAGATTTATAACTGTTATTGCTCTAATTATTAATGATGAAGAATTTATTTTTAAGGGAGAATGTGTTGGAGAAATTACAATTAATCAATCTGGAAAAGATGGGTTTGGCTATGATCCAATCTTTATGCCAAATGGTTCTAAAATAACTTTTGCTGAAATGGATAAAGAAGCAAAAGGAAAAATTAGTCACAGAGGAATGGCTGTCAGAAAATTAGTTAATTTCCTATTGAAAAATGTTCTCTAATTTCAGAATGATTTGGAATCAATTTTGAAACATCTCCTTTATATAACATGATATCTCGAACAATAGTCGAGGAAATATGAGAGTATTTTGGAAGTGTAGTAATTAAAAGTGTTTCTATTTCACTATTTAATTCTTTATTATTTTGAGCCACTTTTTTTTCAAATTCAAAATCTTTTTCGTCTCTAACACCTCTGACAATATATTTTGAGTTTTGTTCTTTACAGAAATCAACGGTTAATCCATCATATGTTAAAACCTCAATTTTAGTTTCATTAGAGAATAGACTTTGTATCCACTTTTGATTTTTTTCAGTAGGGAAATTATTTGTTTTATTGGAATTAATTCCAATTGCAATAATTAGCTTATCAAATAGCGGAAGTGTTCTTTCAACAATTGATTTATGTCCTAAAGTAAAAGGAGAAAATGACCCAGGAAAAACTGCGATTTTTTTCATTATACAAAGAAAGATAAATTTTTATAAATGAGAAATACTGAAGTATACCTTACCATATTTTCTAAGGTCAATTGTATCATCTTCAAAAATTGTATTTCTATCGTGTTCTATTATTAAACACCCATCTTTATTTATTATTTTTTTTTCAATTATTAGTTCTCTTAAGGCATAGTATTCCTCATAATTGTATGGAGGGTCCATAAATATTATATCAAATTTTTCATTTGTGTTATTAATGAACTTTCTACAATTGGATTGAACACAAGTAATATTATAATTTAGTTCCTTGTTTATTTTTTTAATAAATTCTATACAATTAATATTGTTATCAACTGCAGTGATTTCGACATTTGCTCTAGAGGAGAATTCAAAACTTATATTTCCACTACCACTGAATAAGTCTAAGATTTTCTTGTTTTCAAATACATATCTATTCTCTAAAATATTAAATAGACTTTCTTTTGCGCGATCTGTTGTTGGTCTAACTGGAAGGTTTTTTGGAGCTTGTATATTTTTACCTTTATGAACTCCTGAAATTATACGCATAAGTGTTGACGATAAAGAATACTAAAGCAATGTGTTTTAATATTATAGAATTCTCTACTACATTCAATATCTTTAAGCATACTTCCGTAATCAATGTTTCTAATATATTCATATAAAATATTAAATTCTTCCTTACTAATGTCACCGTATACATCGGTTTTTATCTCTTCATTAGACAAGTTTAATTCTTGAATACAAAAAAGTGTATAAAAAAGTAAATCTTCTTTTGTTTGATATGAAAATTTGTTTTGAAAAGTCAGTGTATCATTTTTTGTTAGAATAATATTCACAAAATTATCTTTAACATACAAATACAGATACTGCTTATTATTTTGATAATTTAGGAAATTATTAATTAAAATTGAACTTTGAGATCTAATTTTAGCATTTGGAAATAAGTTATTTAAAGTATTGTTTAATGATTCCGGAATTGCGTATAAATTTTTAATATCATTTTTTATAATGTCAACTAAAATTATATCATCAAGTTCATGATTTAAAGAAAATAAATCATTTTTATCCTTTTCATTATATAGGCTTAATGGCACTAAGGTATTTGGAAAATTAATAATTGATACTGAAATTGATTGAAAGTCTTGTGTTAGGTATTTATCGCTTTTTATAAATTCAACTAGATTATTTTTATCATATTTTGACGAAAATAATAATTTGCACATTCTTTTATTTGAATCAATTATGCAATAAGAAATTGTTTGGTGACTTATTTCTACGGAAAGATGATAATTTTCGAAGCTATTATCATTAAAATCTTTTTCTTTAATGAAAAGCTTGGAATTATTCTCCCCAGTTTCCATTTAACGATGCTTCAGTCATTGAGCCAACTTTTAATAAGCTATTCAAATCATATTTTTTATTTTCAGCATCTAATCCAGAGAAAACGTCTCTATATGCTGCTGATATTTCAAATACTTGAACACTAACTTTTCCCTTTTCAATTACATCAGCACTAATATTGTATTCAGAATTTGTATTTGGTATTATCGATAATTGATTAATATCAAAAGGATAGTTATTATCTCTACTACTTAAGTAATCTTCATTAAAAACAGATTCTTTTGCTGATACATAGAAAGTATCTCTACTGATTAATCCCATTTCTAATGCCTGAGCATCTGTTATTTGAAGACCATTTATTAATGAATCTGGAGTTTCTCCAACAGATTTTATTATAGTTGTTGAATCATTTTGAATAAAATCAAGTAATGATGTGAAATTGTCTGCAAAAACATCATTCTCTCTCTTGAATGCAATTTGTAATGTTCTCAAATCTTTAAGCTTTTGAACATTTTCTGCAATACTTTCTTTAGCTTGCTGATTAAATTCAACTTCGCTATCAATACTATTATACACTAAAAAAGCAAGTATAATATTTATAGGTATTAGAATTAGTGTGATCTTTTTGGCATTCATTTAAATAAATTTTGTTCCTGCAAATTTACAATTTTTGATCAAAGTATTTTAAATTGTTGTTTCTTTGTAAAAACTTTAATTATGCTTAGAATAATCTCACTTTTAATTTTTAAAATTAATGGTTGGAAAGTAGTAGATTCAATTAATTATCCAAAAAAATGTATTGTCATTGCCGCTCCGCATACATCTAATTGGGACTTTTTAATTGGCAGATGCTATTGCTATATTAAGAGCATAAATCCTAAATACTTAATTAAGAGCGAAATTTTCTACCCATTTATTGGCTACCTATTAAAGTTAAATGGAGCCATACCAGTTTACAGAAAAGAAAAAAACAATGTAGTAAAACAAATTGTAGATTTATTTAATAACTCAGAAGAATTAATTTTAGGCATTGCTCCAGAGGGAACTAGATCCAAAGTAAACAAGTGGAAAACTGGGTTCTATCATATTGCCTTAAAAGCAAATGTGCCTATTCTTCTTTGTAAACTTGACTATAAAAATAAGCAGGTAGGTATATTTAAGAAAATAAATCCGTCTAGTAATTATGAAAAAGATATGAAGTTTATTGAAGATGCTTTTAGAGATATTAAAGGAAAGATTCCTGAATATTACAATCCAGATATTTTTTAATAAATTGTTAAAAACATCTTATGAAAAGGTAATTGTTTAACTAATTACTATAGCGTAAACTATATATTTGTTGTAATAAAAAATAAAATTTTCTTATGAATAATAATCAGAATATTTCTACTGTTGAACAGGCTCAAGAAATGGGGCTATTACCTGATGAGTTTGACAGAATTAAAGAGATTTTAGGGCGTACACCTAATTTTTGTGAGTTAAGCATTTTTGGAGTTATGTGGTCCGAACATTGTTCATATAAAAATTCTATTATTTGGTTGAAAAAATTACCAAAAGAGGGCCCTCACATGCTGGTTGAAGCTGGTGAGGAAAACGCAGGTTTAGTTGATATTGGTGATGGTCTAGCATGTTGTTTTAAGATTGAATCTCACAATCATCCATCTGCGCTTGAGCCTTATCAAGGTGCTGCCACTGGAGTTGGAGGAATTAATAGAGATATTTTTACAATGGGGGCTAGACCCATAGCACAACTTAACTCTCTTCGTTTTGGAAATATTGAATTAGATAGAACAAAATGGTTGCTTAAAGGTGTATCTAAAGGAATTGGTGATTATGGTAATGCATTTGGCATTCCTATTGTTGGTGGTGAAGTCTTTTTTGATGATTGCTATAATACTAATCCACTTGTAAATGCTTTCTCTGCAGGAATCATGAAAAAAGGCGATATGATATCCGCAACATCATCAGGTGTAGGTAATCCAATTTTTATTGTTGGTTCACGTACTGGAAAGGACGGTATACATGGTGCTTCTTTTGCTTCTAAAGATATAACAGAAGACTCTGCTGACGATTTACCAGCTGTTCAAGTAGGAGACCCGTTTCAAGAAAAATTATTGTTAGAAGCTACATTAGAATTGGCTAAAACGGATGCTGTTGTAGGAATGCAAGATATGGGTGCTGCTGGTATTACCTGTTCGACCAATGAAATGAGTGCAGCAGGAAATCACGGAATGCTTATTAATTTAGATAAGGTTCCAACAAGACAAAAAAATATGAAAGACTGGGAAATACTTCTTTCAGAATCTCAGGAGCGAATGTTGGTAGTTGTAGAAAAAGGTAAGGAAAAGTTAGTAAATGATATTTTTGATAAGTGGGATCTTTCCTGTGAAGAAATAGGTGTTGTTACAGAAGGAGAGAGAGTTCAGTATTTCATGCATGATGAATTAGTCGCAGATGTTCCTTGTTCTGATTTAGTTCTTGGTGGTGGCGCTCCTGTTTATGAAAGAGAGTATAAAGAGCCTGAGTATTTCAAACGCTTTCAAGAATTTAAAATTGATAATGTAAAAGAGCCAGAAGATTTAATAGCTGTTGCTAATTTTCTGACTGAAAATTATAATATAGCCTCTAAAAAGTGGGTTTATGAGCAATACGATTCAATGGTCGGTACTGCAAATATGTCTACAAATTTTCCAACAGATGCTGGCATAGTAAATTTAAGAGAATCTTCTAAGGCTTTAGCAATGACCGTTGATTGCAATTCTAGGATGGTTAATGCAAATCCTGAAGAGGGATGTGCAATGGCTGTAGCAGAAGCAGCAAGAAATATTGTGTGTTCTGGAGGAATCCCCTCTGCAATCACTAATTGTTTAAATTTTGGGAATCCTTATAATCCAGAAGTCTATTGGCAGTTTGTAGGTTCAATTAAAGGAATGTCAAAGGCGTGTCGTAAATTTAGTACTCCAGTAACTGGAGGGAATGTAAGTTTCTATAATCAATCTTCAATTAATGGGAGAGAGATTCCTGTTTTCCCAACACCAACTATTGGAATGCTTGGAATTGTTGAAGACAAGAAGCACATAACCACTTTAGCATTTCAGAATTCGGACTCTCTTATATATTTGTTAGGTGATTCATTAAATGATATCAGCTGCTCTGAGTACCTAGTTGCATTTCATAAAATTAATGAATCCTCAACTCCATTTTTTGATTTAGATGTTGAATTTGAATTACAACAATCCGTTTCTTCTTTGATTAAGGAAAATTTAATTATTTCTGCTCATGATGTTTCAGATGGTGGTTTATTTATTACACTGTTAGAGAGTAGTATGACAAATAATTTAGGTTTTTCAATTAATTCTGATGATAATATTAGAAAAGATGCTTTTCTCTTTGGAGAATCACCTTCTAGAGTAGTTGTATCCATTGATAATTCTAATAAGAAAGCATTTGAAAATTTACTCTCAAAAAGCAAAACATCCTTTCACCAAATAGGAACTGTTACTGAAGGTGATTTATTAGTAGATGGAGAATTGTTTGGTAATGTTTATGATTACAAGCAAAAATTTAATACTTCTCTATCAAACAAGATGAGTTAATCTATTTATTAGAAGCGAAGAATCAATTTTAGATTTACTTGTCTTCTTGTTAAGTAGTTAGGTACAGCATACTGTCTTCCTCCAATATCTGATACCCACAAATAAGAAATGGTATTATTAATATCCAGTAGATTAAATACTTCAACACTTAACCAAGCAGAATTAAAGACATTCATAAAATTTACTCTAGAGCGTTTGTTTTCAGATTTTAAAATTGCTGAGAAACCAATATCAACTCTTCTATAATCAGGTATCCTTAATATATCTTCATATTTTTCAGATTTTGGAGGTCCAAAAGGAAGACCAGACCCATAAATCATATTTAAATGCATCTTATAATTTAGATTTCCAGGAATGTAATCTTGAAAAAATAGACTAAAATTTACTCTTTGATCTGTAGGT
>Ga0257126_1001625_pt1 | contig 15826 bp, 13 predicted proteins | sample SI060_120mmetaG_FD_190151 | JGI IMG/M metagenome (GOLD analysis project Ga0257126, IMG submission 190151) | Marine microbial communities from Saanich Inlet, British Columbia, Canada - SI060_120m | ecosystem: Environmental > Aquatic > Marine > Inlet | place: Canada: British Columbia | collected... | reverse complement strand
GCTGCTTGTTCAACTGTTTGTTGACAAGCTGTGACTAATATTAAAGCCATTAATAGAAATAAATTTTTCATATTTTAATAAGTTAGTTAGTTAGATTAGTTGTAAATATAAATTAATTTTAAATAAACTAAATCGTGGTGTCTGCACAATTATAGCTTTAAATAATTTAGCACTACACTCCAATTTTTGAAGTTTTCTGATCCAAAATGCAACCACTCCCGGTTAAACTCAGATGCTCCCCAAAACACTTCAATTTCACTCCTCTTCTACTCCTGGACTGCAAGTTCAGCACCAGAGCATTTTCATCGCGGTAGGTTAGAGAAAAACAAAAGGTTATAATGTTGTCTCCAAAGTTATATTTTATGAGGTTTTATGTATTGATAGTTAATTTGTGTTGTGGGTATAATATCTGTTCCTTGAACAGGCTCTAAACTTTCAGCAAGAGGAATACCATTCAGGTAGTTAGTAGTACCATATACATTTGTTGAAAGGTACATTATTGTATTTTTAACAAATGTTTTTGGTGTATGCCTATGATTTTTAGTGTTCACCTCCTTTAAAATTTTAAAATATGTTGGAAACTCTTTATAAACTGTCATTAAATTATCATTTAACTCTACATACATTTTAAAGTAAACACGAAAAAGAAATAATAAATCATTTTTATCATTTTTAGAGAATTTAAAAATATAATTACCTGTGTAAGGTATATCTATAAAGTAATTTTGATAGATCTTTAATAATTGATCAGGCGACATACTGTAGGCATCTTTTCTTTTGTTTCTATACAGTAAGGCTTGTTTAGCTTTCACTAAGTCTTCGAGTTTTTTTTGTATATTTTCAAATATGTTCATAGTCTGGTATTTATATATAATAAAAAATAAGTATTGATACTATAAGTATTTTAAACCCAAATATTATTTATTTTAATGTGTTGTCAACTTAAGAATACTTTTCCCAACTCATATTTTTAGTTCATCTTCACAGCTCTACCAAATTTAAGATGTGATCCTATTTTACCGTTTTTTGTTATGCACCAAAAAACTTTACAAGGAGGTTTTATAGTTGGTTGTGGAGCATAACCATCGGTTAAATAGATACACCCGTCATATCTTTCAAACCTGCTTGATCTAATGTGTTCAAAAACTGGGTCAAATGAAGTTCCACCACCTCCACTAACAAATTCAGGAATATGACCCTTGTAGGAATATTTTTTTTGAACTTCTGCATCACATTCAAGAATTTCTATCTCAGCTCCTAACTTCCACATACGATGTATTTCACTAAAAAATATATTAATAGTGTCCATGTTAATAGAGCCAGAAGTATCAATGGCAACTGCAAGCTTTTGAAATCTTTTTATTTTAATTCCTGGACGAGTTCCATATCTTTTACTAATTCTTTTCATCGAATGATAGACTCTTGTTCTTCTGCTTGTTGATGAAAAAATTTTTAATGCTCTTTTCCAATTTATTTGAGGGTTTCTTTTTTCAATAATATTTTTTATTAAGGATTTAATTCCTCGTGGAATTGAACCATGATCTTTGGCAGGTGTTCTGTCTCTTGCTTGAATAATCATTCTGTCGACTTCTGTTTCTACCACTTCTATACTAAAGTTTTCATTTTCCCCCCACATTTTATGGTCACTGTGTGTACCTTTCTCAAAGATCTCCTCTAATCTTTTTTTATAATCTGAATCTTTTGATGCATTTTGTTTTAAATTTTCATAATACCATTCTACAGATTTATCCTTCGGAAGTTTTAATTCAGGAAATGTATCTAAAGTAACTGCTGAGTCAGGTAGTTTCCAAGGATAGATTAATTGGTTAACTACAATATCAGCAGCAACATTAAAAAGCTGGTTGTCATAGCTTTTTGTTTTCATTCTGAATAAGTGTTTGAATATTATATGAAGTGTTTCATGTTTAATTACAGCAACTCTTTCATTTACTGATTTCAATTCTTTTAGAAAGAAATTTTCATTAACATATAAGGCAATTTTTCCTGATTTAAATCCAACTGCAGCCGTGGGTACTTTATCAGTAACTTCTCTAATTATACCACTTAAAAAATGTGCATAAAAAGGTTCTTTTAAAAGCATCTTAATTATACACCTTGATATTTCCTCGTTAATGTCTTTACTCAAAATAAGTTATTCTTTTCTTAGCCCTTCAATTAAAGGCTTTATTAATGAAGAAATACCATCTGTATTTTGAAGGTTATGTTTATCAACTCTCAAAAACGATAGATTAGCAAGTTTTGTTATAGAATCTATATTTTTAATGTTTAGACATCCACTAATGGTCACAATTTCTAATGAACCTATTTGACCTAGTTCATCTATGGTTTCTAAATGAGGATTATCATTCAGGTTAACATTCTTCAATAACTGAAGATTTTTTAATCCGTTTGTTGAAGTTATACCACAATTATTAACTTGAATACCTGACAGCTTTTTAAAACCTGAAACATGACTTAAGTCGGAGAGGCCTTTACAATTTCTAATGCCAAGACCCTCCAGATTATCGAGGCCTGAAATTCCAGACAAGTTTTTCAACTCGGGATTATCTGTGATTAATAATGTTTTTAAATTTTTCAATCTAGATAAATCTGATATAGTAGAAATATTAGTATTTTTAACTGTAAGTTTTTCTAGATTACTAAATCCTGAGATAGATAAAAGAGAAGTAATGTTAGAGCCAGTAAGTATTTTTGTTTTGAAGCTTCCTTTGATTTCCTTTGCAATCTTGCATGAATCTGGAGCAATCGAAATTAAACCTTCAAGAGCAAAATCTCTAAACTCTTTCGTTTTATCATTTCCTAAAAACTTGCTGTTTGTGACGATTTTATTGTTTAAAAATTTAACACCTTCAAGCAAATAATTAAAGATATCTTTATTAGAAATAGAATTTGCCAATTCTAAACCTAATTCAATATCACTGTAATCATCTGAAAGCAACAGTTTTTCTAGTTTTTCAGATGTAATTTTGTCTTCAGAAGACAATTTAACCTCTGGTATATTCTTTTTGAATTTTAATAAGTACTCATTAACTTTTTCAAAGGAATCCATTAACAAGAATCTTGGCTTTGGTTTTACTTTATAGCACTTTTTTAAAATTAATCGATCCATCAGATTTAGATTGGATAAGCTTTCAACACTTTCAAGATTTGCACAATCTGTAAAATCACAGCATTGTAAAAGTGGAAATTCAGATAAGTAATCAATGGTTTTAATATTTGGACAATTTTTAATTACAAGTAACTGAATTCCTGAATTTTTTATGCCCTCAACAGATTCTAAATTTAGACATTCTTTAATCTCAAACTCGTTCAACTGGTCATTCCATCCTCTATCTGGATAATATTCTTTAAAATTTCCACCTATATATTTTGCTTGATAAAGATTACCATAGCCAACTTTTTCTACAAGTTCATGAACTCCCCCAAAAGGATTATTTTGAGAACCAGTATTGCCAACCCATTCTGGTGTTTCTTCATCCCATTTTGTCGGATTATTTCTAAATATTTTCTTACAATTAATTAAAGAATCTAGATTTGAAATTCCACTTTTTGAAACTGAAATTGATCTTAAATCCTCACAATTTTCAAGTCCTTTTAGATTCAAAAGTGATGGACAATCATTTAACATAATCTCCTTTAATTTCAATGAATTTTTTATTCCTTCTATATTCACCAAATCTTTACAACGTCCTGCATTTATACAATAAATGTTTTTTGCATTAATTAAACCATCAAAATTTTTAACTGGAGAACTTTGCACATCTATTCCATGAAGATTAACACAGTTTTTTAGACCATCTAGTGATTTTACAGAAGTACTTGATAAATTAATTAATTTGATATTTTTTAATTTACTTAAGGGACTAATGTCAGATAATTTATCTGAGTTGCTTACATCAAGAAATTCTAAATTAGTAGATGAAGTTAACCCTGAAATATCAGTAAGATTATTTTCACTTAATTTCACATAATTTAAATTTTTAAGAGTATTTAAATCATTAACATTATCAATACCTAAATCATAACTATAGAAAAATTTTAAATTCTTCAAAAAACTCAATCCCTTAATTGAAAAAAAAGGACTAGAATATGATAACCAACCACCACTTATTTTTACTGTTTCCAGGCTAATTAAATTAGACAAAAAGTCTAGTCTTTGCATTTTTTTTAATTCAATTTTTTCATCAGGATCATCAGCATACCTACTCGTATTGGAATACGGAAGTGTAATAAATAGTCTTTTAAGTTTTTTAAAACCCCATTTCTCTTTATAATTTGGTAGAGAATAACCTCGATCTAAATCAAGACCTTCAAGTGGCAAAACATAAATTTCTTCAAACCCAACTATTTCTTTATAATTTTTAATTATTAAGATTTTAAGATTGGAGAAATTTGATAAATATTTGAGGTATACTTTTGATCTCTCATAAGAATAACCACTTTTAATTTCACCTTCTAATAGAAGATTTTGAACGGATTCTTTAATTTCATATCCTTTTGAACCTTTTGGTGAAAAGTTTAACAAACCAAGAATTGCAGTTTGAAAATAGTGTTCGTCTGGTCCAGCTCCTTTCCATTCATGTTTAAAGCCTCTCCCCCATTTTTCTATCTCAACATTACCCAATAATTCATCAAAAATCTTGGGGTTATCAATAGACCTAACCAATTCTATTCCCATTTCAATTTTTTCAAAATCACGAGCCCTTATAAGTTTTTTTATTTTGGCAATGTTTTGTTTTTCTTCTTTTGAAAGCATATCAATCGATTTTAAAGGGTTGATAATAGTTTATTTGCTAATTTTTTATCTCTCGTCATTTCTTTAATTTGATCCCCTCCGTGCTTTTGTAAATCCATATATAAACTCATCAGCAGGTCATTTGGAATGGTATCGAGAAGTAAAAATTGAACCAAATTTTTTCCATGATTTTTCTCTTGCAGGTAACTATCAGAAACTAACTTTAAGTATAATCTTGCACACATTGTTGAAAGACGATCTACTCTTTTCGCACCAGAATCATCAACAGAAATATCTTTAATTTTCTTTTCAACAGATTTAAAATCTTTAGTGTCCAAAATTTCTTCAGGATCTATCAATTGTATTAATTCATCATTAACAAAAGATATAAAAGTAGAAACAGCAATCTCATCAAGTGAACTAAGGGCAAGAGCTTCAACAAGCTGTAAATTTTCCTTAAGATTTTCAATGGGGGCAATTTGCTCAAAAAACTGTGTTAAACTTCGGGGTGTTGTTCTTTCTGAATTTACAAGTTCAGGATACGTTAAAACAAAAGAAATACCTCTTTTATCTACACCAGCTTTATAAGCCCACTCAGCCCATATCTTTGCGTCAAATTTTAGTGTAGCATGTAGCATTCTTGTTAGCATAGCACTATCCATTGGAGTTACTGAATAATCTCCCCCTTCAGGGTTTGCGGTAGCTACAATTTGCCATTTTGGAGGTAATTTCCACGAGGTAAGTTCAAAATTTTGTAATAATTGCATACAACCTCGAAGAATCCTGTCATCTGCTCGGTTTATATCATCCAATAATAATATACCAGGACCCTCTTCTCTGGGAACCCAATCCGGAGGGCTATACACCGTATATTCATCACCTACTATATTTCCATCAGGATCTACAACAGTAGGCATTCCGTGTAAGTCTCCCATTTCTTCAAACTGTGCAGGGGCTATATAAGAAAATTTCCATTTCTTTTCTAATGCATAATCTCTAATGATTTGGGTTTTACCCAATCCATGTGTACCCCAGATACAAATGGGAGTGCCTTTTTTCTCTAATTCTGACAACTCATTATTTCGATTAAAAATATGACTGAGAATTTCTCTTAGCTCTTTGCTATTTCCTTTTTTGCCATATTCAATTAATTGATTATTCATAAAATTTATTAGTTTATGTAAGTACTATTATTTTCAATTAATTTAACATCTCTTTTTGACTTGTAGAAGCCTAAAAAATGTCATTTAACTTTATAGCCAGGTTTCATGAAAATTGTGTGTACTATAAAATAAATGAAAATATTTGTACAATGTCACTTAGTTTCTATAAAGTTTGTAATAATGATTATTATCTACTAAAATAATGAAAATAAGTTTTATGGTTTTATTATTGAACTAATTTTTAAAATTAATCAATCTAAAATAAATAAACCATTGTCTTTTTTGTTTAGTATTATTTCGAGAGTTAACATTACAGACAAACAAGAAAAATATCAGATAACTTTTTCATAATTATGAAAATATTTAGTATTTTAAAGTCATAAACAAAGTTTAAAACCTAACCCACTCAAAACATTAGCGTGAATTACAGAAGTATTATAGAGCAAGTCATCAAAAAATATTTCCCAAACATTAATTTCAATTTAATTGGAAAATTAGAATGGTATCCTGTAACTGAGAAACAAAAAAAAAGAAATCTAGAAAAAAATGGTAAAGTAATAACAAAACAAAGAGTTAGGTATTTCCAAACTCAAGAATTTCAATTTACATCTAACTCAAAATCCTTAGATCTTCGTCAATTGCTAATTAGTAATATAGAAAAAGATGGTGGATTTTATTGTATGTATGATTTTAAAACTTATGGAAATATGGGTCAAAAAACTAGATATAAGTTTCAAATCAAAGATTTTCAATCGATTGACTCATCCTCGAAATTTAATATTGAATTGTTAGATGAAGACCTAATAATGATACGATAATAATTTTTTTTATTTCCAGGATTTTTTCAGACTTTTAGCATACTCAACTTCTATAATTCTTGATGGATTGTTTGTGTTTTCAGTAATATTTTTTTTAATTTCCTGATCTTTACTCCAGTCTCCACCTGTATATGTAAACCTATACGATTGTCTACCTTTCGATGACTGATCAATCACTTTAACTACAGAACATTCATCGATAAAAGTTCTATTTATATTTAAGAGTAGGTCGTTAAAACATTTGTCTTTGATCGATTTTTTCAATATTAGTTCACCTGAAAAAACAATTTTTGACCCCTCTAAATCTACTTTAAATTTATCGGAATTTATGATGTTATCAACCCCCAAACTAATAGCCCAAAAATCACTACTAGAATGTTTAAAACCTAATTGAAAAAAAAATAAACTGAATGGATGATTTATTCCCTCCTTAAGAGTTTGTCTCCCGTTAATTGTTTCATAACCAGAAGTAGTTAAAACTTTTGGATTTTCATTTAGTTCATTTAAACTTAAATCAACATCTTCAGATTTTATATTATTTACATAACCATTAAAGAAATATTCTTGTGGAACATTAAAATTTAATTTTAGATAAACTCTCATAAATTATTTTTTAAACTTTTTATTTTGGTGTTTACTTTAGTGTTTTTAACTTCTTTTCAAATATAATAAAACTGAATTAAACTATTAATTATAGTTCATTATTTAGAGGTAGTGCTTTTTATTGTTAGTGTAGCTTACTAATTAATAGTTAAACTTGTTGTTAATCTAATATTTTGAATTTGGGTGCTGTTGAATGAAAGAATATGTTTAACACTCAATAATGAAATATCTAAATGAATCTGGATTTTGCTCATCATCAACTATCCAATTTATTTTTTCTGTTTTTATATCAGTTAAATCCATTTGTTCGCTAAAAGTTTTAGATGACCAGGTTGCTGATGGAAACATTTTATTTATTTTTTTTCCTTGCTCGAAACCAAACATATCAGAGTTGGTTTTTTTACTTTTTCTAGGGTTTTTCCAATACAAATAATCATTCGTAATAAATATAAAATACCCAATATTAATTTTATCTTCCTTCTTAAGCTTAGAAAGTCTATCAATATCTTTTAAGGAGTTTAATTTACCATTAGTTACAGCACCTTGCTGAACATATCCTTTACCTAAAATTTTTCTTGTTTTAAATTTTATTTCAATTCCAATTTTTTGACCATCGTTGGTCAATATAAAAATATCTGTATATGTTTTTATTTTGGAATTATAATCAAAACATTTTTCAAGTTGAGGTTCAACATTCGACTTTTTCCATAGTTCAAAAGCTAATTTCATTTGAATTGATTTTTCATTCAAATAAAATTCTCCACTATTATTTTTAGAAATAATAGTTTCACAAATACTGTTTATATAGTTGATATAGTTCATAAATTACATTAAGGATAACCTGTACACTAAATTAATAATTCATAACAATATAACCTCAATTTTTATTATTTTTACTAATATAATTGTAAAATGTCTTGCAGAAATTATTTAGGAATGCAACAAAATTTTAATAAATATACTATTACAACATGTGTTGCTAGGCCATTTACAAGTTTCTATGGATACATCAGGAATAAAGTAATTTTTTTCTCAATATTTAACTAATTTTAGTATGAATAGAAAAGTTTCATTGGTAGAGTATTATAACCTAAGATTTGGATATTGCGATAATGACTCTGAAAGTGATTTCATTGATAATATTAATGGAAAATTAAATATTCAGATTGCTAAAGGTTTTGATGAACAAGAACACCAATATTTATTTGTTTTTCATAATGATAAATTTTTATCAAAAAGTGAAAGTTCCTTATTAGATCATTTAGACATGATAGTCAATAGTTTTTCAAAACTAGAACCTCAATTTAGTGAGATAGCTAAGGGGCTAATTTTATCCTTACATGATAGAGAGGATTTTGGAATTAATAAATTTTCACCAAAATATAATAAAGGGTATTTTGAAGCAAATGAAACTGACGAGGTTTGTGATTATTCTCCTTGTTTTTTTGGAGTAGGTTCAGTTACCTATGATTGTGATAGTGAAATTAATTTGAGCACTGGTGAAATACTTCAGCAAGGAGAAAAAATAGATAATATGGAAGATTTTTACGGTTGTGTTGACGAAGACGAAACATGGGTTATTGGCTGTCGTGTAAAAGATAATTTTTAAGAAGATTTTAAATTTTATTATTTAACATATTATCTGGTTAATATATAAATTCCTTTTTCATTAGTTTGAGTAACTTTCTATGAACCATTCAAAACTTAGATTTAAAAATTAATTGACGATGTAATTTTAAGTAATTACAGTCAAATTGAAATGAAGACAAAATAACAAATACTCTAAAATCTCTAATTAATCTGTTTGATACTATATTTAAATTTACCAAATTCAAATGTATCACCCTCCCCTTTAAACCTTAATAATTTTCCTAAAGTAGAATCAAATAATGTCAAAGAATATCCTTCCTCAAATTTAATATCATCGTCTCTTGAATCTGTTAATATTTTTTTCTGAGTAATTTTCCCATCACTCGACACAAATACTATTTTTGAATTTAAATCTGCAACTTTTATACCATTTTCCTTTGAGTTACACCAATCTGAAAAACTATCAAACCCTCCAAAGAATAATAATTTTCCATTTTCCCAATGTCCAATTTTGTAAGGAATACCTCCTTGTGGATGGTGTATAACAATTCCATTATACTCGAAATTTAGGCCTAAAAACTTATAATTACCTCTGTTTATCCATTCTAAAACAGGAAATATGTCTGTCATCCCTCTATTCCATCTATTATAGGTGTAGGCTGCTACATTTTTAACAGAAAATAGCTTATTTGATTCTAGAAAAGACCTTAATTCTGAATGGGAGTAAATGTGTCCTTTAATAAAACTAGCATTTAAATCATTTATCATCTGATTTTTAGTATCAACCATAATTATAGCTTTAAATATTTTAGCACTGCATTCCAATTTTTAAAGTTTTCTGATCCAAAATGTAACCACTCCCCTTTAAACTCAGATGCTCCGTTAAACTTTCTATCATCAATTAAATAGTCTCCAATCAAAAGGTGTTTATGATGAGACAAAATCAATCTTTTTCTCACTAATTTTTCGTTAAAAAATTTAGCAATCCATAATCTTTTATGCATCCATGCCTCTGGATTATCCCAAGGTGCTGTAGACAAGAAGTATACATCAAAATCTTTGTGATTTAAAAGAATATTTACAGATGCTACAGCATCTGTAATAGGCTCTAAATTCTCATAAACTCCCGGTAATTTGTCTGGTCTCCCAATGTAAGGGGTGACAGTAGATAAAGGATGATTTCTCCTGCCTTTTTCAAAATCAGCAACTACTCCATCTAGATCAATGTATATAATCTTCATTATTTAAATATAAATTTAAGTTGTATTTTGCAATATATTAAAATATTCAATAAATTAAGTTGTTAATTTGATAGATTATCAATCTATAACCTTTACAATCTTTAAATGAAGAATTCAAAAATCATAACTCTATTATTTTTAGTATTATCAAACTTTTTATGGGCTAATACAGCAATTGATACTCTAAAAATTAAAAGGCTTAAGAATCATGTATCATCTTTAGATTACATTACCAGACAAATCGATAATAGTAAGTTTTACTTAAATCTAAATAAATCTTATTGTGATTCTATTTTATCACTAGATCCAGAAAATCAATTTGCACTTGATTTTAAGAGTAAAATAAATTTAACCCTAGCAACCTGTGATCAAAACATAAATCACAAAATAGAATTATTTCCTTTTTTTAATGGCTTTCCAGATTATATGGGTTTTGCTGATGACCCAATAGAGTATGCTTACGACGCCAGCCTGGAAAAACTTTTAAGCTCCAAATACCCAAAGGTTCAAAATGGTCCAATTTCAGGCACTAATATTTCATCAATTGTAGTAAGAAACTCGTGTGATGATGAAATGTTTGAAATTGTAAACCAAATACTTCTAAAAAAAACCAATCACTACATAATACCCAAACATGAATTAGAAGAGATTTTAGGAAAAAGTACCGCTACAAGCCTAATTAATGGTAATGTTGATGCAGAAGCTGTATCATTACTGTGTGAAAAGTTAAGTCTAGATAGACTAGGAATTTTTAATGTAAATGATCTAGATGTTATTGACAACTCTATTTGGTTAGTCCAATCAGAATTTTATACATACCATACTCAAGAAGGGTTTACTGAGCCCATTTTTACTAGAGGATTTAATATAGACAAACGTTCTTTTAGTATTATTTATATTCTATTACTGCTTATTAAATCTATTCTATTAATAGCTTTCATCTCTTTTTTAAATCAAAAATTAAAAAGAATAGTTGACAGTAGTGACAGCATAATTAAAGATTTATGGAATTTATTTATTGATAAGATAAAATTTGTAGGAATAAGTTTTATTGTTCCCTTACTCTTTTCATTTATTTTAATTTATTCTATTTCCTATTTGATGCCCAGTGCAGAAGAACATTTTGAAGAATTTTCTGCAAAATTCTGGTTGTTCTCAATTACAATAGGGATGAGTATTGTTCCAACTGTAATTAACCTTTACTTTGTGAATAGAATGGATCTAGATGGTTTCCATACTGTAAAAGGATACCGATATTTTGCAAATACATCATTATATGCTACGTACTTTCCATTATTTGTTTTTTATATTATTCAGTTTGATACCTATCCAATAACCGAACATTTTCTTTTGATCGGAATTACTTTATTAATTGGAGATTTATTAGCTAGATCCTATTTTCAATTTTCTTCGGTCACCAACAATAGTGCTTTAAAAAAACAAGGTGTTTATGGGCTTGTATTAGGAATTGTTGCCCTGTTATTATTTAACTCGATAATACTAACTGGTCTTACAATAGCAAACTTAGGATTAAGTATTGTTGTTATTCTTCCGCTTTCAATTGTTCACTACCTCATCGGTTATTATTTAAATAAAACGTATGAATACAACCTAAATCAATCTAGTAACACAACACTACTTAGTAACGTCCCATACATTACGGAGTTATTAAATCCAAAAGACGCTATTTTCAATAAAATTGTAAATTCTATGTCTGATACCGAATTAAATATAATGATTGTATCAGGACCCGGTGGAATAGGTAAAACACGAGGCTTGCTAGAAGCAAAAGAGTTATTTGAACACAGTGGATGGGATTGGTATTATGGTGACTGTGATGAACTACAAGGAGAAAACGCTATTTCTTATGAGCCTTTTCTGGAAGGATTCAAGGAGTTACTAAAAATTGAGGAGTTCACCAATCGTGGCCAAAAAATGGAAAAATCAATGGGTAAGGCTGTAAACATTGGAGCTGCCATTATGGATATTGACGCCTCATTTATTGGTGAATACGAAAGAAATACAGAACGGTCAATTTCAGAAATGTGTATTGAAATAATAGACAAATTAGAAAGTAGAAAAAATAAAACAATTTTTGTTATGGAGGATCTGCATTGGATAGATCCAGAAAGTTATGCATTCCTAATAAAGTTTATTGAAATGGTAAATAGAAATAAATTTCTAAGAGGAAATACTTGTATAATATTATCAATTAGAGAAGAGGGCTTATTTGATTATCGAGGCCCATCTTTAAGTGAATTAATAACAAAAACAAATGACCTAAATAATAACTCTTCTTTTAAATTTAAAGTTGAAGAACTTTTAACATTTAGTAACTTCAACACGGTAGACTTTGTAAAGCATTTGAGCCAACAAAACAATCAGTTCAAGATACAAAACAACTCTTTAGTAGAAATTAATTCACTTTTAAATAATTCAATAAAAGAGAAAAATATGCTAGGACAAATTACCCCTCTTTATATTTTTAAAACTCTTGAAAAATGGATTAATGACGGTATTTTAAAATACAGCCCGAGTGGATATCTATTGACAGCCAATATAGATAGTGATAGTTTACCAAATGATATGGAAGTAGACAGCTTCTATCATACTATAATTGATCAATATGACGAAAAATGGCAGCGTCTTTTAGAAAGTGCTTCAACAATTGGAAATAAATTTAATGCAGATATATTAACACAAGTATGGGGATATGAGCTACTAGATGTTTTAGGATTCTTAGAAAAGGTAGTTGAGGACAACTTGTTAATTGATATCTCAGAAGAGGATAATATTTATGAATTTAAAGACAAACGAATCATTAGTTCTATAAAATCATATTTTAATAAAGATGATAATAGTGGAGACAAGCAAATCATAAAAGAGTATAATAAACGATACCTACATCTACAAAATTCCATTATAGAAAACCCTCATAACCATAGCGTTGAAGAAATTTTATCCATTATTAGAAGACTAACATCCTTGCTTATAAATGACACCTATTTAAAAATTGCCGAGAAATTAATTTTAGAGGTAGTTGTTAGGTTAGTTAAGCAAGAGGAAGAAGATAAATTACTAGGATTTAATGCCTTTTTAATAAGCACAAAGAAATTAAATCATATCTCTAATCTCATCTCATACCTTATTAAAATAAATAGTACCTCATTCATAAGTATATTAGAATTGAATGAAATTTGCGAACAAGTATATCATATAGAAACAAAATCAAATTCAGTCTCCTTAGATTTAAAGTTGTTCATCTTATTCATTTTAAAAAATAAACATTATGTAGAATCAAAAGAGTTTGTAAGTCTTTCAGACTTAGAAAATGTAAAATATAAAATATTTAATGAGTACAAAGGGAACCTTCAATTTCAATTTGCAATTGAATACATCCTATACACACATAAATCAGCTAAGGAATCAATTCAAATTTTAAAAGACTTTTATGTAAATATTGAAGAAAAAACTGAAGAACATGATCAATTAATTGAACTACAAGAATTGAAATTTATGTGGTTGGACAATCCTATTAAAAAAGAAGAAATTGATAAAAGGTCATTTAAATTAATAGAAAGAATTAAAGATGTAAAAAGTTCCTCAATTAAGTTCAAGATTTTAGATTTTAGATTAGATTTTCTGGCAAGTGGGTTAGAGAATGATGAGAAGGCTACATTAGAGTTTATGGAATACCATCAGCTTTTAATATCAAGTGAAGGCGTCAATAAATTATGGGTGGAATTAGTATTAAGTTTTTTAAGAAGTTGGAGCGGTAGCACCTATATCATAAAACATCCAGACGATGCGCTAGAGAAATTTACAAAATGTGAAACCTACTTAAAAAAGATAATTGATTTTGGAATTTTAAGTAATTTATTAATTGAATTTATTGATGCAAAAAAAGAAGTATTAGAGGTTACCAAAAAATATAAAGAACTTAAGAAAGTCTGTTTAGATCATTTAAAAATGGTCAAAGAATCTATTGGAGTCAATACTATAGATTATGCAAGTGCATGCTATGATGTAGGTAAAGTATATGAACATTTGAAAGAGGGGGAGTTGTGTGTAAAGTACAGATTGATGGGTATTGACTCACTTCTTAAATTAGAGCAATCTGATAAGATTAAGAGGGCCTTAGCTACAGCTTATGGAAATCTTTCACACATTTACAGAAATCATTTAAAAGATGTTGAAAATACTATTATTTGTGCACAAAAATCTTTAGAATATAAAGAGAGTTTTGAGAAAAATAAATCTTATGGTATTTCCCTATACAACCTAGGTAGGGCTTTCGCAATGAATAACGAATTCGAAAAATCTGCAGATTTAATACAACAAGCATTGAAGTATTTTAAAGAAAGTTCTAACAAAGAAATATATCAAAAATCAGTTCTAGAAGTAAACTTAGGAATAATTACAAACGAATTTGACAAAATAACAGCAGAGATATTATTGAAAAAATCAATAAAAATAATAGAGTCAGCAGACATTCGTATTTACATCAGTACTGAAGTAAAGAAGAGAATTGAAATTGGAAAAAATATACTAAAATCAAATGATTAAAAATTTAATGACTTGCTGAATTAAAAATAATTATGATATGACTAACAAAAAATACTTAAGCTTCGCAATTGTTCTTTTATTTTCGTTTAACCTACGAAGTCAAACCATTATTAATACAGAAAACTTAATGAAATCTGTGGATTCCACATTAAGTATCGGATTTGGTGTAAATGGAGATTTTAAATTTGGTAACTTAGAACTGTATCAATTTAATATCACCAATCAAATTGGTAAAAAATTTGATAGAAATCTAATTAGATTTTTATTTAATTATGAATATATTTCTGAGAACAATGAAGTGTTGGCTTCAGACTATACAGCCCAATTAAGATATAATTACAGCCTAGGTAATCATTCAGTATTTTCTTTTATTCAAAGTCAAAAATCAAGAGCATTAAGTCTTAATTACAGAAATTTAATAGGAGGTGGATATCGTCATAATGTCTATAAGAAAAATGAAAATTATTTTGATTTGTCTGCAGGAGTTTTTTATGAGAATGAGCTATACTTAAAAAATACTAACGAAGAATTAATGGTTGAAAATTATAGAGTAAGTTTAAGTTCTTTTTTCAAGGTTAGAGTATCAAAAAAATCTTTTATTAATACCAGTATTTATTACCAAATTAATATGGACAATACTGAAGACACTCGAATTTTTATTGAACCTCGTTGGTACTATGATTTTGATAAAATAGCTGTTTATGTAACCACACAAATCAGACATCATACTACGCCTTATATTGATATTAAAAAGACAGACTCAGAACTTTTAGTAGGACTAGAATTTAATTTATAAAAATAGGTTTATGGACATTTCACTAGCTATGAAGAATCAAATTTTATTTGATGATATTGATTTACTTCAGCTTTCTCAAACAAAACTAAAACAATGGCTACTGTCTAATTTTGTAAATATATTATGTGATCATAAAGTTTATATAGAAACAGTTTCAATTACTCCCCATGAAAATATAGACTCTAATCTTTTGCATACTATTGAAGCAAGTAATGGAAAAGAGAACTTTGTAATGGAATTTGGTGAATTAAAAACTAGTGACATCCTCAACCTAGAACACAGTGAGTTTCAAC
>Ga0257126_1001618_pt1 | contig 15855 bp, 13 predicted proteins | sample SI060_120mmetaG_FD_190151 | JGI IMG/M metagenome (GOLD analysis project Ga0257126, IMG submission 190151) | Marine microbial communities from Saanich Inlet, British Columbia, Canada - SI060_120m | ecosystem: Environmental > Aquatic > Marine > Inlet | place: Canada: British Columbia | collected... | reverse complement strand
ATAGTATTCCTACAATTTTGCTTTCACATGATCCATCTCATTGGACTGCTCAAGTTGTAGATTTTCCAAAAAGAATTGATCTCCAATTAGCTGGACATACTCATGGAATGCAATTTGGAATTGATATACCTGGTATTAAGTGGAGTCCTGTTCAATGGAGATATAAACAGTGGTCAGGCCTTTATAAAGATAAATTTAATAAATATATTTACGTAAATACTGGCGTTGGAAATCTTGCATATGCAGGTAGGGTAGGTATGATGCCTGAAATTTCAGTTCTAAATTTATCTTAATGAGTATTAAAGTTTATACAGATATAAATAAACTTAACTCAGAATCATGGGATCTAGATAGTGAAAATATATTTTTTATAAAATATAAATTTTTAAAATCTTTTTTTAATAATCATAAAAACATAACGCACCTTTTTGTTCTAGAAAAATCTAACAGATTGTATGGTCATATTTTTAATCTTAATATTAAAAATATTGCACATTATTCAAGTAATTATTTATTTAAATATTTTTCAAATTTTATTGTTGGTTTTCTAAATATCAAGTTTATATATTTAACAAACTCTTTCATTACAAACACAAAATCTTTTCAGCTAAATAGTGTTTTTAATTTAGATAAAATTATTGAAAATATTATTTTAAAAAATAAAGTTGATTTTATTGTAATTCCTGATTTTTTATATGAAAATAAAAATAATATAAATGTAAATACTCCTTTTACTAAAGTTGAAATAGAAGAGGAGATGAGCATAGATATATTAGAGAAATGGGTTGATTTTGATTGCTACAAAAATGACCTTAAAACAAAATACAGAAAAAGAGTAAATAATATTCTTCATAAAAGTAAAAATGTGAAGATTAAAATATTGTCTACTGAAGAATTTGATAAATACGAAGTCCATTTACAAGATTTATTTAATAATGTTACAAGTCATGCAAAATTTACAGGACCTACTTTTAATGTTATGACACTAAAGGATTTATGCTTAATCAATAAGGAATTTAAAGTTTACGGCTACTTTGAAAATGATAATTTAATAGCATTTTCATCCGAGTTTACTGTAGATAACAACCTGTATTCTTATTTTGTTGGCTTTAATTATGATTTAAATAAAAATTTCTCCCTGTATGAAAGAATTTTATGTGAAAATATTATTAATGCAATAAAGAATAAAAACAATAGATTGGTTTTAGGAAGAACAGCAAATGAATTCAAAAGTAATTTTGGGGCATTACCTAAAAAATCTTATATCTACATTAATATAAATAATAGACTGTATTCTTTTTTATTTAGAGGGTTTTTAAAAAAAATAAAGCCAAAAAAGTGGATTCAAAGATCTCCTTTTAAGATTTCTAAAAATTAATTACTTGACTTTTTTCTCCAATTAATTTAGACCATTGTTTAGCCTTAGATTCTCCATCAATTGGGCCAAGATATAGTTGATATATTTCTTCTGATGAATTTGATTTGTTTGGTAAGAAAAAATAGGTTAAAGGAAATTCAATAAAATTTTGAGCAAATTTTTCTTTTGCTTCAATTGCAAGATCTTCATTTTGATAATTCCCAAATACAATGATGCTTTTACCATTTTCAAAGTTAAAATTGTATTTTAATTCAACTTTATTATTAGATTTCTTTGCTGGTATATCAACTTTAACTTCAATTTTAGTTTCATCATTAGAACTTGTTGTGTTTAATGATGATGAGATTAAATCTCCGAAATTTATACTTTTCAACACAAAAAATACAATTACAACTATTGCTATTCTAAGTAAGTATTTTTTTAATTTATTAGAATTCTTTTGAGTGTCATTAATTTGTTCTTGAATATTTTTAGAAGGAGTTTCAGAAAGAGTTTTTTTGTTCGGATTTACTATTTTGTCATTAATTTCAGATAATCTTTTATTGACAATATCTCTTCTTTCTTCGTTGTTAGTTTTACTCATGACAAATTTTTTGCTAATATAATTATTAATTGACTTAATTTTCTAAGCAGATAGAAAAAACTTCTTTTAAATTATAGCCAGCTACTTTTAATTGTTTTGGAATAATACTTTTTTCAGATAATCCTGGAATAGTATTTATTTCAATTACAAAAGGCTTACTGTCTTTTATAATAAAATCAATTCTACATATTCCTTTAAGGCCTAATTCCTCATAAATTTTCTCTGTTGTTTGATGTATAAATTTTGTTTCAGTGCTTGTTATTCTTGCTGGTGTAATTTCTTCCGATTTGTTGTTGTATTTTGCATCATAGTCAAAGAAATCATTTTCGCTAACAATTTCTGTTATTGGTAGTAAATTTATTTGGTCTTTAATTTTAAAAATACCACAACTCACTTCAGTGCCTTTTATATACTCTTCAATAATGATTTCATTATCATGAACAGATGCAAGTTTTATTGCATCGGAAATTTCTTCATAGTTTTTTACTAAGCTAATGCCATTGCTAGAGCCAGCTTGATTTGGTTTAACAATTAAAGGAAGATTAAAATTTGTCTTTATCTCTTCAATGTTTATCACATCATCTCTGGATATTAAAATAGAGTTTGCAATAAAGTAATCTTTTGTAAAAAGTAATTGATTACATCTGAATTTGTCAAAAGTTAATTTAGATGTTTTTGAGTCGCAACATGTATATTTAATGTTATTCATTTCCAAAGATTTCTGTAGTTCTCCATTTTCTGCTGGAGGTCCATGAAGTGCCATGAAAACATCATTAAAATTTAATTCTATTCCGTTTACTTTAGTTTTTAAAGAACTGTTGATTTCATGTAATTTGTTGTCAATTTTAATTTCCCATCTGTTGTTTTTTATTAAAATTAAAAAGGGGTTGTATTTTTCTCTGTCAATATTTTTAAAAACAGTTTCCGCGCTTTTTAAAGAAATATCAAATTCTTTAGAATCACCACCAGTTATTATAGCTACGTTTTTCATTTTGTTTAGACAAATATATGCGTTTTATTGTTTGAGATAAAAATAATTATAATAGTATTTTTATAATTACATTTGTTAAAAAATCAATAATTAATTGGATAATTTTAGTTCTGAAGATATTAAAGATCAAGCTTCTGCTATAGAAAATGAAAAGGATATTAATTCAGCTAATGAATTAGAAGAAAATCAAATTGAATTAAAGGATAATAAAGTTTTATTTAAAAATGCTTTTTATGCTTTACTTACTCTTCCTTTTTTATTTTTTTTATATCTAAAATTTTTAGATGTATATACTTTACATGATAAACATGTTCTTGTGCCTGATTACTCTAATTTTCATATATCACAATTAGATTCTATTTCTAATAAAAATAATATTAGATATATTATTATTGATTCTGTTTCTGATTTAGAGAAGCCAAAGGGTATAGTTTTAAATCAAATACCAATGCCTAACACTAAAGTTAAAAAGAAAAGAAGAATTTATTTAACAATTACTGAGACAAACACCAGTATTGTGAAATTTCCTAATGTTTATGATTTAACTCTCAGACAGGCTTTAAGACAAATTGAACTAACTGGCTTATTAGTAGGTAAGTTAGAGTATAAATCTGATATAGCTACAAATAAGATATTAGATTTTAATGTTAATGGTATTAGTGTTATTGAAGGACAAGAAATTTTAAAAGGAACTACTGTTAATTTAGTTGTTGGAAAAGGATTGAGTGAAGAATATGTTTTTGTTCCAGACTTAATAGGACTTAGTAGAGTTGAAGCACATATAATTCTTAAAACCTCTTCTTTAAATATTGGCTCGGAGTTTTATGATGAAAATTGTGAAGACTCATCACTTGCATTAATTTATAAACAAACGCCAACTTTTGAAAATGATAATGAATTAAAGTTAGGTTCAACTATAGATCTTTTTCTAAAAAATCCAAAAAGTACTGAGAAGTGATGAGATATATACTTTTTTTATTTTTTTTAAGTAGTTCATTACTTGCACAAGAAGTTTTAAGTCCACTTAAATCAAACCCTAGAGAAATTAAATCTGATTTTCTGATAAATAAAGCTTCATTATCATTGCCATTTTTTGATGATTTTTCTTCTTTAAATATCAGTTCTAATTTATGGATAGGAAATAGTACATTAATTAATAATAATTATCCAATAAACCCTCCAACAATTGGTGTTGTCACTTTCGATGGATTAGATTCTATGGGTTATGCATATGATATTAATATGTCAAATAACAGTGGATATGCTGATGAATTGCTCTCACAAGAGATTGATATGACAAATATTGACACTGCCTATCTGTTATTTTTTCATCAACCTCAAGGTCATGGAGATAATCCACAAGTTCAAGATTCACTTATTCTAGAATTTTTATCTGATTCATTAGGTTTTAAATCTTGGAAAAAAGTTTGGTCTGTTTCTGGAAGTTCATTACAGGGATTTAAAAAGAATGTATTAATGGTTTTTGAACAAGAATTTCTCCACTCTACTTTTCAATTTAGATTTAGAAATATTGCTACTTTATCAGGTAATTTTGATCATTGGCATATTGATTATGTGAAATTTGATACTTATAGTTCATCAATTGATACATCATTAATTAATGATGTTGCATTTGTTTATGAAGGGCCATCATTTTTAAAGAGATATCGAGAAATGCCATGGAAACATTTTCAGGATAATTCTGTAAATGAAATAAATGATACATTAAATTTATTTATTAGAAATAATCAGGCAAGTATAAATGTTGATTATCAATATAATGTTTATCAAGATAATATAATAGTAGATCATTATCCATCTCTTGGAATAAGTAGAAACATCACAGTATTAGATTATGATTCAATTGGAAATTTTTCATTTGAGAATCCTCCAGTTTCTATCAGCCCAAATGTCTTTCCTCCAAACTTTAGTGACAGTACAGAATTTCTTATTCAACACATAATTGGGACTGGATCTAGTGATTTAAAAACTAATGATACTATTTATAATTTACAAAAGTTCCACTCTCATTTTGCATATGATGATGGTTCTGTCGAATCTGCTTATGGAATAAATGTTTCGGGTGCAATGGCTGCTTATCAATTTGAATTAAATCGCCCTGATACATTACGAGCTATTCAAATGTATTTTCCTCAAATGTTAGATTCCGTAAATAATATCGAATTTTTATTAACTATTTGGGAAGATAATAATGGATTTCCTGGTAATATTATTCATCAACAAATTGAAAAACCAAAACATACATCAACCAATAATTTTCATTTTTATTACCTAGACTCATTGTTTCAGCTAACTGGTGTTTTTTATATTGGTTGGCAACAAAACACAGCTGATTTGTTAAACATTGGCTTGGATAAAAATTCTTATGCTAACAATTATATGTTTTACAATGTTGGAGGATTATGGAATTATTCTCAATATAGTGGAGCGTGGATGATACGTCCAATAGTTAGTGAAAACACTGTTTTCCTTTCTTCTAATGATATTTCATCATCTTTTAAGGTGTATCCTAATCCAGCATCATCATATGTAAAAATCCAGACCAATGATTTTTCTAATAAAATCATCTTATATGATTTAAATGGAAACATGCTCTTAAATAAAATATACAATCAGAACCAAATTAAAATTTCGGTTGATTTTTTATCAAGAGGCATGTATATTTTAAAGGTTATTAATGATAGCGGATTTATTTATAGAAAAATAATTATTAAATAAATGTCCTCAAATAATAGCTCTGAGTTGTATGAACATTTTGATTTTACTGCAAGTTCTGGTCAAGAACCTTTAAGGGTAGATAAATTTTTAATGAATTTTATAGATAATGCAACTAGAAATAAAATTCAAAAAGCTGCTGTAAATGGTAATATTTTAGTGAATAATTTACCAGTTAAATCTAGTTATAAAGTAAAGTCCGGGGATAGGGTAAGTATCGTCTATTCATATCCAAAGCAGACAAATGAGCTTATTCCTCAAGATATACTTATTAATATTACTTATGAAGATGATGACATTTTAATAGTTAATAAGGAAGCAGGAATGGTTGTACACCCTGGCTTTGGAAATTATGATGGAACACTAGTAAATGCACTAGCGTATCATTTTGATAATCTCCCAAACAAAAGTTCTGAAAATCGTCCTGGTTTAGTGCATAGGATTGACAAAAATACGTCTGGAATATTAGTTATTGCTAAAAATGAAGATAGTATGACTATATTGTCAAAAAAGTTTGAAAAAAGAGATTTAAATAGACTTTATGTTGCTTTGGTTTGGGGCGATCTTAAGGAAGATGCAGGTTTTATTGAAGGGAATATTGGGCGTAGTCTTAAGAATAGAAAAATTATGTCTGTTTTTACTGATGGAGAATATGGCAAATATGCTAAAACTAATTATAAAGTATTAGAAAGATTTGGTTATGTCACTATGGTTGAATGTAAACTTGAAACAGGAAGAACACATCAGATTAGAGCTCATTTTAAATTTTTAGGACATCCACTTTTTAATGATGCTGAATATGGTGGAGATTTAATCTTAAAAGGAACAACTTTTACAAAATACAAACAATTTGTTCAAAATTGTTTTAAGATATGTCCTAGACAGGCTTTACACGCTCGTTCTTTAGAGTTTACCCATCCAAAAACAAATCATTTGATGTCGTTTGAATCGGAGATAGCAGATGATATGTCTCAATTAATTGAAAAATGGAGAAGCTATTCAATAAATCAAAGAATTTAGCTTAGTAAACTTTTAGTTCATTATAAATACTATCTCTCTCAATAGGTTTTCTATTAACTTTTTTAATGAGTTTAGTAATATCTTCAGTAGACATTTTAGGGTTTTGATCTTCAGCACCTGCCATTGAATAGATTTTTGTTGAGTCATCTATAGTTCCATCAATATCATCAACTCCAAAAGCTAAAAGGTTCTGGGTAGTTTCTTTTCCAATCATTGGCCAATAAGCTTTAATATGAGAAATATTATCAAAGTATATCCTAGCAATTGCATACATTCTAAGATCATCTATTACACTTACTTCCTTTAAGTGGGACATTTGGTTATTTCCATTTCTATATTTTAATGGAATAAAAGCATTGAATCCACCAGTTTTGTCTTGTAACTTTCTAAGTCTGCTCATATGATCTATTATATGTTCAGCTTTTTCATAATGACCATAGAGAATAGTAGCATTAGATTGCATACCAATTTCATGTGCTGTTTCATGAATTTCTAACCATTGTTCAGCTGTGCATTTATCTTTACATATTATATCTCTAATATCTTTGTGAAATATTTCAGCCCCACCTCCTGGTAGAGAATTTTGCCCAGCCTCTTTTAGCATTATTAAGCCCTCTTTATATGAAACCTTTGCTTTTCTACACATATATTCGAGTTCCACAGCTGTAAATGCTTTAATGTGAATGTTAGGTCTTATCTTTTTTATTTTCTTTATTACCTCAATGAAATATTTCAAACCCATTTTAGGATGTACTCCACCTACAATATGAACCTCAGTAATATCATCTACTTTATACTTTCTTACCATATCAACCATTTCATCAATAGAATGTTCCCATCCTTGAGATTTCTCTTTTAATAATCTTGAATATGAACAAAATTTACAATCAAAAACACAAATATTTGTAGGTTCTATATGTATATTTTTATTAAAAAAAGTATTGTTTCCATTGTGCTTTTCTCTAATTGCATTCGCAAGAGAAAGAAGTAGTGCATTTGGTGCTTTATTGAAAAGTGTTAAGGTTTCAGAATCAGAAATTCTTTTGCTTGTAGAAATTTTTTTGACAATATTTCTTATTGAAATGTCAACTTGGGAAATGTCAATGCTGAGATCTAACATTATTTACTGATAATAATTCTTTTTGTAATATGAGTTGTTTCTGAATTAAATTTAATTAAATAAACTCCACTTTTTAAATTGCTTATATCAATTTGTGTGTTATTGTTTAAGTTTTTCCAAGTTCTCACCTCATTGCCAAGCATATCAAAAAGACTCAATTTGTAGTTTAGTTCAGAGCTTTCAATTGTAATTGAATTTTTAGCTGGGTTAGGGTAGAAGCTAAATAATTTATTTAACTCAACAAATTCACTATTTACAATTCCAGTACAATTTACTGTAACATTTGAATTTTTCAAGTTTGAACGATATCCATTCATTGTTGATATCATTTCATTAACCTGATCATTTGAGAACATCCATGTATTTCTTGAATATGCCATAAAATTTTCATCCATATCTAATAAATCACTATTAAATCCATACAACAAATCATTACAAGTATTATTATTTGTGCCTGAATTAACACTTCCAAAATATACGTCATCTGTTGCTGGTGTGTCATAAACATTAGAATCATCATTGTCACAACAGCCTCCCGACTGAGCTTCGCAAAATGTATGATTTAGACCTAGATAATGTCCAATTTCATGAGTTGGTGTTCTTCCATCGCTGGTAGAGCTAGCATTTCCTGTAGTACCAAAATATTGAAAGTCTACAACTAATCCATCTTTCCAAGCATTCCACGACTGTAATCCAGGAAGATAAGCATATCCTAAAACAGAAGTGTTTCCCTGACTTGCTATATCACAAACCCAAATATTCATATAATCTCCTGGAGGCCACCCATCTTTTCCTCCAGTAGAATTACGTTTCATATCATTAGATTCTGTGTCATAATTAAAACTATTTTTTGTAGATAGTGTTCGAGTAATACCATCTGTTGGATTACCATTTGGATCAGTAGTTGCTAGGCAAAACTGTATATTGGCATTTCCGGCATAATTAACAAATGTATTTCTAGGGGGATTAGGAAACTCGCTATTTGTCTTACTAAAATCTTCATTTAAAATTCTAAGTTGATCTTCAATTTGAATACTTGGGATATTAGTTCCAATTCCAAGGTTAGAATGGTTTTGTCTATATATGACATGAATAACAACAGGAATAGTGATTGTCTGTTTACTTATTTGATTAGATTTTAACCAATTTTTATTTTGTTTCCATACATTATTTATTTCTACTTGATAATTTGGATTACTAACTAATTCATTATTTATCAATTCAGTAGTGTAACATTTTTTAATTTCTTGACTAAATGAGTTATTGATAAAAGCAAGAGATAATAAAAGAAGAAGGTATTTCATATTGTGTTTTAGAGAATTGCAAATATAATTCTAAAAAAACACATACAATAACTATTAAATATTAATTAGGCTGAATTATTAACTCTTAATTATTTAAAAAATTATAATCACTAAGAGCTTTTAAAAAGTTAATTAAATCTTGTTTTTCAGTATTGGTTAATTGTAAGCCCACTCCAATTTTCTTCATAAGTGGATCTACAGTTGGTGAATAATTTCCTCCAGAATTGTAGTGTTCAATTACTTCTTCAAGAGTAGAAAATCTTCCATCATGCATGTATGGAGCAGTAAATTCTATGTTTCTTAGAGTTGGAGTTTTAAATTTTGCAATGTCATCAGCATTATTTGTAATATTAGCTCTTCCTAAATCCGCAAAATTATTAGCATCTAATCCGTTGTTGTGAAAATCATTATCCATAAACATTTCAGTGCCATGACAATGAAAACAATCTCCCTTCTCAGAATTAAAAATAGCAAATCCATTTAATTCTGAAGGGCTCAACTGAAGTTCTTGCCTCATCCATTTATCGTATTTAGAGTCTACAGAAATAATAGTTCTTTCAAATTGAGCTATAGCTTTAACAACATGAATTGAGTCTATATAATCTATATTAAAAGCATTTTTAAATAGATTTTTGTAAATAGTATCTGAATTTAATTTTGACTCTACATTCACCCAAGTATCGTGCATTTCAATTGGATTTGTCACAGGTTCAAATACTTGTTCTTCAAGAGTTTGAACACTACCATCCCAGTTAAAACTAGTATTCCAACCTAGATTAATTAAAGCACTAGCATTTCTAAAACCTTCAATATTATCAATACCAGTACTATATTGATTATTTTCTGAAAAAGAATTGGCTTTAATGTGACAACCAGAACATGAAAGGGTGTTGTCAGCACTTAGAATGGGATCATTAAATAATTTTTCACCCAATTGAACTCCCTCTACAGTTAAAGGATTATTTTCCGGAATAATCATGTCAGGAAATCCAAAAGGAGTAATGATATTGTAAGGAGTGGTTTGAAAAGGGATTATCGTGTCGTATAAGCAGCATCCGTCATCATAAAGAGCCGTTGCATTCCAATTTGATGCCATTTGATCAGTACAACCCTCAACTATGATTAAATCCTTTTTACATGAAAAAAATAGAAGAACTACTAATAAAATTATAATTCCTCTATTCATACTTAATCTAATAATCCTTGTAAGTTAAATACGCCCATCATTCCATTCATCATAAGATTCATTTGAGTTGGCATATTCATCATTATTGCTGGCTCAAGATTTACTACTTCTGGCCCATACCAATTATTAATATTCATTTCAATAGCGTATTCTAAATTATTTGTTGAATTATTAATATTAATTGGTACATCAAAACTACATAAGAAAGAATAATCCATTCCCATAGTTGGTCCTGTGTGAGTATTGTAAAATGTTGAGTCATTGTTATACGAACCTTCTAATTTCATATAATGATAGCCACCACCCATTAACATTCCTGAATTGGGATCAATCATTTGGGGCCACTGCATAGTTGTATGAAAATTTTCATTTGTGAAATTATCTGCAATATTTGTATTTGCATCTAAACCAAATCTAAACTGAAGAGTGTATGAGCCATTTTCTATAATATCACTTTCAATAAACATGGTTGATGGGTCACTTAAATCTACAAAGTGAACATCCTTAATTATTTTTTCATGATCTTTTTCATTACTAATTAATTTTATATCTGATATCAAATACTTTAATGTTAAAACATTATAATTCTCTCCAGCTAGATTAGTGTGCGATAAATCGTCCGTAGAAACAGGATTTCCATCAACATTATGGGAAAAGTTTAAAAATATTTTTGTGTCATTAATTTCTTGATCTGAGCCACATGAAATTAAAATTAGGGCTAAAAATACTACTGATAGTAAATTCTTCATGATTTGAATATTTGATTAAAAGACAAATTTAATTATTTAGATTATTATTATAACACTACTTTTTATTTTCTGTAATTTTTTCTTATTTAATTTAAAAGTTTCCATCTATTTTAATCATTTTTGTTGGATGCATAATAAGTTGAAATATATTGATGTTATTGTTCCTTTATCTGTAGAGGGTGTTTTTCAATACTCAGTAAATACAGATCTTATTATAAATGTTGGCCAGCGTGTGATTGTTCAGTTTGGAGCTAGAAAATTATACACTGCTATTGTAGTTAATATTAGTGATGAAAAAACTACAAAACATAAGTTAAAGAATATTTTATCTTCTGTAGATGATTCACCCATTGTAAATATTTTCCAAATTAAGTTATGGTCTTGGATTGCAAAGTATTATATGTCTAACCTTGGTGAGATTATGAATACTGCTTTGCCTTCCTCTTTAAAATTAGCCAGTGAATCAAGAATTATTTTGAATGATGAAAAATTAATAAATAAGAATATAAGTGCTAGAGAACAAAAGGTTTTGGAATTGATAAAAAATGGCAAATCGGTCACTGTAAGGCAAATAAATAAGAAACTCTCTGTAAGTGATTCCTTCTCTGTTATCAATCAATTAATCAAAAAAGATATTGTTACTGTTCATGAACATATCTCGGAAAAATATTCACCCAAATATTTAAATGTAATTAAGATTATTAATGATAATGAAGATTTGTTATCAAAAACACAAAAAAAATTATATAAAATATTATTAGAAAATAATGATGTATTAATATTAAATGATTTAATAAAAGAAACCTCGATTTCTAGATCAGTATTTAAGGCTCTTGAAAAAAAGGAAGTTATTTCAATTAATAAAATACCATTCAGTAGAATTGATAGTTTTAATAATAAAGTTTATCCTATTAATAAGCTTTCTTCAGCCCAGGATAATACATACAATGAAATAATTAAAAGTTTTAATGAAAAAGATGTTTGTTTATTACATGGTGTCACATCTAGTGGAAAAACAGAGATTTACATAAAACTTATTGAAGATCAAATTAAAGAGGGAAAACAAGTTTTATATCTACTTCCAGAGATTGCATTAACAATTCAAATTATTAAAAGATTAAAAAAACATTTTGGTAGTAAAGTTGGTGTGTCTCATTCAAATTTGAATAATTCTGAGAGGGTAGAGGTTTGGAAAACAATTCAAAATAGTGATAATGCAAAATGTTCAATCATTTTAGGTGCTCGATCTTCTATTTTTTTACCTTTTGATAAGCTTGGATTGATTATTATTGATGAAGAACACGATACTTCTTATAAGCAACAACAGCCTTCTCCAAGATATCATTCAAGAGATGCTGCAATTTATTTAGCAAGTTTACATAAAGCTAAAGTTCTTCTTGGTTCTGCTACTCCGTCTATTGAAACGTATTATAATGCTCAAAATGGAAAATATGGATTTGTGGAGCTATTAAAAAGATATGCAGATATAAAACTACCAAAAATTAATGCTATTGATATTAGCAGAGCATATAAGAAAAAACAGATGCAATCTTTTCTGTCCAATGATCTTATTAATGAAATGCAAAAACACTTGGATAGAAACAAGCAGATTATACTATTTCAAAATAGAAGAGGATATTCTAAAGTTTTAAGCTGTAAATCGTGCGGTGAATCAGTTTGTTGTAAATATTGTTCTGTTAGTTTAACTCATCACAAAATAAATAATAACCTTCGCTGTCATTATTGTGGTTACATAAAGGAAATACCAAAATCTTGTTCCTCATGCAGTGATAGTTCCTTAGAGATGAAAGGATATGGGACAGAGCAAATATGTGAATTATTAGAAACTATTTTTACCGAGCATACAATTCAAAGAATGGATCATGACACCACTAGAAAAAAGAACGCTTACGAGGAAATTATTCAAGATTTTCAATCCTTAAAAATTGATATTCTAGTTGGTACTCAAATGATTGCCAAGGGATTTGATTTTGAGAATGTTTCACTTGTTGGAATAGTAGACTCTGATAGCATGTTAAATTTTCCAGACTTTAGATCTCATGAGAGAGCATTTCAATTAATGTCTCAAGTAGCAGGAAGAGCTGGTAGAAAAAATAAGCAAGGCTCGGTTTATTTGCAAACTTCTAATCCAGATCATGAAATAATAAGACAGGTTTCTAATCACTCTTACACAAATTTTTATAACATTCAATTAAAGGAAAGAAAATCATTTAATTACCCTCCATTTTGCAAATTAATTATTCTTAGATTTAAACATACAGATTATCATATTTTAGATGAAGTTTCTCAAAAATTTGCCCAATTAATGAGAAGTAGTTTTAAAGATAGAGTTCTTGGTCCTGAGTATCCTGTAGTTTCAAAGATTAAGAATTATTTTATTAAAAATATTTTATTAAAAATTGAGGGCAATAAATCTTCTTCAAAAGCCAAGAAAATTATTTCTTATGTACTTGAACATATGAAGAAAAATAAGTTGCTAAATCAATGTGTAGTTCAGATTGATATTGATCCTAACTAAAATATGCAATTTCTATTTTTAAAAATTAATTTACAAGTTTTATCATACCACGATCCTTCTAATTCCAAATTGTATTTTGTGGATTTGGAGCCACAATTTTTATTTCCTCTTTAGTAACAGGGTGTTTAAAGATAATTTCTCTTGCATGTAAACATATACTACCATCTTTATTACTTCTTTTTGCACCATATTTCAGATCTCCTTTTATGGGTGAGCCAATATTAGATAATTGCACTCTTATTTGATGGTGTCTACCAGTTTCTGGATTTATTTCATATTGATAATAATTGTCTAAGGACTTAATTATTTTATAGTTTAACTTGGAATATTTACCATCTTTTCCCTTAGTGACAAAGGATTTGTTTTTTTTATTATTTTTAGATAAATAATTTTCAAGAATGTCTGATTGTTTTGGGAGTTTATTTTTTACAATTGCCCAGTAAGTTTTTGAGATTTCATTATTACGAAATTTCTCATTCATTCTACTAAGAGCCTTGCTTGTTTTAGCATATATAATAACTCCAGTAGTTGGCCTGTCAATTCTGTGTATCGTTCCTAAATAAACATTACCTGGCTTATTATATTTATTTTTTAAAAATTCTTTAACGATTTCAGAAAGTGGAATGTCACCTGTTTTATCTGCTTGGCAAATATCGCCAGACTTCTTATTTATCGCTATAAGGTGATTGTCTTCATATAATACATGAATTTTAGTATTGTTCATCTTGATTAGGAAAATCGATGTTTTTGACATCAGAAATATAGTGTTTAACTCCTTTTGTGATTTCATCATAAAGATTTAAATATCTTCTTAAAAATCTTGGGTTAAATTCGTGATTCATTCCTAACATGTCATGCAATACTAAAACTTGTCCATCAACATTTGCTCCAGCGCCAATACCGATAACCGGTATGCTTAAAGTATCTGCTACTTTTTTCGCAAGTTTTGAAGGAATTTTTTCTAATACAATTGCATAACAACCTGCTTCTTGCAGGAGTTTAGCATCTTCAATAAGTTTATTAGCTTCTTCTTCCTCTTTTGCTCTTACTGTGTATGTGCCAAACTTATAAATTGATTGAGGAGTAAGCCCAAGATGCCCCATCACAGGAATACCAGCGCTTAATATTCTTTTAACAGAATCTATTATTTCAGATCCTCCTTCTAGCTTTACTGTATGTCCTCCTGTTTCTTTCATTATTCGAATTGCTGAGTCTAAAGCTTTTTTTGAATTACCTTGATATGTTCCAAATGGCATATCAACAACAACTAAAGCTCTGTCAACAGCTCTTACAACTGATGATGCATGATAAATCATTTCATCAAGAGTAATTGGTAATGTGGTTTCATGTCCAGCCATAACATTAGAAGCAGAATCTCCAACAAGAATAATATCAATTCCAGCATTGTCAATAATCTTAGCCAATGTATAGTCATATGCTGTTAACATAGATATCTTCTCTCCATTGTTTTTAAATTCAAGAAGAGAATTTGTAGTTATTCTTTTATAATTTTTATTATTTGTTACCATTTACTTACTTGTTTTACTTACTTGTTTTAATTATATAAGCATTTTTAAATCCAAAATTATTAATTTTTCTAATTGCAGCATTAGCATCATTTAAATCAATGTATTTACCAACAAGATATTTATATAAGCCATTTGCAATCTCTACTTTTACACCATCAAGATGGTTAAATTCAGTTGTTGGAAATTTTAAAACTGCCAATTGAATTGAATATGTCGAATCACTTTGTGCAATTTCTTTTTCTTTTTCAATTTTTTCAATTTTTTCAACTAATTTATTAGCAACTAAATCAGTAGGGTTTACATCATTAAGTTCAAAATCTTTATAAACAAAAATTTCTTTTAAAAATTTATTATCAGCAATTTGATTATCAAGTGATTTCTTTAAATCTTTGTTCTTTTTTATAACTATATTAATATTATTTTTTAATGAATTATTTTTAGTTGATATTTCATTTAATTGATTGTTTATTAATGTGATTTCATTATTTAAGGTTTCTCTTTCATTTTTTAAAGATTTAAGTTCATCACTTAAATTATTTTTTTCTTTAAAAATTTCAGTGTTTTTTTCTTGAATTTTATTTAAAGTGTTTTCCAATAATGCTAGTCTATTACTATTTTCTTCTATTGACTTTTTAGAACTATTTTTAGCTTTTTTAAGATTTTCTTCTAAAACATTAATTTTATCTGAATTTGATTTTAAATTTTTTAGTTGAAGCTGGT
>Ga0257126_1001611_pt1 | contig 15892 bp, 17 predicted proteins | sample SI060_120mmetaG_FD_190151 | JGI IMG/M metagenome (GOLD analysis project Ga0257126, IMG submission 190151) | Marine microbial communities from Saanich Inlet, British Columbia, Canada - SI060_120m | ecosystem: Environmental > Aquatic > Marine > Inlet | place: Canada: British Columbia | collected... | reverse complement strand
AGTCCGGTGTCAGCAATGCCGTCCTTGAACACCATGAGAGATTAGATGGATCTGGTTACCCCTCAGGGAAGTCATCAGACTTAATCAGCCTTCCTGGGCAAATTCTTGCTATTGCTGTGGTCATGACAAGTAGATTTAATAATGAAGGTGAATGCGCACACGCTAAAGAGCTTTCAATGTTACTCACCCTGAACAGAAAAAAGCTCAACCCCGAATTTTATCAACCCTGGCAACGGCTATTTAACAATGAAGAGCCAGACAGTAAAGCAACTGAAAACTATAGTGATAGCGAACTTATTGCACAATCATTCCAACTAAATAAAATCCTCAAAGAATGGTTATCCATCCTCGAGCGTCTCCCCAGTTCCTATCTAATAGAGTTTATCGATAGTTATATAGGAGGTATCAATAACAACATTATAGAATCAGGAATGAATATCGATGACTCAGACTATCTGGCCTCAGTAATGGAGGAAGATAAGACAATGAGTATTTTTTTTCACCTCCATATGAAAGAACATACTTGGCAGCTACAAAACCTACTCGCAGAACTCAATCGCCGCCACCTTTTTCAAAGAACGCAGCAAGACACCCAAATTGGACCTTGGCTTAACTCTATCATTCAGTTTTCAAACATGAGCACAATTTAAAACGCTATGTAAGAAACGTAAGAACGTTACAAGCAGTGGCTCAATGTCCGTTTTGTCGACGCACCCTATAACGCCATTGACTTGGATCTGGTTTACGCCAGCTTGGTGTTGGTGAACGTGACAAACTAGTTTGTGCTTGCTCAGAATAAAATCCGGAAAGTCTATCTGATGTCTGTGTAGCCTGGCCTTTGGTAATTGGGCCACAAATTGATAGTTTTGTGTTCATTAGTCTCATCTCCACATCCCCATGTGATTAGATGTAAGCACGATGGAGGGGATAATACCAACGTCGCTTTAGCTGCACTTATATACCGCTCGCAAGTTGTTAATTAAATCAGCGGATCATCTATCAATTTAGCGTATAAAATTCACCAGGTCAACTATTCACATTACATCTCTTCATCCCTACAAAATCGCCATTAAGCCCTAGCTGTTGACGAGTAAGTTAGGATAAAATAGCATCGCTACTCTTAACCCAAATACAAAGGCTGGCCCAAGCATGCCAAACATTCTTCCTAGCTTAATTCAGGCGGTCAGTAACACCATCAATGACCATGCTGATGAAGTCGCAGAATTAGACCGTGCTATTGGTGATGGTGATCATGTTATCAATTTACAACGTGGTATCGCAGCACTACAGGCTATTGAAACCGAGTTAGGTGAATTAGAGTGGACGCCCGCGCTTATGAAAACAGGCATGACATTAATGTCAACAATGGGCGGCGCATCAGGTTCACTGTTCGGCACACTCTTCCTTAGCATGTCAAAAGCCGCCAAAGACAAATCACTCAACACCGCCACATGGACAGATATTTTTCATCAAGGTGTCGAATCCGTTAAACAACGCGGCAAGGCTGATTTGGGTGAAAAAACCATGCTCGACACCCTCATTCCTGTTGCAAATCGTTTACGAGAAGACAGTACCAATGGTACTGAATTCAACCAACTACTCAAGAACGCGTCAGAACAAGCCATTATAGGCATGGCTTCAACGAAAGAGTTGATTGCTACTAAGGGCCGCGCCTCTTTCCTCGGCGAACGCGCGATCGGACATATTGATGCCGGTGCAAGAACCAGTCAGTTGATAATTTGTACTATTTGTGACGTTTTAGCACAACAAAATAACTAAACTCACCAACGCAAATTGGCGGTATGAACCGGGGCGTCCCAAAGTGTAGTTAACGTGTCATCCATTAATGTGATCGTCATAGAACATCCTGCCATATCTAGCGACGTCGTATAGTTTCCTACTAAGGATCGAATAACCTCAACACCGCGTGCTTGCCAATATTGAGCAGCCAAATCATAGACGGCATACAGTTCAATCAACGGAGTGCCACCAAAGCCATTAATATGCAATAACACTTGTTGTCCTGATTTGATATTGAGTTCTGTTTCAATAACATCAGCCAAGTCAGCCACAATCTCACTGGCTGATTTCAATGGCAATGTCTCACGGCCGCGCTCACCATGTATACCGACACCAAACTCCATTTCATCTTCTGCAAGATCAAAAGTTGGCTTACCCAATGCTGGTACTGTACAACTAGTTAAGGCAACACCAATTGATGCTGTTGCCTTATTAACACGTTCTCCAAGGGCCTGACACGCCATCAAATCTGCCCCCGCTTCAGCCGCAGCGCCAACTAGTTTTTCAACAATTAACGTACCCGCTACACCGCGCCGGCCCGTGCTATGTTCGGCCGACAGCGACACGTCATCACATACCAACACTGAGGCACTATCACCTTCAAGCATCTCCGCAGCGATTTCAAAATTCATCACATCGCCAGCATAATTCTTAACAATAAATAACACGCCGGCACCATTATCAACAGCTTGTGCTGCCGCCATCATTTGATCTGGTGTCGGAGAAGTAAAAATATGTCCCGGACAAGCCGCATCGAGCATACCTGTTCCCACCATGCCAGCATGTAAAGGTTCGTGTCCCGCACCACCGCCCGACACCAGTGCAACCTTGGCCTGCGTAGCTGGTGACGAACGAGAAATAAAAGCTGGCTGTACATTAAAACTAACAATGTCATTGTGTGCCCGAGCAAATCCTTTCAGACTGTCGGTCAACAAGTCATCTGTATTATTCAACAGTTTTTTCATCTATTCCTTCTCCACTACATCATTCAAAAATGACTCTCGCAACGCGGCGGTAATTGACTCAAGATCATCCAGTACCCACGTTGGCTGATAATCCACCTCTGCTAATTCATTCCGATCAGAAATTCCCGTCAACACCAAGATACTGCGAATACCTGCATTGACGGCACCCAAAATATCAGTATTTAAACGATCACCAATCGCTACCGTTTCGGCTTGTGTCGTACCCAAGGTAGATAATGCTTGTTGATATAAAATAGGTTCAGGTTTTCCAATACTGATCGCTTTCACCCCAGTCGCAGCCTCAAGTGCAGCAATTGTCCCGCCATTGCCTATAACATCACCCAGTTCAGTCGGCAAGGTTGTATCAGCATTAGTTGCATAAAATGCCGCCCCCTTTTTAATATTCAGCGTCGCTGTCGCTAACTTATCCCAAGTTAAAGTTCTATCTAACCCCGACACCACCAAGTCAGCACCTCGCTGTTTGCCATTGCCATCGACCTCATATAAGTCAGTTAATATAAAACCCTGTTTTTCTAACGGTTCCTTTAAACCACTTTCTCCGATCACAAATACGCGCTTTTTATCACCCGGCTGTTGCTTAACCAAATATTTAGCCGTCGCCATACTAGACGTTAGCACTTCATCGGCAATGACCGTGACACCCATTTTGGCTAACTTATCAATATATTGCCGTTGCGTTAAACTCGCATTATTGGTTGCCAACACAAAAGGTAAACCAAGATCTCTGAGTGTCGAAAAAAAGGCTTTCAAACCTGAGATAGGCTTATCTCCATGCCAAAGCACGCCATCCATATCGATAATTAAACCTTTTACATTATCTATTTTTGCCATTGTTCCCACTTGTCCAAACAAAAGTTTTGCGCCAAACGCAAAAATGAACCACAGCTTGGCATAAACCAAATCACACTGTCTAGACACCACACACCGACCCACGTATAAACCACAGGATAAAATTGACACTCCACACACTATTACTATATAGTCTCCCGGCGTATTTTCAGCGTAAATAAACTTAAATATTACTTAATTAGGAGCATGTCAACATGGCAAAAGCACTTATCCAAATGGCGTTAGATTCTCTAGATTTTGATGCAACAATCGCACTTGCAGAGCAAGTAGCACCTTATGTTGACATCTTAGAAATCGGCACACCTTGCATCAAATATAACGGTCTAGAACTTGTTACTGCATTGAAAGCTAAATTCCCAGAAAAATTAATCCTTGTTGACCTTAAAACAATGGATGCTGGCGAATATGAGTCAACACCTTTCTATGAAGCTGGTGGCGACATCTGTACTGTTCTTGGTGTTTCTGATAAAGCAACAATGGGCGGCGTTATCAAAGCAGCAAACGCAAACAATGCTGAAGCTCAAATTGATTTAATCAGTGTTAAAGATAAAGCAGCTACAGCAACTGAAGCTGCAGCAAATGGCGCTCAAATCATCGGTGTTCACACTGGTCTTGACGCTCAAGCAGCAGGTCAAACACCTTTTGCTGACTTAAGCTTAATTGCTGGTCTTAACTTAGGTGTTCGCATCTCAGTTGCTGGTGGTATTAACAAAGATACTATCCAAGAAACAGTACGTGCCGGTGCAACAATCGTTGTCGTTGGTGCTGCAATCTACGGTGCTGATTCACCTGCAGACTCTGCAAAAGAATTACGTGCTCTAGTTGATGCTGCATAATTTCTAGCATCCAACTGTAAGAACTAAAGGCGGGCGATGCAAATCACCCGCCTTTTTCTTTGAACAGTATCCGACAAGCCGAATAACAACGACGTAAACAGTCATCAATTCGTCATTATCGACCGCTAGCATTCCACTACACATTAAAACATAGTAAAATACTGGTTTTTATTCAGACTCTTATGAATAACACGACTTATAACAAAGGTAACTCTAATGAGTGAAAAAGGTTTCTTCTCTTCAATTTGTGGCTTATTTAAAGGCATTTTTTCATCAGGTACTCAACAACAGCCTGCTGCTGCACCACAAACACAGACTGCTCAAACAGCAACCGAAGCAGTAAAAGAAGAAATTGCTGACGTCATTCAGGAAGTAAAAGAGGTTATAGAAGCTGCTCCCGCTGTGGCCGGCATGACAGGCGTTGCTCAATATATCGCCAACCTTTCAGACACTATAAGTTATGTCACCGGTGTCGAACGCTATATTCAAAATCAACTTTCTTCAACCCACACTCTGACCAGTGTTGAACGTTATATTCAAAACAAAGTCTCAACCAGCTTGTCAATGACCAGTGTTGAACGTTACATTCAAAATAACGTCGATGCACCTGCATCAATCACAATGACCAGTGTCGCGCGCTACATTCAAAGTAATGCGAAACCGATGACCGGCGTCGAACAATATATTCAAAATAAAGCCAAGCTCGCTACCGTTTTAACAGGTGTAGCACGTTACATTCTTAAAAATAGTTAAGACACGCTTACCGATAGAAACGGAGTATTGGCAAAAGTAAACCATTCTCTCTGACCCCAACAGACAAATGTGGCCGGTCAGCTTTTTAACCACTAAATTTAAAGGTATTTTTCATATGGCAAATCTACTAGATCAGCTAAAAGAAATGACCGTTGTTGTTGCAGACACAGGTGATATTGCTGCAATCGAGCAATTCACACCTCGTGATGCAACAACTAACCCATCACTCATCACAGCGGCTGCACAAATGCCACAATACCAAGGCATTGTTGATGACACTTTAAAGGGTGCGCGCGAAACTGTTGGTGCTGCTGCATCTGCATCAGATGTTGTAACATTGGCCTTCGATCGTCTAGCCGTTTCTTTCGGTTTGAAAATCCTTGATATCGTGCCACAACGTGTTTCTACAGAAGTAGATGCACGTTTGTCATATGATACTGATGCAACAATTGCGAAAGGTCGTGACCTTATCGCACAATACGAAGCTGCTGGCGTATCACGCGAACGCATCTTGATTAAAATTGCTGCAACATGGGAAGGCATCCAAGCGGCAAAAGTACTAGAAGAAGAAGGCATTCACACTAACCTGACACTCGTCTTCGGTCTTCACCAAGCAATCGCTTGTGCTGAAAATGGTATCCAACTTATTTCACCTTTCGTTGGTCGCATCCTTGATTGGTACAAAAAAGATACAGGTACTGAGTCATACGCAGCAAACGAAGATCCGGGCGTTGTTTCAGTTACTGCAATCTATAATTACTTCAAAAAATTCGGTTACAAAACAGAAGTTATGGGCGCAAGCTTCCGTAACTTAGGTGAAATAACAGAGTTAGCCGGCGTTGATTTATTAACAATCTCTCCTGGTTTACTTGATGAATTGCAATCGACTGAAGGTGAGCTTCCACGCAAACTTTCAGTAGAACAAGCAAATGCCTCTGATATCGCAAAAATCAATATGGATAAAGCGACTTTTGATGCAATGCATAAAACAGATCGCATGGCGACAGAAAAATTGGCTGAAGGTATTGATGGCTTCGCAAAAGCATTAGGCTCTTTAGAAGAGTTACTAGCAGCTCGCTTAGCAGAACTAGAAGCTTAATCGCTTAATAGTCTGCACAAACAGCCTAGCCTAAGCAGTGAATTATCACTAATTAGGCTAGTGCTTTATATCCCAATCTAAATTGACATTGATCTGGGATGTGAATTATAGTTCTGAGTCGCGCATCGACGTGATCAGACAAAAAACATTACTTTAGGAGTATGAAAATGGCAGAAATTCAAATGGCTCTAGATTCTCTAGACTTTGACGCAACAATGGCTTTAGCAGAACAAGTTGCACCTTATGTTGATATCTTAGAAATCGGCACACCTTGCATCAAATACAACGGCCTTAAGCTTGTTAAAGCTTTGAAAGCGGCTCACCCAGACAAAAAAATCCTTGTTGACCTTAAAACAATGGATGCTGGTGAATACGAAGCAACACCTTTCTACGAAGCTGGCGGTACTATCTGTACAGTTCTTGGTGCAGCTGACATGGCTACAATCGGTGGTGTTATCAAAGCAGCAAACGCTAACGGTGCAGAAGCGCAAGTTGATTTAATCGGTGTTGAAGATAAAGCAGCAGTTGCAAAAGCAGCAGCAGCAAACGGCGCTCAAATCATCGGTGTTCACACTGGTCTTGACGCTCAAGCAGCAGGTCAAACACCTTTTGCTGATTTAAACATGATCGCTGGTCTTGGCATGGATGTAAAAATCTCTGTTGCTGGTGGTATTAACAAAGATACAATCCAAAGTACTGTTCAAGCTGGTGCAGCAATTGTTGTTGTTGGCGCGGCTATCTACGGCGCACCTTCTCCAGCAGAATCAGCTAAAGAATTACGTGCTTTAGTTGACGCAGCATAAGGAATAGAATTATGCATCGTGATCTGCTCTTAAATAAAATCACTAATATCCTTGGTTCTACCAATGAGTCATACGAAGCTAAATTAGTTTCAATGTGTGATGATGCCAAACGCATCTTTATTACAGGTGCAGGTCGCTCAAAACTGGTTGGAAACTTCCTAGGGATGAGATTGATGCATAGTGGTTATACCGTTTATGTTCAAGGTGAGATTAGTACACCAAGTATCCGTGAAGGCGATTTATTAATCGTCATCTCTGGCTCAGGTGAAACGACTCAACTTGTCTCATTTACAAATAAAGCCAAATCTGAAGGCGCTAAAGTGGTTTTGATTTGTTCAAAATCCAGCTCAACGATTGGTGATTTAGCTGACCAAACAATTCAAGTTGGTAACGACGATAGCTTTGCCCCAACAAAGGGTATGCCTATGGGGACCATGTTTGAATTGTCTACATTAATTTTCTTGGAAGCCATTGTTTCTCATTTAATTCATGAGAAAGGGATTCCAGAAGAAGAAATGAAGCACCGTCACGCTAATATGGAATAACCACTTTCCTAAAAGCAACACAGAAACGGGTAGTCTTTGACTACCCGTTTTTTTTGCCTGTTAAAAACGACACGCCATGGAGCAATCAGTCTCGACACGGTATAATAACTTTTTCACACCCAACTTAAGTTTCCTATGACAGCGCAAACACTTTACGACAAATTATGGCAGCAGCATCTCGTCCGTATCGATGATAACGGGACAGCGCTGATTTATATCGACCGCCAACTCGTCCACGAAGTGACTTCGCCACAAGCCTTCGAAGGTTTACGTTTAGCAAAAAGAAAGCCTCATCGCCTAGATTCTATCTTAGCGACCCCAGATCATAATGTGCCTACTAATAACCGTGACCAAGGTATTAGTGATCCTATTTCTCGGCTCCAAGTCGAAACCTTAGGCCAAAACTGTAAAGAATTTGGCGTCACCGAATTTGACTTAAGTGATATCCGCCAAGGTATCGTTCATGTCGTTGGGCCCGAACAAGGTGCAACCTTACCTGGAATGACCGTTGTCTGTGGTGATTCACACACCTCAACACATGGCGCTTTTGGTGCCATTGCCTTTGGTATTGGCACCTCAGAAGTCGAACACGTCTTAGCAACACAATGTTTAATTCAGAAAAAAGCCAAAAATATGCTCGTTCGTGTTGATGGGCAATGTCAACCTGGCGTCTCCGCCAAAGACATTGTGTTGGCTATCATCGGAGAACTCGGGACTGCAGGCGGCACTGGGTACACCATTGAATTTGCTGGAGAAGCCATACAGACGCTCTCGATGGAAGGACGTATGACCGTCTGTAATATGACTATCGAAGCCGGAGCACGTGTCGGTTTGATTGGTGTTGATGAAACCACTATCAACTATTTAAAAGGCCGTCCCTTTGCACCGAAAGGTGAAGACTGGGATAAAGCCGTCATTGCATGGGCTGATCTACAAAGCGATCCCGAAGCTGTCTTTGATAAAACCCTCATTTTGGATGCATCGAAAATAAAGCCACAGGTCACCTGGGGAACCTCACCAGAAATGGTTGTTTCTATAGACGATAAAGTCCCTAACCCAGCCAATGAAGCTGATGCTGTCAAACGCAATGGTATGGAACAAGCCCTTCAATATATGGGTTTGAAAGCAGATCAAGCCATGACGGATATTCAACTAGATCGCGTGTTTATTGGTTCTTGCACTAACTCACGGATTGAAGACTTACGACAAGCTGCCGCAGCTATAAAAGGCGGTAAAGTTGCAAGCACGTTAAAACAAGCACTTGTCGTACCTGGCTCAGGTTTAGTAAAACAGCAAGCGGAACAAGAAGGCCTCGATAAAATCTTTCTTGAAGCCGGCTTTGAATGGCGCGATCCCGGTTGTTCGATGTGTCTTGCCATGAATGCAGATCGCTTAGAGTCTGGAGAACATTGCGCCTCTACCTCTAACCGTAATTTTGAAGGCAGACAAGGACTAGGTGGCCGTACTCACTTAGTCAGTCCTGCTATGGCTGCAGCTGCGGCAATTGCTGGCCACTTCGTCAATATCAACTAGTTGCTCCATTCAAACAACAAAAAGCCAGCTTTATAGCTGGCTTTTTTATTTACTAATAGCGATGAAAATCTAGACATCGGGCTCTAATTCATCCTCGTCACCATCGTAAACACGAATACAATTCCGGCCCGACATCTTAGCCCGATACATCGCACTATCCGCCAATTCAAATAAGCTATTTAAACTGTGTTTCTGATGATCATTCACAGTTGCGATACCAATACTTACTGTAATTGATACATTCGCAGGCTTAAACTGCTCAAGCCGCTTTTGGATCCGTTCCATCAATGTCAATGCTGTTGAAGACTCACAATTAGATAATAGGAACACAAATTCTTCACTGGCCCAACGGGCAATCATATCTTCATCACGCACAAAACGTTTCAACCAAACACCAAACTCAGACAACACTTTATCGCCGGTCGAATAACCACGCGTTTCATTAATCGTCTTAAAATGGTCAATATCCATCACTGCCATCGATAAAGGTCGGTTAAAGCGGTGTGCTTCGCTAAAATATTTGCCAGCAAATTCGCGTAAAGCATGACGGTTAAATAATTGTGTCAACTCGTCCAACATGGCCAAACTATAAAGAGAGGCTTGCTGAGAGCGCAACTCCAACATTCGTTGATAACTGACAACGTGATTGAATACCCGCTGACGCAACTCCTCACGCACAATGGGCTTAGCTACGTAATCATTGACGCCTAGATGAAACAGCTCTATCTTACGCGACGCATTATCAAACCCCGATGTCGCAATAATGGGAATCGAACCATACTCACCCTGTAAGCGACTAATTTTACGGACCAATGTAGTACCACTCATCGCCCCTTCAAGCATGATATCTGTAATGATCAGGTCATATTGCCCAGTACGAAAAGCTTCCCATGCACCTTCAGCATGCGTATACGAGTCAACATCCAAGCCCATATCGGTCAACAGATCAATAATAATCTCTTGCAGCACTTGTGAATCTTCAATAAAGAGAACACGTCCTGTTAATTGACGCACTTCACGCTCCACTAAGCGCTGTATATAAATTTCCAACTCGGTCAGATCATCTTTACTGAAAATATCCGTCGCACCGGCCAGCAAAGCCTGTTTTAGTGTACGAGAATTATCTTCCGCAGCCAGGACAATGACAGGAACGAAATCATAACCTGGAATCGCACGCACTTTGCTACAAAACTCGCTACCAGTAATATCTGCTTGCCTATCGCCGCAACAAACAAGGTTAAAACGGCTCTTTCTAGCTAAGGTAAGACCTTCTTGGCCTAGACTTGTTGCCTCAACAGTAAAGCCCGCCTGCTCCAATAATTTTTGGACAACATGCCGTGATGATGAATCCCCGTCAATAACGAGTGCGTTCAACTTACGCATCAAACACCTCCGCTGGCTTTTGCTGTCGTTTAATCTTTATTTTTGTCATCACTTTTTCATCCTTGTTCAAGTAATAGTCTAGTGAAAGCAGTCCTTAAATAGAAGCCTTTTGGGTTAACCTTTTCTTTAAGACCTTCAGATGATACCCCAACCGCTAACACACGGCTATTCGCAGCTTTTGGTCTAATTTGTAGATACTCACCTTCACGTGCTGTAATGTCAGATTGCCCACCCAAGACAATCCTCTCCATTAGCTCTTCCCAATCACGACGCAACACGGCTTCTTGCTCAGGTGATGGCTGCCATAGCCAAGCCTGGCCTATATATCGTTCAGCCAAAGGAATATCAGACTCTGCTTCCACTGGTAGCCATAAAACAGTAGACAACTTACGTTTTAACCAGCTTTGGTGCCAGTCTAATTCACCTGTCTGCTGCATTGAAACAGTACAAACATAAGTCGATTCTTTTGGTTGCCCGCGCTTATTTAATGGCAACGTCTTTAATTCTACACCTAAGTGCATAAAATCAGGCTCAGCCTTATTCCCCGCATCTGCACCAAGCACAGACTCTAATAAGCTTCCAACCCAACCTTTATGTCGTAGCAAATCAGCTGGCACAGTCATACCGACTTCTCCAGCAACTTGCCCCAGTGTTTTCCCTACTAGCATCTGGCAGCGCAACATCAGTTCATCCACCGATTCTGGCGGCGAGGTTCTGGGCTCACCATTAAACGGCGACTTATCAATATCCATCCAAGCATGATACCCTAACAATCTTTGCCTGCCCACGATTACCAACACTTTGAAAGCACTCTCAATCCAAAATTTAACCAAAGTCTATGACAATGGATTTAAAGCACTTAACGGGATCAATCTTGATGTCGAACAAGGTGATTTTTTTGCCTTATTAGGCCCGAATGGCGCCGGCAAGTCGACGACTATCGGCATCATTACTTCCCTTGTTACCAAAACAAGTGGTGACGTAACCGTTTTTGATATCGACCTTGAGACAAATCCAGAACAAGCAAAAACGTATTTAGGTCTTGTCCCACAAGAATTCAACTTCAATGGCTTTGAACAAGTCAAACACATACTCATTACCCAAGCGGGTTATTATGGTATGCCTGCACATAAAGCTGAACCACGTGCTGATGAATTACTGAAACAGCTCGGGCTATGGGAAAAACGGTCAACCCCATCCCGGGCATTATCCGGCGGGATGAAACGGCGTTTAATGATTGCGAGAGCTTTAATCCATGAGCCCAAATTACTTATCCTAGATGAGCCCACCGCTGGCGTCGATATAGAGCTACGCCGCTCCATGTGGCAGTTCCTAGAAAAAATCAACGCCCAAGGCACCACCATCATCCTAACCACACATTACCTCGAAGAGGCTGAAAATCTCTGTCCTAATATTGCTATCATCGATCAAGGAAGAATTGTCGAAAATACCGATATGAAATCGCTATTGAACCGACTTGATAAAGAAACCTTTATTCTCGATCTCAAGTCACCGCTAACGGCAAAACTCAAACTCGATAATATTGATATCACTCAAACAGGCCCAACGACGCTAGAAGTTGAAATCAAAAAAGAAGATGCGATCAATGATTTATTTCTCACATTGACAGAACAAGGTATCACCGTCACCAGCATGAAAAACAAAGCCAACCGACTCGAAGAACTATTTCTGTCACTGGTCGAAAAAACGGTGGAAAAATGATGCCAACACAACGCCAACGTCGCTGGGTCGCATTCAGCACATTACTCACCAGAGAAATCCGACGTTTTCTTCGTATCTGGCCACAAACCCTGTTGCCACCTGCCATCACAATGACATTGTACTTTGTCATTTTTGGCAATCTCATTGGCAGCCGCATTGGCCAAATGAGTGGGTTCAATTATATCGACTACATCGCCCCCGGTATTATCATGATGGCCGTTATTAACAATGCCTACGCCAATGTCGCCTCATCCTTTTTCAGCGCTAAATTTCAAAACCACATTGAAGAATTACTGATTGCTCCGATCCCAAATTACCTTATTTTAGCTGGCTATGTCGCTGGAGGCGCAGCAAGAGGACTATTAGTTGGCCTTATTGTCACTGTCGTCTCGCTGTTTTTTACAGCACTACCCGTACAGCACCTCTTTATGACGCTCAGCATGGTTATTCTCAGTGCCATCATGTTCGCGCTTGGCGGTTTCATCAACGCCATCTACGCAAAAAGTTTCGACGAAATTGCTATCATTCCGACGTTCATCTTAACGCCGCTGACCTACCTCGGCGGTATCTTCTACTCTATCGACTTGCTACCTGAATTTTGGCAACAAGCATCGTTATTTAATCCCATTTTATATATGGTCAATGCTTTTCGGTACGGTTTTTTAGGCGTATCTGACATCCCAGTCAGCTTTGCCTTCAGCATCATCATTTTATGCATTATTGGGTTAACCGCTTTCGCGCTTTATCTACTCAATAAGGGCACTGGCATCAGGCACTAGCTTTAGGGCGTCTTCAAGCACTTGGATTCTCGCCCCTTTCAAATGCGCCTGTTCGCTCAAATAACGTCGCCATGCTTTGGCACCCGGCTGACCTTGAAACAAACCTAACAAATGCCGTGTCATCGACTTTAATGATCGTCCGACTGCCATACGCCCACTAATATAAGGCAACATCGCCTCTATCACTTCATGACGTGACAAACCTTGATCAGCTTTGCCAAAAATCACACTATCCGCCGTCGCTAAGCGATAAGGATCGTGATACGCCACACGGCCTATCATCGTTCCATCCACTTGCTGCAAGTGTGTTTGCACTTCTTCAAGTGTCTGAACCCCACCATTAATGGCAATCTGCAAGTCAGGATAATCACGCTTAATCTGATAGACCCGATCATAATTAAGCGGAGGCACATCACGATTTTCTTTTGGGCTTAGACCTGATAACCACGCCTTACGGGCATGTAGAATAAATGTCTTACAGCCCGCAGATGACACCAATTCAACAAACTGGCTTAAGAATTCATAACTGTCTTGTTCATCAATCCCCAAGCGAGTTTTGACCGTGACTGGAATAGCTACGCGGGCTTGCATCTCCGCCACACAGTCAGCGACAAGGTTAGGTTCAGCCATCAAACAAGCGCCAAAAAGACCCGATTGCACTCGGTCGCTTGGACAGCCAACATTAATATTAACCTCGTCATAGCCCCAATTTTCTGCCATCACCGCACATTGCGCCATGGTCGTAGGATCGGACCCGCCCAATTGTAAAGCCAATGGTCCTTCCGTCTCATCATGTGCTAAAAAACGCGCCGCATCGCCATGCATTAAAGCACCGGTTGTCACCATATCGGTATAGAGCAAACTGTGCTTAGTAATCAGCCGTATAAAATAGCGAAAATCACGGGTCGTCCAATCAAGCATCGGTGCGACCGACAATCGGTGGGCATGGGAAAGGTCAAATTGCGTCATTTTTAACAAAAAGTCGTTGATAATTAGCCTGCTATTGTCTCAAATCCTCACGTACAATAGCCATGTTTTTATTTGGCACGACACAAGGCCTTTTATGCCACCCGCTATTATTCAAACCAAAGACTTCGACATCACCCTCGTCACACATCCAAGACGTGTTCGAGTGACCTTGAAAGTCAGCGCCAAAGGTGTCTTTCTCTACATCCCAGCGCGATTGCCAATGAACATTGTCCATGACTTAATTTCAGAAAAATCAAACTGGATAAGCCAACAACTTGCCAAGCAACCGAAACCAGCACCAGAACGTCAATGGCAACAGGGCGAAACACTGTCTCTTTTCGGCCAAACCTTCGAGTTACAATTAGTACAAAAAAGCGACTCTCCAACTGTTACCTTAGCTACCGATGCACTTGTTCTCTCCGGCCGGCTTCATCGTATTGCTATTAGGACACGTAGACAAGCAATTATCAATTGGTACAAAGACCAAGCAACAATCTACCTAAACAAACGTACAACAGAGTTAAGCGAACAAACAGGCCTAATACCAAAATCAATCACCGTAAAGACCTATAAAGCCCGTTGGGGCAGCTGTAATATCAAAGGAGAAATTCAATACAATTGGCAAATCATCCAAGCTTTACCAACCGTAATTGATTACCTAATAATCCATGAACTCTGCCATTTAGCACATCACAATCACAGCCCAGTATTCTGGCAATTGGTTGAACGTCATCATCCGGAGTATCGACAAGATCAAGCCTGGTTAAAACAAAATGGGGCTGCATTACAGCTCTAGACCGAGTTACATTTCTAGCTACTAACAATTGACTGATCCTGGGCAGAATGATTCAACTCCAATTGCTAAAACAAACTACTTAGTGCAACTAAAAAATGAATATGACTATAATTATGTCATTTGACACACTTTTGGCCTCAATAATACACAACACAATTCTATAATTTCGTTTATAACTTATTCGGAGAGCGTCTTGAAACATTTTAAATTATTACCGATCCCATTTCTATTAGCCGGAATAGCCACCATCGGTCATGCCGAAGAGATAAGCCTGCCGACTATCTCTGTTCAAGGTGTTTCGACAGAATTGGTACCTTATGCAATGCCAGCGCTTCCAGCTAGCTCTCCTGATACTGGTGACATGATAAAACGACTACCCGGTGCCAATATCAATCGTAATGGCCCTATCAATAGTATCCCGCAATATCGAGGTCTGTTTGGTAACCGTGTCAATGTCCTAATTGATGGCTTTGGTCAACATGAAGCAGGTCCAAATAGTATGGATTCTGCCCTAAGCTACTTAGCTGCTTCCCGTACCAAACAAATCTCTGTTTCCCGAGGGATAGCACCCGTTAGAACAGGTATCGAAACCATTGGTGGTACGCTGTCAGCAGAATCTAACCATATTGGTTTTGGCTATACCAATAAAGTAGAAATTAAGGGTAATGCAAGTGCTGGTTATGCCAGTAATGGTCATGCGAGACAATTAGGCATCACAACGGCCATTACCAACCAAAATCATCGCATACAAGTGTCGGGCAGTTCCGATCGAGGTGACGATCTAGACTTTAAAGGCGGCACCATTCGACCAAGCCAACATGATAGAGATACTTCAGGCCTACACTATGGCTATCAAAATAATGGGCAAACAGTTGATTTTGATATCGAGCACCTTGATATAGGTGCCAGCGCCATTCTCAGGTTTGCCAGCACCTCTAGGTGTCTTGCGTGACCGATTTAACGCTAGTGATCTAGATCAAGAAGATCATCTCCTCGATTTAGTTGCCATTTTTAAGCGTGAACTCAATAATGAATTAGA
>Ga0257126_1001607_pt1 | contig 15905 bp, 21 predicted proteins | sample SI060_120mmetaG_FD_190151 | JGI IMG/M metagenome (GOLD analysis project Ga0257126, IMG submission 190151) | Marine microbial communities from Saanich Inlet, British Columbia, Canada - SI060_120m | ecosystem: Environmental > Aquatic > Marine > Inlet | place: Canada: British Columbia | collected... | reverse complement strand
TTAGGTTCAATGACCGCTTTTGGCACTAACCAGACTCCAGACTGTGACTTTTAAACGCTTATTTATTTTGCTAAGCTTTGAAAACTACTTCACTCAGGAAGCTGCCTTTATCAAAATAGTCTGTAAAACCCATCATTCCTTGCCTGACGCTTATATTCTACTTCAGCTTCTTATAATGGCTCTTGACCAATCCACCCTCAAAAACTTCTGTTGAACAGTGTTCAAACTTAATAGACAGGTCTTGTGGTGTAAAGAGTGGAATACCTTCACCCAAAATAATGGGAAGTTTTGAAATAATCAGCTCATCAATCAGGTTCTTTTTCAGAAAAGCTTGAATGGTCTGGCCGCCATCGATATAAAGCGTGTTATATCCTTGCCTATTAATCTTCTTAACGACCGCACTGATATCGCCAGTCACTATCTCAACTTGGTCTACTAAGACTGCAGGCACTTCCTTCAAGCTACGGCTTAAAACAAAAACTTTTTTTGTGTAAGGCCAAGGATCAAAAGCCGACACGATATCGAACGTCTTACGCCCCATAACCAAGGCATCAACCCTATCCATAAATTCATGATAGCCATAATCACTATCTGAAGGGTTAGGGAAAGTATTAAGCCACTCGAGCCCATCTTCTGGCGTTGCTATGTAGCCATCCAAGCTGATTGCAATATAAACACTGTTCATAACCCAGTCTCAAAATAGACAAAGAATTAATAGCGATTAAAAACGTGAGTTTCACCTGCTTTATCAAAAGCCAACACATCGTAGCCTTGTGGGGCCATGCCTTCTGGCTGCATACCTGGTGATTTTTGTGGCATACCCGGTGCAGTCAAACCTAAGATCGTCGGTTTTTCAGTCAATAAACGTTTAATGTCACTAGCAGGCACATGCCCTTCAATGACATAGCCATCGACAAACGCGGTGTGACAAGAAGCGAGCTGAGGCTGTAAACCTGCGTCTTGTTTAACCGTATTCATATCTTCACGGTTATGCGCCACAACTTTGAACCCTTCATTTTCCAAATGCGTTATCCATTTGCTGCAACAGCCACAGGTCGCTGATTTATAAACTGTGACTTCTGGCAAATCAGCCACTGCTAACGGAGCTACTGTCGACATCTTCATTTCTTGAGCTACTTGAGGCGGCTGTTTGATCTTAAAAAACAACACGCCAGCAGATGCAGACAAAATGATAATCGCCAACACCACATAGATAATGGTTGCGCCTCGTTGTTTTAACCCAGTTGCGTAATGTGCTTTCATTGCGATTCCTAATTTTAATATTGATGTCGGCGAGCCTAACAAAGGCCGCTATTATAGCTAATTAATGGACAATAAAGTGAGTACAATAATTCACACTGACTAACTGCCTAACATCATTTTATTGCTCAAAAGGACTTAATTCAAAGGCGCCAACCACAGAACACCGCCTAAGCTTGCCTGTTGTTCAAGATTCCAAATCGCTCTATCACTTAGATGTTGTGCAGGCCTTGCAGGGTTATATTTCAATGGACTTGGTAAAGTCGATGCCAGTAAAGCGCTTTGCATCAGGCTCATCCGTTTGGCTGATTTCCCAAAATGATAAAGACTGGCGGACTCTATGCCAAAAACACCCCGCCCCCATTCGGCGACATTCAAATACACTTCTAATATGCGTTGCTTACCCCAAGTTAACTCAATTAAAAGGGTAAACCAGACTTCAAGCCCCTTACGAAACCAACTACGCCCCGTCCATAAATAAACATTACGCGCCACTTGCTGGCTAATCGTACTTGCTCCACGTAATTGACCTTTGCCATCGCCGGCTGATTTCAATACACCAAAGATAGCCTTAAAATCAAAGCCGGAATGAATTGGGAAAAGTTGATCTTCAGACGTCACTACGGCCAATGCAGCTTGTTTAGGGATCTTCTCCCAAGTCAACCAACGTTGCTTTATTTCAAAATTATCACTGGTTGCTGCTAGCCAGCGGTCAGCCATTACCATGGTAATCGGCGGGTTAAGCCAACGAAATGGCAACACGATTAACAAGCTCAAGACAACAAAACCGAAAACGGCCCGTAAAGCTATTTTCGCGGCAAGCTGCTGATATTTTTTCATGTCCTAATTCTATCAGAAGCCGCCATACTCATCTGGTTAACCACAGAGTTATTTAACTATTTAACCGCTCACCACAGGACAATAAATACAGCCATAAAAGCGCTAGATTCAAAATTAAACTCTCATAACACCAATAACTAAAACAATGTTTTTTATAGCACGATACCTTATATTTAATCGCGGAGCAATCAGAAAAATATTACTTATAAAGTAATATTTATCAATAGCTTATCTATATAAATTAAAGTTAATTATATTTTCTTAACAGCACTAAAATCACCCGGCTTAACTTGACCCATAGCCGCCTTATCCAACAGATAAGCCAAACGTACCGATGCCTTCATAAATTGCTCAATCATCACCGGACTAGCACGGTCATAATAAGCCTTAGATAACCGCGTATTATTCACAACAGCTGACCCATCCGGCAGAACATAAACAAACTTTTTTGCTATCCTATCTGATGCCCTAGCCCAAGCAATCACATCAAATCCTTGTCATGATTTCCGATCTTGTTTGCCAATTTTATCAAGTAAAATAGTGTGCGAAAACGATCGCCCTAAACCCGCTTTATAAGGCACATCTTTATCCCACAAACTGTGTAGATTAATATCGGCTTTTTTATGTCGTAAAGATCGAAATACATTAATCGTATTTCCCCCACGATCTTCGCTATGCCCAACATGTAATGGCTGATGTATATCTGCTACAAAATGGCCAAGGAAAAATAAAGCTTCCTTCTTATTACGGAGACTCACATCTGAATCAGCCAAATTAAGGGCATAACGTTGAATAGCTTGGGTGACACAATCATAAGCCGCACAATCACGCCGATGGTCAAAAGCAAAACCTTTAGGCACATTCATATAATGATATTCATGGGTCTCACGATGGGTAGTCTTACGCACCACATCTGGCCAAGTACAAACATCAACAAAGTCATCGCTTTTTGCGACACCTTTCGTCTTCACCAGCGTATCAATAAACACCTTGGTATTCGGTGCCGTCAATTCATACCGCCTAGCACAAATTAAGCGATGGCCAAAATGGGCAAATGCAAAGCTCGCTTTGGGGATGATTAACAACAACATCAAAATCCATTTTGATAGTGGCTTTTTCAACATCTTTTCCTAGTCTTTAATCTCTAGTAACTCAACATCAAAAATCAACGTCGAACCTGGCGGTATATTGCCCACCCAACGATTACCATAAGCCAGCTTAGCAGGAATAAAAAAACGCCTTTTCTCGCCGACAACCATTAACTGTACGCCCTCTGTCCACCCCTTTATCACCTGATTCAAACCGAACTTAACAGGCCGACCACGCTTGAGTGAGCTATCAAAAACGCGACCATCAACAAACCTGCCTTCGTAATGCACTCTGACCTGATCTGTCACACCCGGGTGTACTGACCCTGTCCCGGCTTCCAAAACTGTCGATTGCAGTCCAGAGTCCGTCACCTGAACACCTTCTTTAAACTTGTTAAGCGCTAAAAACTCCTGTCCATCCTGTTTGCTCTCGCCATTGAGCTGTGACACACCTGAAGAGATATACGCACGGTAAAAACTCACCGCAACCAAAATAATGCCAATGCTAATAAAAAGAAGAATGTCTTCCATAATAATTCCTAAAAACAGATTAAAACGCGGTAATTAACCCATCGAAAAAATGGGCTCAAGAACAAACACGCTATCGCAGTATCCAAACACCGAAACTAAAGTCTATAATCATCATAATACCCATACAACTAGAGACGAGGAAATAGTCATGACCACATTAGGCCTGCCAGACAAAGATGCCATTCCTGCAGAAAGCCAAGTTTTACTTGACCAGCTAGAAAAAGGCATTGGTATGGTACCCAACTTCCACGCCATGCTGGCCGTATCCCCCCAAGCCTTAAAAGCGTATATGACACTCCACCAGCTCGTGACAGAAACAGACTTCGATGCAGATGAAGTTACGGTGGTATGGCAAACAATCAATGTAGAACACGCCTGTCATTACTGCGTCCCAGCGCACACTGCTGTCGCCAATGGCATGGGCGTTGACCAAGACATTACTGATGCCTTGAGAAATGAAAGTCCCTTAGCTAATGCCAAGCTAGAAGCCTTACGCCAATTCACCCTTTTAGTCGTCAGAAACCGTGGCAATGTGCCCAAAGCGGATGTTGATAGCTTTAAAGCTGCAGGCTTCACTGATCGCTCGATTACAGATGTTGTCCTCGTTCTATCCCAAAAAGTCATGAGCAACTACCTCAACCACATGGCCGACACACCAGTCGATGATGCGTTTGCCCCTTTCGCTTGGTCAAAGAAATAAACAACTATTATGCTTAAAATTTTACTCGCTGAATGGGCTCGCGCCGGAATAACAGCAAAACATGTTCGCCACGCTGTTTTCATCAATGAACAAAAGATAGCTGAAGAAGATGAATGGGACGATCATGATGAAAACGCCCTACATCTCGTTGCCTCACTGGATGGAAATCCCATTGGCACAGCGCGTTTAACATCTGATGGTATTGTCGGTCGTATGGCGGTTTTAGATAGCTTCCGAAACCAAGGCACCGGCTCAGCCATGATGGAACAAATCATCAAAACGGCTAAAAAAAGTCGAATGAAAGAGTTAAAGCTTCACGCCCAACGTCCTGCTGAAGGGTTTTATACAAAACATGGTTTTATCGCCGAAGGCGAAGAGTTTATGGAGGCTGGCATTCCCCATATCGCCATGAAGCTCGAGTTAATGTGGCAATAACACCCACAAAAAAAGCCACCTCGTCGGGTGGCTTTTTTATATCGTTCTTTAAAACGAAACGTTTAATTAATCTCTAATAATTCAACATCAAATATTAACGCTGAATTAGGCGGAATATCCCCAGCCCACTGTTCACCATAGGCCAAAGACGGCGGAATAAAGAAACGCGTCTTATCCCCAACGACCATTAACGGTAAACCTTCCTTCCAGCCGGCGATAACACGTTCTAGCCCAAAACTAATCGGCTCACCACGCTTAATCGAACTATCAAAGATAGTCCCATCGGCTAAAGAGCCTTCGTAGTGCACGGTCACTTTATCCGTCACTTTCGGATGAACTGTCCCTGCCCCGGTCTGTAATTGCTGATATTGCAAACCAGACTCAGTCACCATCACACCCTCGACTGTTTTGTTCGCTTCCAGATAGGTCAGGCTCGCCAGCTTATTCGCGGCTAACTCTTCCTCATTCAATGACGGTGTATACGTTTGGAAAATATAAAAACCAACCAACACCGCTGCAACTATAAAATAAATATTCTTTGACACGCGCTTTTCCTGAAGTAAATATTAATAACAGATTAAATAGAAAACTTAATGCTTTGTTTGCCATTGTACAACGAGCTGCTCAGCTTCTCGAGTTTGTGCTCCCGTCATCTTCTTAGCCAAGTCCGTTATATTATGCTCAACATCATTAGCGCCATTTTGTTCCGCCAATGTCCACCATAGATAAGCCATCGCATAATCTTGCATCACACCCAAACCCTGATAATACAAATTACCTAAATTAGACTGTGCATCCACATAACCTTGGTTTGCAGATGCCTGCATCCACCGAATCGATTCAGGATGACTTTGCTCAACCCCTTGGCCTAGCTTATACATCACTGCCAAATTGTATTGTGCGGCCGCGTAGCCATCATGAGCAGCACGCCTAAACCATGTCACCGCTGCTTCATCATTCTGCTCAATCCCTTGACCATTTAAATACAAAAACCCCAGTGTGTTCTGGGCAACCACATTGCCATCGTCCGCTGCTGCCTGGCATCGTTTTAGATATTCTTCTTGGGACAATTGTTCAGTTTTACTCACGGTCTTTTTCCACTTAGCTTCAATAGCCAGCTATTCTACATTCTTTCCCATAATTTTTGAGCTTTGGGCTTGATGAAAAGCGGCATAAATAAGCTTCGTTACTGTCTAAGTAAAAGTATAAACACTGCTTTTTACTAATCAGTATGAGGTTCAGAGCATCCGCAAATGTCTTGATGCTGACATAAACGATAATTCCAGTAATGGCCCGAGGCCATAATCACAGCACCTATTAAAGTCAGTATTTTCTCCCCTCGCTCGCCTAGGAAAGCCTCACCTAAAACGACAGCCAAGATTAAGAACAATAGGCCTAATAAACCCAAGATAAGCACCCGATAACGTCTGTGCGCTTTGCAACCAACGCCTAAGGCATAAAGGCTAGTCGGTATCACTGCTAATAACATCCAAAGATGAAAGTCCTCACCATAGAGCTGCAACGCCGTGATACTAGGCAACAACACAATAAGTAACGGCAAAGCCAAACAGTGAATAGCGCATAATAAAGATAGGCTAATCGCCATTTTATCAGTGAAGTTTTGTATTGTTCTCATTTTACTCTCATATCAGGAATTCTAAGCTGCATTGACCATGCAGGCTTCGCAAACACAGTTCATCTCTAATTGTGGGCTAACAAGGTGAAAGCCTGCATGTTCCACACTTTTCTGAAGTACAGCGATAGTTGATTTGCTAATACTTATTTCTTTTACTTTTTCACATTGGCCACAGATCAAGAATTGAGGCACGGCATGGCTGTGAGCACAACTAATGTGGGCACAAGCAACATATTTGTTGGCCAAATTCAGTTTGTGAACCAAGTACTCGCCCTGAAGAAACTTCAAAATCCGATATACCGACATGGCAGGCATCGAATCTCCAAACTTTGTTTTACAAAAATCGGCTAACTCATAGGCAGATAATGCTTTATCAGACTGTAGTAAACCCGATAGAACCTGCTTTCTCTTATTAGTTAAGCGCGCCCCACGCGCTTTACAATGATGTTCGGCATGTTCAAGTATCGTCTCTATTTTTTTCATATTTTCACCTAACAAGGCGCACTCTTCCACACTCACTGTTCCCGCTCCTTTACTTTTTGTCCGTTAGAGCTATAGCCAATCAAGCTCAGATTTAAAATATCGACGGCCACGTATAAAAGATATGTTATATCATATCACTTCATGTCACAAGAAAATCATCACCCTAACTAAGCATCAACTCGAAAATAAGATTTAACACGCTTTATATTCAATGACAGTAAGCAAATGAATTAAGCCAATTTTTGCTATTATCAATACTTGAATTCTTATTCTGTTGAGCTTCCATGTTAAAAGCCCTTTTCCTTGATCTTGATGAAACCCTCTGTGACACAACAGGCGCCAATGGGCAGGCAAAGCAATTAATGGCAGACAGCATTGAAACACAGTTTGGTGCCAGCATGAACGGCGACACTTTTGCTAATGCCTATGTCACCGGTATTTACCGTGACTGGACTGACGAACAACGGGCCCGTTACATGCCCATTATCGAACAACAAAGTGAAAATGCCTTCCGAGTGCAATTGATTCATGACTTATTGGCCAAAAGTAACATCGATTATATTAACGATGAAACAGCCCAAGCCATTCAAGACAAGTTTGATAATGACCGCATTGAGGCATTCGACTTCTACCCTGGTATCCTCACCTTCTTAGCTGAAGCAAGAGCACTGTTCACCCTAGTTGTCATCACCAATGGCCCCGTCTTTTCCCAGATTCCAAAAATAGAATCAACAAACCTCGCTAAACATGTCGACCATATTATTATCGGTGGCCAAGAACCAGAAGAAAAACCCGCTGCATCCATCTTCCACAAAGCGCTTAAATTAGCCAACTGCGAAGCCCATGAAGTCATTCATATCGGCGATAGTCTTAAAACAGATATTGCCGGCGCACTCAATATGGGTATAACATCACTGTGGGTACAACATCAACAACCCTTAGATGCAGAACTGGGTATCAACCCACATCATACCGTCATACATCCATATGAAATACCTGAACTAATTCGACGGTTACACCCAACCCAAACCAACCAGAATAAGTGTAAAAACATTAATTCGGGATAAAATCACAACCGCCGTTGTCTAGTTTCATTAGCGCCAATAATTTATACCCTCAAAATAAACTTTATTAGGAGTATCAAAATGAAAAAAATTATATCTGGGTTAGCAACAGTAATGATTGCAGGAATCGCTTTTAACACCACTGCCTATGCAGGACAAGCCATGAGTGAAGCACATGCTCATATCGGGCATGTCATGACAAGTTGGACTGACACACCATCCCAACACGGCCTCCTACCAGTGGCAATGAAAGAGGGTGAAATTGCCGCCGCTCACGCTGCGCTTTCTGCTAAAACGCCAGACAACCTAGCAGCAATGAAATTGCATGCAAGACATGTGCGTCATGCCATCGACACCTCATATGAAGGATCAGGACCAGGTACGGGATACGGACTAATTAGGGCCGCCAGTGGCGGAATTGGACACGCCACACTCGCCAGTAAAAGCGAAGGTGCATCCGACGCAGTCAAACTCCACACTGAACATGCAGTGACATCGTTAAACAATGCAATCGCACGTAGCAGAATGGCCTTGTATGCAGCTCAAGCCGTGCTTATTTCAACCAGTGCAAGTCAAGCTGCGCCACATGCTGCCAAAATGGCAGAACTGACGCAAGCGGTAGTTGACGGTGTTGACCATAATGGCGACGGCAGTATCAGCTGGCATGCACATGAAGGTGGTCTTAAAGTTGCAAACCAACACATGGGTATCATGATGGATGCCGAAGGTATGAAACGCTAAAGGTTCTCAAACACCCAAGCTCATAACCTTACTATCAGACAAACCCGCTTCGGCGGGTTTTGTTTTTATAGAATACGCTTTCCCATTCATAATGGCGATTTCGAAGAAAGTCTAAAACACTTTGCTTTAGCCATCTGAAATCGATTCGCTAAATGGGGTCATCGTAGGTAAAATCAGACCTTTCGATTGACTTGAGTTAAAAATGGCCCAGTACGTATATAGCATGAACCGCGTTGGCAAAATTGTGCCACCAAAACGTGAGATTCTTAAAGACATTTCCCTGTCCTTCTTCCCCGGTGCAAAGATTGGTGTACTTGGCTTAAATGGCTCAGGTAAATCAACCTTACTCAGAATCATGGCCGGTCTTGATAATGACTATATTGGCGAAGCCGTCCCGATGCCGAATATTAAGGTCGGTTACCTTCCTCAAGAACCCGAGCTAGATGACACCAAAACGGTACGAGAAATTGTTGAAGAATCTGTTTCTGATGTGAAACAAGCAATGGACGACTTAGAAGCTATCTATACCGCTTACTCTGAACCCGATGCTGATTTCGATGCCTTGGCAACCAAACAAGCCGAGCTAGAAAACCTCATTCAAGCCAAAGATGGTCATAACCTAGACAATGCACTTGAACGTGCAGCCGATGCCTTACGCTTACCCGAATGGGACACCAGTGTGTCGGTTCTATCCGGTGGTGAACGTCGTCGTGTCGCCCTGTGTCGCTTATTACTCGATAACCCAGATATGTTATTGCTGGATGAGCCAACAAACCATCTTGATGCTGAATCCATTGCCTGGATAGAACGTTTCTTACAAGACTTCCCAGGTACTGTGGTTGCCATCACCCATGATCGTTACTTCCTAGATAATGCCGCCGGTTGGATATTAGAACTCGATCGCGGTCGCGGTATCCCGTATGAAGGTAACTACTCTTCTTGGTTAGAACAAAAAGATGCCCGCCTGCAACAAGAAGCCAAAGCAGAAGCGTCACATAATAAAGCCATCAAAGCTGAATTAGAATGGGTACGACAAGGCGCTAAAGGCCGTCAATCCAAATCTAAATCACGCTTGAAATCATTTGAAGAAATGAACTCGCGTGAATTCCAAAAACGTAATGAAACCTCAGAAATCTACATTCCACCTGGCCCACGCCTAGGTGACAAAGTCATCGAACTCAACAATGTCACTAAATCCTATGGTGACAAGCTATTAATCGACAACCTCACCCTCTCCATTCCTGCTGGTGCCATTGTCGGCATCATCGGCCCCAATGGTGCCGGTAAGTCCACCCTCTTCCGCATGATCGCAGGCCAAGAAGAAGTCGATTCAGGTTCAATAGACTTAGGTAGCACCGTGCAATTAGCCTATGTCGATCAATCGCGTGATCTTAATGGCACTAACACCGTGTTTCAAGAGATCTCCGAAGGCAATGACATGATTACCGTCGGCACCTACACAACCCCGGCACGTGCCTACTGTGGTCGTTTTAACTTTAAAGGCTCTGACCAACAAAAATTTGTCAAAGACCTCTCTGGTGGTGAACGCAACCGACTCCACATGGCCAAGCTGTTAAAAGAAGGCGGCAATGTCTTACTACTCGATGAGCCAACCAATGATCTCGACATCGAAACCTTACGGGCATTAGAAGAAGCGATTTTAGCCTTTCCCGGCTCCGCCGTCGTTATCTCGCATGATCGCTGGTTCTTAGATCGGGTCTGTACGCATATGATTGCCTATGAAGGTGAATCTAACGTCGTGTTCTTTGAAGGTAACTACACCGAATATGCCGAAGATTACAAACAACGCTTTGGTAAAGATCATCAGCCTGAACGGATTAAGTATCGTAAAATGAGCTAACACTCAGCTACATCATTAATACTGAAAACGGGGTAATCCAGCAATGGCTTATCCCGTTTTATTTTAAGGCATGATCATTTATGGAATATGAGTTTCAACGTAATACCTTAACTGGTACCTTAGTGGCTGATTTTAGTCAGGGCCAAGAAGTCTTCGGATTTTGGTTTGTCGAAGAACTCGGGGAAAGTACAGAAAAATATGACGTGATCTGCCAAGCCATTACTCAATTGCAATCAAACCAGCTGAAAAACTGGCATATGGTAGGCAAAGCGCTATCCATTGAACTCGATGATGAGCAAGTTAGGGTATTTGCCAATGAACTTGAAAATGGTGAAGAAGTTGAACTTGAAGAGGCACTGTCTCTCTACGATGGTGAATCAGAAGCTTTCTGTGGCTTAGCTGATTTCCACGGTGTACTACAGAGTTGGCGTATCTTTATCGATGAGGATAGATAATGGCTACTAAGTTAACGTATTACTCAAATTGACCGACTAAAGATCACGCGAATGAGCCCATTAAAATACATATCCGGTTACCCAGAAGATGTACAGTCTCAAGTGCAATCCCTCATCGCAAATCAAAAACTCGGTGACTTTTTATTAAATAAATATCCTGTGACCCATGATATTCAATCCAATAAAGCCTTGTATGCTTATGTTATTGACTTAAAAAACCAATATATTCGTCAATCCAGCCCCCTGAGTAAGGTCATTTATGATGATAAGTTGGATGTACTCCATCACGCACTCGGCTTACATCGCTTTGTTTCGAGAGTTCAGGGTGGTAAATTAAAAGCCAAAAATGAAATCCGCATTGGCTCCGTGTTCAAACAGGCACCGAGCCAGTTTTTAAACATGATCGTCGTACATGAGCTAGCCCATTTAAAAGAAAAAGATCACAATAAAGCCTTTTATAAATTATGCAGCCACATGCAACCGGACTATCATCAGTTAGAATTTGACATGCGCCTTTATCTAACGCATCTAGATCGTGTTGGGACATTGTATTAACACTAACCCCATTCCTGATCTCTCATCTCAGCAAGGAAAAAATGAAAAAGCCTCAAGTCAGCCTTGGTTTAGTCAATCCTAAAAGCCCAGATAATGTCGGCTCTGTGTTACGTGCCGCTGCTAATTATGGTGTTGATAAGGTCTTTTATACCGGTGACCGTTACCCACGCGCGATTGAGCGTAAGGCAAGAATGGTCGACATGAGTCGTAAAGTGAGCAAAGACGTGCTGCTCGCTCAAAAAGAGTGCCTGAGTGAGGTCGTCACCGACAACATGAAAATTGTCTGCGTTGAATTTGCTTTAAATGCCATTCCCCTACCTGAATACGAGCACCCAGAAAATGCCCTTTATATTTTCGGCCCTGAAGATGGTTCTATAGACCAAGCGATAATCGATCAAGCTGATGACGTCGTGTATGTACCCACCGTGGGCTGTATGAACTTATCGGCTTCGGTCAATGTACTACTTTATGATCGACTAGCTAAAACTGGGAATTACGAAGCAAGCAACCAATTAATTCGTGACAACAGAGATACCAATAATCGTTTAAAGATTAATCGCTAAAACTTGGCTTAATAGTATTCACCATTTCCAAAATGGCATCTAAACGCTGTTGCGGCTGTCTCATCTCAAGTATTTCTTGTTTGGTTCCTGCTGGCATACCAAATAAACCGTTCACCATAAAACTAAACTGGGCGGCTGTTAGGTTTTGCCATTTGTCGCTCGCCAGCATTTTTTGAAATTCATCATTGCCATGGCCGATGGTCAATAAACGCTGCATCACCTTTTCATGGCTTTGCCTTAAATTAACTAAATCGTCATCCTCAAGAGGTTCATCTTCATACAACTCACAAGCCCATATATTAAAGGGTAATATCTGTCGCACTTGTTTGAGCTCTAGCCGTGTTTCAAAATGAACCATGATGCCCAGTCGGCCATCATCAAGCTCCTCAAGCAATTCTACTTTACCAGCAGAAAAAACGTCGCGTGGCTTATAGGTAGCTTGATTATTGTTAAGGGCTTCTTCCGGCGCTTGTTGACGCTTAATGGTATGAACAACCCCTTGGGTATGACAAACGCCAATCATCACATCGTTATCGATACAATACCTCACCATATCTCTATAACGCGGCTCAAACACATGCAACGGGATGGACACACCGGGAAAATTAACGGATTTGGGTATCGGGAAAAGCGCAACGTCTATCATAAGGTCAAAAGCTATCGATTAGTGAATGAATTAATCCCTATTCTATACGAATAATCCATTGGCTGGCATAGTCAGACTAGAGGTTTCTAATGCCATTCTAATAAACAAATCAAGCTGACTGCCTCCTTGATTTCTATTTTTTAAAACAAGCTTTGCAAAACGGCTAAATTAACGAGACAATTAAAAAATAACTGAAAACATCAACACTCTAACTCATTAAACGACGTTATCTATAACACCGTTTTAGCAAGGAAAAATCATGGCAGGTTCATTACAAGATCAACTCAAAAAATCCGGTCTCGTAAGTAAGAAAAAGTCGCAACAATTAGATGCTGAAAAACGTAAAAAAATAAAGGCCCAAAATAAAGGCCAAAAGATTGATAATGAGATCGCAGAAAAAGTACAACAAGCTAAGTTACAAAAAAAGCGAGATGACCAAAAACGAAATCAACAGCAACAACAGCAAGTAAAACAAAATGAAGAAAAAGCACGTATCAAGCAAATTATTGACCAAGCGAAAATCAAAGACTATGACGGCGATACCGCCTTCAATTTCCAATTCAATAACAAAATTAAAACGCTGTATCTCAATAAAGAACACTACGATGTATTAGTTGCAGGCAGTCTTGGACTCTGTCAGGTCGATAACATCATATTTATTCTGCCAAACGCAACAGTGGATAAAATAAAGTCGATTAACCCGGTTTATGTCGTATTACCTCAGGACAAACCGAATACAACACCAGAAACAGCAAGCGATGATCCCTATGCCGACTATGATATTCCCGATGATTTAATGTGGTGATAACCCCAATTTACAGTCGATTAAAAGGAAAATCTCCCCACAATGACCCTATTGGTTCCAAATCAAGCGGATGACCCCTTTTTATTTTTTCCAATAATCGTTTAAAAGTCCTGTAAAACTCACTTTCAAGATTTGTGGTTGTCAGGCACCCTGCAGTAGTCACAAAAAAACCACCCGAAGGTGGTCTCTAGTATTTGGTGGAGGCGGGGGGAATCGAACCCCCGTCCGCAAATCCGCTGCTGTCAGCTCTACATGTTTATTTCATCTACTGTTTTAACTAGAAGCTACCCGATGAACAGGGAAAACAACTAGCGATCTTGAAAGGTTTCAGTCCATCAGTGCCAAGCACACTTCTGGCTTGTCTTATGAGAATCGACCGTTGAAACCTAAACGCATAAGCACGGCTTTAGTCAACGGCTAGCAAGCCTAAGCTGCTAGAGAGTAGTTGTTATCGTTTGCAACTATATTTTGTTAATCTGTTTTACGAGAAGAATTAACATACTCGACATGCACCTAAAGTTTTGTAACCCACGTCGAAGCCAGGTCGCCCCCAAAGGTCGATACGATGTAGACAGTATAAGCCAGCGTTTCGTTCTGAGCTAGATTTAAGTTATTTATTTGCAACGATGCGGGCTTTTTCGCGTGCCCAGTCTCTGTCTTTTTCTGTTGCCCGTTTATCTTGATGTTGTTTCCCTTTGGCTAGGGCGATTTCGAGCTTGGCTCTGCCCTTCTTCCAATACATCGATACTGGCACAATGGTATAGCCCTTGCGGTCTACTGCGGCTACTAAACGATTTAGTTCAATCTTGTTGAGTAATAATTTTCGGCGACGAATATCCTCGGGATGAATATGGGTGGATGCCGATAACATCGGTGAAATATGGCAACCATGTAACCACGCTTCGCCTTGATGAAGTTGGACGTAGCTTTCATTGAGCTGGCCGCGACCATCGCGTAGGCTTTTGACTTCCCACCCTTCTAGTACCAGGCCTGCTTCAAAATTATCTTCTAGGAAGTAATCATGTCGGGCACGCCGGTTTTGGGCAATATTATTGCCTGCGCCTTTTTTCTTTGAACTTTTCTTTGTAGCCATGGCGACTATTATAAATCACGTAGCATTTCATCGCTCGGCTAATCACGTGCTGATTTATCAGAACCCTGTCTCATAAACAACACAATCGACAAAGCCGGAACAAAATAAACGCAATTCACGGTATAAAAATGATGCCATTATCGTTAGTATAGGCATATAGCAAATCACAAATAGCTGACAGTAACAGCGTCACTATTTCAATGTAATCTAGTTAGGTGAACGAGTATATTATGATTAGACCTGCACTATCTATCCACGGTCAATGGTCTTCACGCTGGGCATTTATCCTAGCTGCGACCGGTTCTGCTGTTGGTCTTGGTAATATTTGGAAGTTTCCTTATATCACCGGTGAAAATGGTGGTGGTGCGTTTGTTCTTGTTTACTTAGCTTGCTTGGCCTTAATCGGTCTACCCATTATGATGGCTGAGATTATGGTCGGTCGCCGTGGTCGCCAAAACCCAGTTAATGGCTTATATAGCATTGCGGTTGAAGAAGGTAAAAACACTGGCTGGCAATATTTAGGTTGGATGGGTGTTGTCGCTGGCTTCCTTATCTTGTCTTATTACAGTGTCTTTGCTGGTCAAGCCTTAGCTTACGTATTTCGAACCTTCTCTGGCGTCTTTGAGGGCGTTACAGCCGATGGGGCGACGAGTATTTATAACGCCTTAGTGCTCGATCCTGAACGGCTGCTCGCTTGGCATACTATCTTTATGATTATTACCACGATTATTGTTGCCCGTGGTGTACAAGGTGGCTTAGAGAAAAGCGTTAAATTCCTCATGCCCGCCCTGTTATTCATCCTTATTTTATTAGTCGGTTATGCGGCTAATACCGGCACCTATTTTCAACAAGGCATCGATTTCTTATTCAAACCTGATTTTTCAAAACTGTCTAACGATGCGATTTTAACCGCAATGGGCCATGCCTTCTTTACCTTAAGCTTAGGTATGGGCGCCATTATGGTTTACGGTTCTTATCTGCCAAAAGATGCGTCTATTTTAAAAATGTCGATCGCTATTTCGCTGGCTGATACCGGCGTCGCGCTATTAGCTGGCATGGCTATTTTCCCACTGGTCTTTGCCAATGGCTTAGATACCAATGCCGGGCCTGGTCTCATCTTCCATACCTTGCCCATTGCCTTTGGTCATA
>Ga0257126_1001604_pt1 | contig 15913 bp, 8 predicted proteins | sample SI060_120mmetaG_FD_190151 | JGI IMG/M metagenome (GOLD analysis project Ga0257126, IMG submission 190151) | Marine microbial communities from Saanich Inlet, British Columbia, Canada - SI060_120m | ecosystem: Environmental > Aquatic > Marine > Inlet | place: Canada: British Columbia | collected... | reverse complement strand
TGATATAAATGGTATAGGTTGTATTCCTAAAACTAATTATTCTGAAGTATGTCCAATTAATATACCCGGAACGGTATCAACAACAAAACCACCAACTCCTATTATACCAGGAAATACGATTACACCCAAACCAACAACACCGAAACCAACAACACCGAAACCAACAACACCGAAACCAACAACACCCAAACCCAATATAACTATACCCGGAACAGTATCTACAACAAAACCACCACCACCTATTATACCAGGAAATACGATTACACCAAAACAGACAACACCAAAACAAACCACACCAAAAACAAGTAAGAATCCTCTCTGTAAAGCATCAAATTGTGGTACATTTCAAGGATCTCCTTCACAATATTTTAATTGTTATTCTAAAATAAACAAAATGTGTAATCCTAACCAATCAATTGCATGCGGACCACCATATGGTGCACCAAGTGATATATGGTGTGGTGGTCCAGATAAAACACCAACACCCAACAGGACAGTTCCAGGACAAAATCCTAATATAAAACCTGTAAATTTAATAATTTATAATGATAAAAGTATATCTGTTTATGCTTATATTAGATGTGATAGTTTACCTCAAACTTTACTTAAATTTATAGGAAATAAACAAAAAAATAAAAAAAATTTTATAACAGAAACTGTGAGTAGTGGTGCTACTCAAACAATTAAGGTTGGACCAATAAAATCAAAAAGTAATACAGGTATAATAAATTTACTAGGACTTAAAACTGAAGTTTTTACATCTGCTATTATATGGTTTGTTCCAGCTGCACCTAAAGTTATACCAAATATAAAGATAGGAGGCGTACCTTATACAGATGGACCTCAAGCACAAATTATAGGTGAATTTACAATAAATACTACAAATGTATATTATGATGTAAGTGCTGTAGATGGAATAGAAAGTGGTTTAGAAATAATTTATAATCAAGAGGGAAATACCCCAAATACAACAATAAAAGGAAAAGCAACTATTTGTAAACCAACAGGATCACCTCCAAGTAATTTAATAAAAAAAATAGCATCTGAAGAAATAAGAGGATTTAAAACATTAATATCAGATAAATGGACTTTAAAACAATCTAAATATAATTTAAATGGTGGGGATATACAAGCACAATGTCAAAGTAATTATAAATATAAATCGTCAGATAAAAAATATGAAGAAATAAATCAAAAACTAATTGATAACTATAATAAAATGAGAAACGAACCACTTACATCATCATTAGATAAACCACCTTGTAGCGCCGGAAAAGATCTTAATACACCTAAATATGTATTTTGTAAAAATAATTGTGCTGGTCAAGGTACGAAATCATTAAAAAATAAAGACCCAATAAATTGTCCTGAATATTCATCAAAAAATTGTTATTTAAATGAATCTAGTGGTCAAATAGTTTGTCCTTGTATTATACCCGATAGTGCATATAATAATCCAAAGTCAAGTACTTTAAAAGAAATAACTAGATTATATCCACATCCGCAAAATGAAGATGATATGCAATTAATTTACAAAGCAGCTGGAATATCACCAAATCCGAGTCCAAAAGAGTTTAAAAAATTAGGATTTGTTGGAACAAAAGAAGAAATAATGAGCCAAGATTTAACAGGGTGTCCTGGAGGTAAACTAAGTATGAATCCTGCTGATTATATAAAAGGACAACATAATTGTAGAGTTTATTATTATTGGCAATACAAAATAAAAAATTCATATGCAAATTGGCTTGCAAATGATCAACAATGTATGGGATATACATGGGCTATGGATGAAAAAATATGTTTTGATGAAACTCATCATTCTAATTTAGAAAATACAATATGTGGAGTTAAATTAGAATCAAACACAGACGCAAATAATACTATGCCAACACAAGATGAAATGAATAATTTTTATTATAGTAATGTATGGGGCGGATTAGAACCAGGTGTAATTGGACAACCAGATAATTATTTACCTTCATCTAGTTGTGGAACTTGGCTAGCTAAAGGACCTGCTGGAAAAACTCCAGGTGTATCTGGGATACCTATAGCAAAGGGAATAAAACAAGGAAAAGGAAATAATTGGATAAAAACAAGTAATGTAAAAACTTATTGGTCTAGACAGCAAGATGAAGGCTGTAACAAAAAAACAATAAATGGACAAGACACAAACCCAGCCCCACCAAGAAATGGAGGTGTGGTTATAATAAAAATTTCTGATTTACCATGGTTATTGTAACATAACACTTTCCCAAGCGTATCTTTTTAATATATCACTATATTTTATTTTAGTTATATCTATATTATTTTTTGTTAATTTATAATTTGTTATATTATGTGATTTATCAGGTAAAATATAATTTAATTGATCTTTTATTTTTGTTAATCTTTTTTCACATTTAAAAGTTAATTTATCAATCTTTTGTAAATAATTATTAAATAATAGTAAAGATGGAGCAAAATTATATTCATAAGACCATTGCCAAGCAATGCATCCTTTTATATAATAATTATAAGTCCATATAAAAGATTCTAAATATTTTTTATTTACTAAATCTATTTTTGTTTTTAATAACTGATTAACATTTTGATCAAAAGATTTATTAAACAAATAATGTGAATAATACTGGCATTTCCAATATTTTAAATTTTTAAATATTTGTTTTTCTTTATCTCTATTTAATAAAGGTCTATGCATATTTATATCATCTCCTTCTTTTAATTTAAAATATTTTTGTTGTTTATCTCTAATGTATAATATATTTTGTATTCGTGAAGTTTCATTTTCAGATAATTTATTTACAAACAATTTAAAATTTTTTAAATTTATATGAAATTCACTATCATCTGTAATTTGATAAATACCATTAAATTTATTTTGGAGTGTATTATATGTATCTAATAAATAACGTAATCCATTATATCTTAAAATTAAACTTGGTGTATGTTTTATAAAATCATTTCCTAAAAAAAAACAAATAAATATATAATCATTTATAAGTCTATCGTCTGTTAATAAATAGTTTTTAGGTTTAATTGATTTTATAATCTGTTTTTTTAATTTTATTATATCCATATAAATATATTCAGAATCAATACATTCAATATTAAATTCAGTTCTTTCTCTAAATAAAAAAATATTATCACAATTACTAATTAAAGATAACATAATTAAATCTGCATCTAATCCATAGACTACATTTTTATGTTTTATACAATTATTATTGCGAATATAATCATATATTTTATGTTCTCCTTCGCCTGGTTTTTTGCTAGAACTTAACATATAATTTACAGAAAATTGTAAATGTTTAATTAAATATTTTTCTAATTTATTCATAAATTTTGTACCTGGTGTAATAGCATTTGTATCCCAGAGTTTATGTTCCATTACCGATTTATATCTTCGTTCACGCTGTTGATCCATTTTTGGTTTGGGACAAGGACCATCTATAGCTATATAAATAAAATTGGTAGGATTTACTAATTTAACTATTAAATTTATTTTATTTACAATATTTTTTAACATAACATTTTCATCTGTTTCATTGTGACAACAAGGATGAATCAAACAATTTAAATCAAAAAATAAATTATGAACGTGTCTATTGTCTATTGGAAAACATATATTTTCATAATCGTCAATACATTTTTTAAAAAATACAGGAATACCCATTTTATATTATATAAATAATAAATTATATTTATATAATATAATATGATAAAAGATAAATCAATGTTTAAAAAAGAAAATACAACAATTTATAATGAAATTAATATTATCTTTAATTATAAAATATTTAATATAATAAAAAATTTAAAATATTAATTATCTTCTATATTTGGAGCTAAACATAATTTAATGGATCCTAATTGAGCAACATTATACTGAATAATTAATGGATAATCATTTTTTAAAAATATATTAATTAAATTACATAAATTAGTACATTTTGTAAATAAAATTAAATATTTTAATGAAAATGAACCCTGAACAATATTATCATTTGTATTTTCATTATTAAATGAAATTGTATTTGCTTCACTTGTTTCGTGCATTATAGTTTCTTGACTTGCAAAATCACCTTTACAAGATAATTTTAATGTTTTAGAATAACTTGTTATATCTATAATTTCACCAATATTTACCATATCTCGTATAATTTTTTGAAAATCACTAGATGGAAAAGATAGTTCACTATCAAATGAAACCGGAGGTATTTTCATTTCTTCTGATTCAATATCTAATAAATTTAATTCATACGTTGTTTGTGTTTTTTTATCATTATTATTTATTTGAATGCCTAATTTATTTGGATTGTTTTTTTTAATAAATAAAGTTAATGTATCGCTTGTTGTAATTGTTTTTATTAATTTATGCAAATTTAAAATATTAATACCACAAACTAATTGATTAGGACAATAATATTTCTCAAACTTATCACTTCCTAATTTCATATGAATTAAAACTGTTTTTGTTGGGTCGGTTGTCATTAATTTAATACCAGTATCATTAAATATAAAATTAGTATCCGTTAATATATCTTTTAACGCTTCAACTAATATTTTAATTGCTGTTGATTGTAATGTAGATATTTGCAAAAGATAACCATCTTTATCAGACATAATTAATATAAATATTATTGTTTTATATTCTTTATATTATTTTTTATAATATTTTAATAAGTTGTTCATAAAAATATCTATCATCATGTTTATTTGTATTTTTAGATATAAATAAATAATAATCATTTATATCATATGTTATACAAGATTTAGTTCCTCTTTTACATATTGTTATATTTTTATGTTTTGTTTTTATTATTTTTCCAATTGATTCTATATTTAGTGTGTTTTTTTTAATTAAAATACATTTGTCATTTAAATATATTTTTTCATCGTTTTCTATTAATTTATAATTATTAAACATAGATTTATCATAAACATTTACATATTCTAATATATCTTCTTTTTTGTCAGTAGAATTTTTTAGTAATTCTTTTAAAATTTCAATTTTCATATAATAAGTAATTATATAATAATATAAATAAATAAATAAAACTATATAGTATAAAATAAAATACAACTTTAATTAATATAAATTTATTTATATTGTTCATTCCATATACAAATAATTTATGTATTTATTTTTTATATTAAATAAAGTATCAATTATATCATTTATTTCATCATATGAAAAACTAATACAATCTTTTTCATTTATTTTTAATTCATAATCATTAAAATTATAATTAACTAAATTAGATAAATCATTATTATTTATTAATAGCATTTCTGAAAATTTATAAGAAAATTTAATTAATAATAAATTATTTTCAGGAATTCCATTTGATTCTAATACATTTTTTTGTTTATTGTAATTTAAATATAATTCTGGATTTTGATAGTTATTTAATTTAGTTGGAGCACTTTTTGTTTTTTTAACATTTTTTGTATTTGATTTTATATTATCTGCACTTTTATAATTATAAATACTAGTTATATATTTTGTAGTTTTAACTATATTTACAATATGATTTTTTATAAGTTCTAATTTTTTTTCATAAGGTGTTTTTATATCAAAAACAATTATTTTTTCTAATGTATCTTTTAAATTTTTTCTTGATTTTATTGTTTTTATCATAATATCATTAAATAAATTATTTAAATAAGTTTCCAAATCATAATATTTATTGTAAAGTTGTTCATTTGTATTGTAATTTATATAATTTAAAGATATATTTTTATCGATTTCTCTAATATCAGTTGTTCCTTTTATATCAATTGTTTCATTTATAGATTTATAATCTATAATAGGATTTAATGGTATATAATTATTATTTACTAATAAATTAACTATTTTATTTTCTAAATTAACAATAACACCTGTTATTTTACTATTTAATATATCATTATTATAACTTTTTAATAATTGTTTATAATCATTATAAATATTTGCACTAGTTATACGAGTAATAGTTTCTAAACTATATTTTATATTTTTTTTAAATTTATCTGTAAGTGAATAAAACTGTTTATTTTGTTTATAATATTGGGGTAATATAGGTTGTATGGGTATTATAAAATGTTGTTTATTTATTAAATGTGAAATATTATTTAAATTATCAAATACAATAAATTTTAAATTTTTTACACTTTTAAAAATATCATTTAAATTTTTTTCAGTTTTTATAAAATAGTCTTTATTTATAAAACTTATATTTTTATTAAAAAATTTTAAACAATCTTCTTCTATAGATGTATCTGTATAATTTTTATCAAATATTTTAATAGTTTTATGTGTATTATAATTTTTATCATATCTATTTAATATATTTATACTATTTTTTGATAATTTATTATATTTATCAGAATTATATTTATCATTTTTTATTTTTTCTTCATATTTAAATACAATAGGTTCATAATATACACCTCGTTTTATTAAAAATATATATTTACTGTGATCATTTACATTTGATGGTGGTTTTTTTAAACGAATTGTATTATTTATGTCTTCAAATATAATCATATTTATTCCATATAAATTTTCTATAATATTATAAAAATAATCATCTAATTTAAACTCTTTAGTATCATTTATATATTTAATAAAATTATGATAACTAATAATTAAATTTAATTTATAAACTAATTCTTGTTTGTGTTTCATATTTATAAATAGTTTATATAACTCATATACGTTTTCTTTTTTTTCTATATCACCATTTACATAATTATAAAATAAATTTAAATCAGTTTCATTAATATCATCTGTATTTTTTTTAAATAAATTATATAAATTAGTGCATTGATATAATTCTACAGAAATATTTGTTAATTGTTTTATGAAATCTTCATAATTTATATCTAATATATAAGACAATGAATAAAATAATGATTCTGAAGCATTATTTTTTACTCCTATTTTTAAAAATCCATATGTTTTTATTTTATCAAACCCTTTTCCATCATAAACTCCTGTTTTTATAATTTGTTCTATTTTACTTATATTTACATCTAAATTTTTTTCTAATTCTTTTATTTTTTTTATAGCATTAATAATATAATCTTCTTTTAAATATATTTCACTATTTTGATTAATAAATTTTTCAATATCTTGATGTAAATATCCAAATATGTTTTCTTTTGATGGTAGTTTATAAGGTATAAACGATTTTTTTCCTTCTACTTTTGGAGCTGTTAATACTGTTTCTTTATCTATTTGTTTTTTTGTATTTGTAAAACAACAAGGCATTTTTATATTATCACTTCTATATCCATCAGGTAAATCTTGTACAATATAATATTTAGATTGTTCTGGTGTTAATTCGTTTGTATTTAATGTTTCTCCTTTTTTAAGTTTTTTTCCTCTCCAATATTGACTATTACCTTTTTTATCGTATACTGTTCCATCAACAATTCCTGTATTTTTTTTTTCATCTATAATTTCATGATCTTTACTCCATAGTTCTTTTTTTTCCGGATCCAAACTTATATTTCTTTCTATATCCCAATATTTGGGACATATATAATAAAATTCTTTTCCTTTTTTTGAACTATATATTTTATAATTACCATATGAATCAGGTCCAGAATATAATTCATTTCCTTCTTCATCTTTGTTTTCATTTATTTTATCAAATTCTTGTTTAGTTAATACAATAGGTTGTCTTCTAGATGCACCTTGGCATATTTTAGGATAAGTAATATCACTTCCGTTGGGTTGTTTTTGGATAGGTTTAAATTTAAATAAATTAGGATCATAATTAGAATCTGTTAAACGTCTCATTGTGTATCTAGTAATATCTGTTTTTTTAGATCCACCTAACATATCCAATTCTTCATCGCTTAAATCATCCAAATTTATTTCTCCTATTCCAAAATCATCTAATTGTACTTCCCCTTCTTCATAGATATCATCTATATCTTCTACATAATCATTGATTCCTGTGTATATATCATCTGCGTGTGTTTGTTTTTCATATTTTTCATTTTGTTTTTTAATTTTATTTGATTTTTTATCCACTTCACAAAAAACTATATATTTACCCAATTTAGATTTATTTGTTAAATAAGTATCATAAATACTAAATGTTGTTTTTAAAAAATATATAATTCTATTTAATTCATTTATTCCACTTATTCCATTTACCTGAACAATTGTATTTACACCACCTATATTTTGAATTATATTTATTTCTGGACCAGGTTCAGAATAAGATCTAATTGTATAATATTTTTTATTGTCATTTATTTTTAATTCTGCCATTATTTTCCATTCATTATATTTTTCTGTAGCTTCTTCTAATGATAAATCAAATCTTTTTTTAATTTTTTCTATAATTAAATCGGGTTTATCAGATAAACCTAGATTAGGATTATGTAATGTTGATAAAATAGAATCAATTGTATCTTGACTATTATAATTATCAACTCTTTTGTATCGTAAATACATAATATTTCCACTTTTTACATTGTAATAATATTTTTCATCTATAATTCTATTATATATATACAAATTATCAAAAACATATTTTATAATTTTTTTATTCCAATCAAACCGTTTTAAATCAAATGTAATGTTTAATACGTCTACTTTTGTATTTTTATAATTATTATCATAAAAATCTTCTGTAAATTTATGTTTTAATTTAAAATCTAAATTATCTTTATTTTTATTTATAAATTTATTACATTTATCTATTAATAATTTAATAGTTTGTTTATCAAATGGTTCATTTGTATATTCATATTGTAATGTGTCTTTATTTTTTAATCGTGTGCTTTCAAATATAATTTCTATTTTACCATTTTTATATAATAGCAAAGAACAATATCTTTTTTTCTCATATATTTTTACAATCAATACATTTGTAGATGTCATGTAACTATTATAACTATAATCTTCACCTTGCTTAAAATCTTTAATCCAAAAATTAATAAATAATTTATTAATTTTTTTATTTATTATAGGTTTGTATAATTTATAATAAGAGTCCCTATAATCAGATAAAACTAATTTAATAAAAGGTATTGTATCATTTAATTTTATTTTTTTATAAAGTTCTAATATATTAATATTTTTTTCTAAATCATCTGATTCATATAATCCTATTTTAAAAAAATTAAAATTTAAATTATCACATTTTATTAAAGTATTTGTATCTTTATACTCATTTATTAAATTTATTTTTTCTATATGATCTTCTATCATATCTTTTGTTTTATTATAACTATTTATTTTTGTATGATTTGTTATATTTTTTAAACTTACATTTGGCCAATATTTTATGATAAATCCATAATAAAATTCATCGATAGTTATATTTAACGGCCAATTTGATTTATTATATTTAATATTATCATTAATGTTAAATTTATTTAATAAATCTGTTAAATAAATAAAGTAAATAGTAATTTCATTTTGTTCACATCTAGTTTCTAGTAATAAATTATTTAAATCTACATATTGTTTATTTATTGGTTTAGTTTTAAAAAATAAACTATCAATTATTTCATTTAATGTATATGGATTTTCTATTTTAACATTTTTATCTTCATATTGAAATGTTAATGGATATATATTATCATTTGATTCAATCCAAGAAAATACATATTCAGATCCTATTTTATATTTTGTACAATATAAACTTATTTTTTTATTAACAAAATCTAAAGTATCATCTATAAATATATTGTGAACACTATTTTCATATGTTTCATTTGATACATAATTTTTAATAATTATATTTCTTTTTTTTATATCGGAGTTACAAAATATATCCATTGTATTAATATATTAATATATATTATATATTATATTATTTATTTATTTTTAAAATAAGGATTACTATTTATAACTTGATTACAATAATAAATATTATTTTTAGAATAATCAATAGGAGTATAAATACCACACTCTTTACATTTATAAATTAATAATTTCATATTATTCCAAAATTCTTCTGTATGTTGTTCAGTTACTGACATAATATGTGCTAATTCATGAATAATAATAAACATAGTCGTATTTATATCATTTATTAATTTTTTAGATTTTACATCTCTTAAGCATATTGCTATTTTTTCACCTTTATTTAAAGAATAAGCTGTATAACTATCATTTTCTAATTCACATAAACTAGAAGGATTATATTTTCTTATTAATCTTTTTATAGATTCTAAATTAGAAGACTTATTTACATCAAATAATTTTTCTATTTTTTTATTTATTTCTGCTAATGTATTTGCAGCTGTTATTGAATCATTAAAATCTAAAACTATATAATCACGATTATCTATATTAGAAGTAACTGTTATTATTTTATTATTCCAATTGTAGTTATTATTTTTAAAAAATATAACAACAATAATAGATATAAACAAGATAAACGAGTAGTTCATTATATTATATAAAATATAATAAAATATAATTTGAAAATATTTATAAAAATGAAGTTATAATATAAAGTAATATGTCAATATATTAATTATATGACAATTAAATTACAAATTTTAGATTTAAATCAAGATGATTATGAATACAACTATAAAATTACTATTTATGGTTTGACTGACAAAAAAAAAAATATTGTATGTAATGTAAGCGGATTTAAACCTTACTTTTATTTAAAAGTTCCTAATAATTGGAATGAAAATTATTGTAAAGACATATTTTTAAATAATATCGATAAACGATACAAATCAATTGTAGAATTAAATCATGTAAAACTTAAAAGTTGTAAAGAATTTTTAGGACATAATATAGATGAATATGGATATCCTAAAAAATATAGTTTTTTAAAGTTAGTATTTTGTAGTTATAGAAATTTTAATAATTTTAAACGTAGTATAAAACAATTTTATAGTAGAAATATAAATACACAAAATCAAAAAATAAAACAATGGATAAATTGTAATTTAGATGAATGTGATAGTTGTTTATATGATTCTAATATACCACCTTTAATTAAATTTATTCATGATACAAATATAAATCCGGTAGGTTGGATAGAAATTGATAATTATACGGAAACAACTATTACAGAATTTACATCAGATATAGAAGTAAATATTAAAGTAATTGATATTAAACCATTAAGTATAGAAAAAATTAATGATTTTAAAATAGCTTCTTTTGATATAGAATGTGATAGTTCTCATGGATCTTTTCCAGTTGCTATAAAATCATTTGAGAAACCGTCACGAGATATATTAGAAGTGTATATTGATATGATAAAAAATTATAGTGAATATACAATAGAAGAAAAAAAAGATTTATTATTTGATATTATTTCATCTATATTTAAAAAAACAAATAATTATAATTTAGATAATGTGTTATTAAAAACATCTACTCCAAATATGCCTGAAGATTTTATAAAAACAGAATTTATTGTAAAGTTAGATTTAGCTTTGTCTGATAAATTTAAATATAAAGAATCTATACAATTATTAACAAACATGTTACAAAATTTAAAATATGATACTAAATCAAATCCTATACAAGGCGATCCTATTATACAAATAGGAACTGTATTTTATAATTATAATACTAAAACATTTAAACGTGTTATTATCGTTATACCATATAATAGTAATGATAAAGATATATGTGATGATATAGATAATATAGAAGTGATAAAATGTGATAAAGAAGAAACTTTACTTTATGAATGGATGAACCTTATTAAAAATGAAAATCCTGATTTTGTAACTGGTTATAATATATTAGGTTTTGATTTTAAATATATATACGAAAGAGCATTAGAAATAGGAAAATATATAGGAAAAACATTATATATAAATGATAAAGAATTTTATAATTTTGGTAGATTAAACTGTAATAATTTTAATAATTATTATTTTAAACGTTGTAAATATACAGATAAAAATAATTTATTTGGAAATGTAGAAAAAATAGCAACAACATATAATACAGTATCTCAAATAGATATGGATGGTAGAATTATATTTGATATGCAAAAAGAAATTAGTAAAAGTCATAATTTAGAATCATATAAATTAGATAATGTATCTTCACATTTTATGAGAGGCATTATAGATGATATAAAAACATTTAAAATAATTGATGAAGTTTTAGGAAATAAAAGATTTATAAAACTGTATACAAAAAATATAAGACAATTAAAAAAAGGAGATTATATTACAATAAATACATATAGCAACATTGGTGAAATGTTATTTATGAATGGTAAAAAATTTAAAATTGATAAAATTATAGATAATATTTTATTTATAGATATAACAAATATTAAATTTAAAAAAAAAGAATTAAAAAATTATTTTGAAATAGAATGGTGTTTAAATAAAGATGACGTTCCTCCATCTGAAATTTTTAGACTACACAAAGAAGGAGGTGGAAGTGGTAGAGCAAAAATAGCTAAATATTGTATTCAAGATTGTGAACTTTGTATACATTTGTTATTATCACTTGATATTATTGTAAATAATATAGGAATGGCTGATGTTTGTGATGTTCCTTTAAATTTTATATTTTCCAGAGGACAAGGAATTAAAGTAACTTCTATTGTTTCTAAAGTTTGTTCCATGAAAAATACAAGAATGCCTTCATTAATACAAAATAAAAATGATGGTGGATATGAAGGAGCAATTGTATTAGATCCAACGTCTGGTATTTATTTAGAAGATCCTATAGCTGTTTTGGATTTTGCATCACTATATCCAAGTTCTATTATAGAAAATAATGTATCACAAGAAACACAAATATTAGATATGAATTATATAGAACATTTAAGAAAAGAAAATAAATTACAAGAAATGTGTAATATAGTTACATATAAAAATTATAAATATGTAAAATCTGATACTTCTAAACAAATTAAAAAAGTATTAGATGAAACTAATCCTGAAATTACATGTTATTTTATTAAATCTGAAAGAGAATGTGAACGTGGTAAAATAAAAAAAAACACAATGGGTATTTTACCAACTGTATTAGATAATTTATTAACAAGTAGATCAGATACCAAAAAATTATTAAAAAAAGAAAAAGATCCAGATATTAAGAAAATATTAGATGGTAGACAATTAAGTATGAAATTATCTGCTAATTCAGTATATGGTCAATTAGGAGCACCTACTAGTACAATTTATAGACCTCAATTGGCTGCAAGTACTACCGCAATAGGAAGACAACATATAGAAGATGCAAAAAATGGTGTATTTGCTTGGGCTAAAAGTGTTAACTTATTAAATAAACCGGAAATTATTTACGGAGATACAGATTCTGTATTTGTAAAATTTTCTAGACATACTCATGAAAAAATTTATAATGGTATCGATGCTTTGAAATATTGCATAAGATGTGGCATAGAAGCAGGAAAATATGTAACAAAAAATATATTATCTAGTCCTCAAGATTTAGAATATGAAAAAACATATTTTCCATTTGTATTAATAACAAAAAAAAAGTATATTGGAGATTTATGGGTGTATGAAATTGATGTAGATAAAAATAATTTTTATAGAAATTCTATGGGTATAGTTATGAAACGTAGAGATAATGCTCCAATTGTTAAATATGTATTTGGAAATGTAATAGAAATTTTGTTAATTAAAAAAAATTATGAAATAATGGTTAATTGGTTAGAAAAAACACTAAGTGATATTTTAAATGGTAAATTTGATGAAAAATATTTTATAATTACAAAATCTTTAAGAAGTTATTATGTAAATCCAGAAACTATAGCTCATAAAGTATTAGCAGATAGAATAGGTAAAAGAGATCCAGGAAATAAACCAAAATCCAATGATAGAATACCTTTTATGTATCAAAAAATACAAGAATTAGAGCAAAATGGATATGAAACAATTATTGATAAAAAATTAATTGGGTATTCTAAAAAAAAAATAGATAAACTGACAGGTGAATTTTATAAAAACGGAAAACCTAAAAATAAAAAAATATCTGTAGATGATTTAACAAAACCTAAATATAAAAAAATAAAAATACAAGGTAAACCCAAATATAAAAAAAGAAATATTAAACCGGGCGAAAGAATAGAAAATCCACATTATATGATTGAAAATAATATACCAATAGATTACAAATATTATATATCAAATCAAATAATGAAACCGGTTGAGCAAGTATTAGAGTTACACGATAACTATAAAAAAGGTTTATTTGATAAATATTTAGTTTAAATAAATTTAAATTTCTATGTTTTTTAATAAAAAAAAATATATTATATATATATATATATAACTATGGGTGGAGGATTAATGCAATTAGTAGCATATGGAGCTCAAGATATTTATTTAACTGGTAATCCACAAATAACTTTTTTTAAAGTAGTATACAGACGCCACACAAATTTTTCTATGGAATCTATTAAACAAAATTCCAATGGAACTAAAGTAAATTTCTCAACTATTATTTCTAGAAATGGAGATTTAGTTAATAATGTATACTTAGAAGTAACTGGAAATGATTTTATTCGATGGGGTTTTACAGATTTTTGTAGTATTAATTCTATAGTAGATACAGTTGAATTAGAAATTGGAGGTCAATTAATTGACAGACAAAATGGTGCAATTATGGATATTTTAGGTAATTTACACAAAGAAAATCCAACTGGATCTCCTTTGACTTTATATGAAAATAAATTATTAAGAGCTAGATATGGTAATGCTGTTGTTGTGTCTAGCTCTCTCGCAGGAAATGGTGTAAATACATTTAATCAAAAATGTTGGGTTCCTTTACATTTTTGGTTTTGTAGATATGCAGGATGCGCATTACCTTTAATTGCTTTACAATATCACGAGGTTAAACTAAATTTTAAATTATATGAAGATAGCAATAATCAAGGCCATATTAGATTACCTACAACTGAATCAGTACTTATTGACGACGACGCGGACAACGCGAAAATGAATGATATAGAAGTAGATGTTTGGGCAGATTATGTTTATTTAGATACTGATGAACGAAGACGATTTGCTCAAGTAAGTCATGAATATTTAATTGAACAAGTACAACGCCAAATTCACTATCCAAATGTAACACTTCATGCTGATCCAAACATATCTGGTAAGTATAAAACTATGAGTAATGGACGGGTTGATTTAACTTTCAATCATCCTGTAAAAGAATTAATATGGTCTTGGGTTTCTACTAGAGCATCAACATTTAGCCCTACAAAAAGAGACCCTGAATGTAAACAATTAGATAGAGGTTATTATACTTTACTTGGTTCTGATATTAATATGGATAGACCTGATTTTCATGATAGATATGATAAATTTGGCCCAGATGCAAATTTATTTGGTTCTATTATTAAAGATGAAACAATGTATCAGTTAAAATTAAACGGCCATGATCGTTTTGCAAAAATGGATGCTAATTATTTCACTCGATTACAAACGTGGAAACATCACAGCGGTGGATCATTAAATAGAGCTGTAACATGGACAGGGGACAATAAGGATGAGACCTCATCAAGTTTAGTACCATCAACGACTCGTGATGAAGCAATAGATTTAGGAGCATTAAATAGTGATTACATTAATGTTTATTCATTTGCTTTAAAACCCGAAGAACATCAACCTTCTGGAACTTGCAACTTTTCTAGAATCGATACTGCAAATTTACATTATGAATTAAGATCTAAACCATACAAAACAGAAGGCGAATGTTGTAATGTTCAAGATATTTCATTAGAAGTATATGCAATTAACTACAATGTATTAAGAATTATGTCTGGTATGGGTGGATTGGCTTATTCTAATTAAGTTTTAAGTTTTAAGTTTATTTATTTTATTTATTTTTTTTATTTCTATGTTTTTTAACAAAAAAAAATATATTATATATATATATATATAACTATGGGTGGAGGATTAATGCAATTAGTAGCATATGGAGCTC
>Ga0257126_1001592_pt1 | contig 15980 bp, 10 predicted proteins | sample SI060_120mmetaG_FD_190151 | JGI IMG/M metagenome (GOLD analysis project Ga0257126, IMG submission 190151) | Marine microbial communities from Saanich Inlet, British Columbia, Canada - SI060_120m | ecosystem: Environmental > Aquatic > Marine > Inlet | place: Canada: British Columbia | collected... | reverse complement strand
ATTTCCCCTTCGCTTTAATTAGTAGTTTTACACCTTTTATATTTTTACCGTTCCAAGGTTCAAAAGGCTGCAATAATTGCAACCGCTTAGAATTTTGGTCAATATTAATTTCAATATTGTCCCCATCAAATCCAGATGGGTCTAAAAAGCCATTCTCTTCAACATCAAAACCAGCAGCTGGAAGTTCTTCACCGAATGGTTCTTCTAAAAAGACCTCGACACCATCATCACTTAAAAGGCTATCTTTCAGAGGATTGAAATTTAAATTTCCAGCAATTGCCATAGCAGTAACAATTTCTGGAGAAGCTACAAAGCCATGAGTATTGGGATTTCCGTCAGCTCTTTTGGCGAAATTTCTATTAAACGACGTAATAATTGAGTTTTTTTCATTTTTATCAGCTCCTTTTCTATCCCACTGACCAATACAAGGTCCACAAGCATTAGCTAGAACAGTACCGCCGATTTTAATAAAATCGTCTAAATAACCATCTCTTTCTACAGTATATCGCACTTGCTCTGAACCGGGCGTTACTGTGAAGTCAGATTTAACAGATATATTTTTATTTTCCGCTTGTTTTGCAATAGAAGCTGCTCTGCTCAAATCCTCATAAGACGAGTTAGTGCATGAACCAATTAAACCGACATCTAACTTTATAGGCCAACCTTCAGACTTTGCTGTTTCACTTAGTTTAGATATAGGAGTGGCCAGGTCCGGAGTAAATGGACCATTTACATGCGGCTCAAGATTACTTAAGTTTATTTCAATTACCTCATCGTAAAAAGCTTCAGGAGAATTATAAACTTCAGAATCGGCAGAAAGATGTTGCTTCATTTTATCTGCAAGTTCTGCTAGTTCTTCTCGAGCGGTAGATTTAAGATAATTCGACATTTTAGTGTCGTAGGGGAAAATTGAAGTTGTCGCACCAATTTCCGCACCCATGTTACAAATTGTTCCTTTTCCTGTACAAGAGATTGAATCAGCACCCTTACCAAAATACTCTACAATGGAGCCAGTCCCTCCCTTTACTGTAAGTAAACCAGCCAATTTTAAAATAACATCTTTTGGTGATGTCCACCCACTCATTTTTCCTGTCAATCGTACGCCAATTAATTTTGGAAACTTAAGTTCCCAAGGCATCCCAACCATCACGTCTACAGCGTCAGCACCACCAACACCAATTGCAACCATACCGAGCCCACCAGCATTAACTGTATGGCTATCAGTACCAATCATCATCCCACCCGGGAAAGCATAATTTTCTAAAACCACTTGGTGAATAATACCAGCACCAGGCTCCCAAAAACCTATACCATACTTTTTCGAGACAGATTCTAAAAAATCATAGACTTCTGAATTTGAATCTTTTGCTCGGCTTAAATCTTGGTCTGCGCCAATTTTTGCTTGAATCAAATGGTCACAATGTACAGTTGAAGGAACGGCTACTTTCTTTTTACCCGCCATCATAAACTGCAAGAGTGCCATTTGAGCTGTTGCATCTTGCATCGCTACGCGATCCGGATTAAAATCGATGTAGGAAGAACCCCTTATTGCTTTTTCAATATGGCCTACTGAGTCTAGGTGCCCAAATAATATTTTTTCACTAAAAGTAAGAGGCCTATCTAGTTTCTTTTTTGCAATAAGAACTCTATCAGTGTAGACTTCATAAAAATTCTTGATCATTTCTAAATCGAACATAAGCTAAAATATATTTTTGGTTAGTTTTGGAACATTAAACGTATAAAATCATTAATTTAATATGGTCGAAAGATAATCTTTTTTTCTATTTATAACAAAGCTTCTTAACGAAATGAAAAACCTAATTGAGACAACTTAAAAAATCATCTATTTTAGCATTTATTATTTTTAATCTAATTTTTTCAAAGCAGAACATTGAGATCATAAATAATTCAGAATCAGTCCTTACAATAAAACTAAATAATTATGCAAAAACACATGCAGATCTTTTTGCAAATCATATTTTTGTAGGCCTTCCAGATGAAAAATTACCTGACATAGAACTACTTTCGTTTAAAATATCTAATTCCACTTTTCCTCTAGAGCCTCAAAATGATAAAACATATGAATGGATTAGTGTTCAAAAACACAAGAATTTGAACGTAGGCATTTTAAAAATTAATCCAATCATAAATAGCGAAAGCTATTACGCAGAAATTATTCTAAAAGTAAGTTTTTCTTTATCTCGTTCAGTCTTTCGACAAGCAGATAATAATGAGGAAAAGACACTTTCAAATAAAATTATCAATTGGCATATTGCGAAAAATTGGTTTTTAAAAAATGAATTTAGGCCTCGAATCAACATTTCTAATACTGAAAACGGCAATTGGATTAGCTTTGATGTTAAGAAAGATGGCATAAAACATCTTTCTTACAATCAATTAAAAAGAATTTACATGGCATTAGACGATCATGACCCAAAAACTATATCCATTTATACTACTCCAACTTTTGGACGAGCCAAGAGCCAAGAAACGAACATACCAATTCAAGAAAATTTAATAGAATTGCCTATTTTATTCATTGGCGAACAAGATGGCACTTTTGATCCTAATGATAAGATAATTTTTTATGCTCAGGGGCCCTCAGGTTTTGACATTAATCAGAATTTAGCAAAATGGTCACAAAACTTATATTTTAACAATAGTAAGTACTGGCTATTCATACCAGATGATAACTCAATTTCAGGTAAACGAGTCCCAGTAAGTAATGAACCCGACTTAATTGAACTGACGCTTGATTATGGAATTTCATACATACAAAAAGAAATTGATTTGGTTAACCCTGAACTTTCGGGGTTGAAGTGGTATGGGCAAATGGTTAAAAATGGGAGTACGCAAATAATTTCTACAGATACACCAAATGGAAAATTAGAAGTCGATAGTTATGTTGAGATAAAAATTAAAGGAAATTCATTGAGTGGGTCTCCAAGCACCTATCACAGTGTTGAGTTATATGCAAATTTGATAAATCAAAATAAAATTGGCAATACTGTTTCATGGACAGGCAGTAACGAAAGAACGATTTCAGGTACGATACCGAGTCAATACTTAAATCAAATAAATAATAACTTTTTTGTAAGCAATTTAAGCTCCGACAACAATTCTTCACCTCTAATTGATTATCTATATTTTCGATATGGAAGAAAACTGATTTTTAATTCAGAAAATCTTGAGTTTTTTTCACCTATACAAAATACTGGATTGCGCTTTAGCTTTATGAATGAGCTTTCAGAAAACTGCCTAGCTTTTGATATATCCTTACCTCATGCTCCGGAACAAATTAAAATTAAAAGCGATAGTAAAATTGAAATCCAAAGTCCAGAGAACAGTATAGGCAGATATATTATTTTTAATAAAAACGAAGTTGATTCTGTTAATAATCTAGTTCACCATGAAAATATTGCATTTTCAAAACTTAGAAATTTTTCTTCTAGAGCTAATTACATAATCATTGGTCCTGAACAATTCGCAGAAACTGCCCAGCCATTGATTAATTTACGCCAGCCCGCTGTCTATGCTAACCTTGAGGATATATACCTTGAGTTTTCTGGCGGTAACAAAGACCCTATGGCAATTAGAAGATTTTTACAATGGACTCAAGAAAATTGGGCTTCTCCAGCGCCTATCCACTTGCTTTTACTTGGTGATGCTGGTTATGATTATAGAGATATAAATGGTTTGTCAGCTATAGTAGTACCCACTATTCAAGTTCAATCCTTTATTAGTTATCCTTCTGACGACAGATTAGCAACAATCTATGGCAATATTCCTGAACTTAGTATTGGCCGATTTCCAGCAAAAAATATTTCGCAAGTTGAAGACTTTGTAAAAAAGATTGAATTTATCGAGTCAAATAATAACTTTGGGCCGTGGAGACAAAAAGTAACTCTAATTGCCGATGACCCTGCCAGACCCGAACCAAACCATGGCGGAATAGCTACTGGAAAGAGCCACACATTGAACTCGGAAAGCTTGTATGAAATAATACCATCAAAAATTAATGTCGGTAAAATATATATGCTTGAATACCCTGAGGTAAGTGATGGGTCAGCATATGGAGTTACAAAGCCAGACGCAACTGAGGCAGTTTACAATGCTTTAAAAAATGGCACAGGGATAATAAACTATATAGGCCACGGTTCAGCATTCCAATTAGCTCAAGAAAAACTGCTTTATTTAAATAGAGGTGATTTGCAAAAAATAAAAACAAATAACCAACTACCATTGTGGATTGTTGGAACTTGTTCTTTCGGTCACTTCGATAATCCATTAGCAGAGTCATTCGGAGAAGAACTGATTAGATATCCTATGGATGCAGCATCTGCAGTTATTTCGACATGCAGACCAATAACTGTGACGGGAAATGAAAGATATACACAAGATATTTTCGAAAGTTTATTCCCAAACGGTCAAGTAACTGAAACAACCGTAGGAATCTGTTTACAATCAATAAAAAACGGATCAAGCGAGAGTGAATATTTTCATTTGTTTGGTGACCCTGCTCTAAAAATACCTTTATCCTTCAATAGCTTTGAAAATGCCACCGTAGAGCCAGAAACACTAAAAACGCTTGGAACTGGAGTCATTAAGTTTAATCAAGATTTAATAAAAAATAATGGCGCGGGTACTATCCTTTTAAAAGATGCAAATCGAAATGTTACTAGAACATACGACATAGCATCCACCACTCAGACCTTGTCTTATAAACTACCTGGTGCAACGCTGTTTCGCGGAAACTTCAATTTTTTAAATGCAGAAAATTCAATTCAAATAAGAGTACCTCAGGATATTTCATACTCAGGAAATACTTCAAAAATTTTAATATATTTGCATGATGACGAACAAGACATTATCAGTGAAATTAGCTCCGTTTTTATTAATGGAGGTGAAGCTACAATGGATAAAAGTGGGCCTATAATAGAATTTATTTCAGAGGACGGCAGATTATTTCAAACTGGGGACCATAAAAAACTTCTAGAAAATATTATTGTCCAAATATCCGACCCCATAGGAATAAACTTAACAAAAGAGCTCGGACATTCTATTATACTAACAGATTTAAATACAAACAGCTCTTATGACATTACTGATAATTTTATTTACAATATAAATAGTATCACTGCAGGACAAATATTATTAGAAGATTATGTAATGACCTCGATAAACCTTATGGTTAGCGCCTGGGACAATGCCAATAATCTTTCAGAAAAAGAGATTTTGTTGTATTCTGTAAGCGAAGATAAAATACGGATATACAATGCTTTTAACTTTCCAAACCCTTTCAGCAATCAAACCAAATTCACTTTTGAACTTTCTTCAAATGCGCAAGTATCCATTAGTATTTATACTTTAGGTGGTAAAAAAATAAAACAAATCGATAATAAATCTTATCAGCAAGGATTCCACCAAGTAAATTGGAATGGACGCAACCAATTTGGAAGTCTACTTGCAAATGGCGTATACATATACAAAATAATCGCAAAAAACAGCACAAGCAATACTAACCATATTGGCAAAATAGCTATAAATAGATAATTGCAATAAAGTGAAAAAAGACAGAAACATAATACTAGCTTCAAATTCTCCCAGGCGATCGGACTTATTGCATATGATAGGCTTAAAATTTGATATAATACCTAGTAATGTGAATGAAAAAGAAAAGATTGGATTATTTGGAAAGTACTTTGCAGAATACTGGAGTCAAGAAAAAGCAATCTCTGTTTCACATAATAACCCAGATAGACTAATTGTTGGCGCAGATACAATAGTTATTGCAAAAGGTAAGATTTTAGGTAAGCCCAGAAATAAAGAAGAAAGTATTGAAATGCTAAAAATACTTTCAGGCAGCGTTCATCGTGTCATCACTGGTGTTACCATATTTTGTAAACAAGAGCAAATAATTAAAACTTTTAGTGAAACAACTAAAGTATCTGTTTTAAAAATCCCAGACGAAAAATTAACTTTTTACATTAATAACTTCAATACACTTGATAAAGCAGGTAGCTATGGAATTCAAGATTGGTTTTCAGTTTGGATAAAAAAGATAGATGGTTGCTATTACAACGTTATGGGCTTACCCTTATCAAAATTTTACTTTTATTATTCAAAAATAATGAAAGGTTATTTTCCCAAAAATAGTCATGACAAAATATAATTCACAAAATCATAGATGATTTTGAAAAAGTGATGCTATTTAAAATCAGTACATGGCAGTATTTTTGTATATATTAATGATATAACAATGGCACAGTTTTATAAAGAATTAAAAGAGTTACGAGTTTCTAAAGAAATCAGCCTTGAGGATTTAGAATCAAAAACAAAAATAAATATTAAATACCTGAAAGCAATTGAGGAGGGAGATTTTAATGTTTTACCTACTCCTTATTTACGTCTTTTTATACGCGCTTATGCTATCGAAATTGGTGGAGAGGCAGACAGGGCCTTAGATCAATTGGATTCATTTGTAGGAAACAAAAAGCCGTCCGTAAGTGCTTCCATTAAAAAAACCGATAAAGAAAATGATGAACTTTTTGATAATTCTAGCATATCAAGTCTTTTATCTAATTCAAATTTAAAGCTTCGCAAAGATCTACTTAAGGTTTCAATGGTATCAATCTTATTTGTATTTTCAATTTTTATAGTTAAAAAAATCTTTTCTAATGAGTCAAGCACCATAAATCAATTATCACCACAATTAAATCAAAAACAAATTAAAATTATTTCAGAAGCGCAACTTTTAACCGATTACAATGAAGATAAGTTCATTGAGAAATCACTTAACATTGAACCGCCATTCTTTTTTTCAATCAATACAGATAATCAAATTGGAATTATTGTTACGCAAGATACATTAAAGCCATACCGCAAGTTTTTATATCCAGGATCCGAACTAGATTTAGAGGGTTTTATAGAAACTGCTCAAATTATATTTACAAATACCGAGAAAGTCAAAGCAAGGCTAAATGGCGTAGACTTATCTTTAATTGAAAATTATCCACACCCTTTAAAATTGACAATACGCTCATCACCTCCCAGTATTACTGTTAGGCTCTATACGCCTTTTAATTAAAACAACAGCTCTAGAAAAAATTTACAAAAATTAATGTATTGCATATCATGCAATACAAAATCTTCCTTATTCTTCAAATATTTATTGTTATATAATCCCTAATTATTTAAGATAGTGGTGAATTGTGGGTAACTTTCCCTACTTTTCAAAAAAACATGACGTTAAATAAAGATACTTTTACAGGTGAGTATCAATACTCGCTAGATTCAAAAGGTAGGGTTAACATTCCTGCAAAATTCAGGCAAGCTCTATCAAAAAAGAATCAAAACACCTTTGTAGCAACAAGAGGTCAAGATCCTTGTGTATGGATATACCCCTTAACTGAATGGAAAAAGATTGAGGATGAGCTTCGTAATTTGTCTTCAGTATCTGGTATTCATAGAACTTTTATTAGGCAGATTGCAAGATCTGCTACCCCTTCCACATGCGATAAACAGGGGCGGATTACTCTTAGTCCGTCCCTGATATCATTTTCTCAGATTGATAAAAATGCTTTAATCATTGGTATGATAAATAAAATTGAAATTTGGAATCCAGAGACATTAAAGGCTGTTGATGAAAAGAACATGATTAAAGATTCAGTGGAACTTAATTCACTAGCTGATAAAATAGTGATTTAAGTATCAGATGACTGCCTCAAACACTCCCGATCATATACCAGTAATGCCAAATGAAGTATTATCACTTATGGACCTTAAACCTCAAGGAAAATATGTAGACGGAACATGTGGGCTTGGTGGCCATGCGGAAATGATTCTTTCTGGTCTTTCAAAAAAAGGATTTCTTCTAGGTTTAGACATCGACAAAGACGCTATAAAAATTTGCAAAAAGCGCCTAGATAATTTCAGTTCTAATTTTCATATTGAAAAAAAATCCTATTCAGAATTATCAAGTGTTTTAAAAATTATTGGAATGGGTCAGGTTGATGGAATCTTATTGGACTTAGGCCTGTCATCTTTACAGTTAGATTCGCAATCAAGAGGTTTTAGTTTTAAAGAATCATCTCATCTTGATATGCGATTTGACCAAGGTAGCAGGATTGATGCTGCTAGTATTATAAACAAATCCTCAGAGTCTGAAATAGCTGACATTATTTATTATTATGGCGAAGAGAGAAGGTCAAGGTTCATAGCAAAAAAAATATTTCAAAACAGACCAATAAATACAGTTGATCAGTTTGTTGAAATACTTAAAAAATGTGCGCCGCCACATAAAAGAAATAAAACGCTAGCAAGAGTCTTTCAATCTTTTAGAATCGCCGTGAATAAAGAACTCGATAATTTATCGAGTTTTTTAGAAAAATATTTGGATTGTTTAAAGGTCGGAGGAAAAATAATTATTATAAGCTTCCATTCTCTTGAAGACAGAATTGTAAAAAGGAGCTTTAAGGAAAGTAGCCGTAAAGGACAGTTAAACATTATCACAAAAAAACCAATTATTGCTTGTGAAGATGAACGCATCAAAAATAGTAGATCAAAAAGCGCAAAATTAAGGTGCGCAATAAAATTATGATTTCAAGAACAAAAAAGAAAAGAAAATCCTTAAAAACATCAAGTTTTTACCAAGGATTAATTTTTTTCTTTTCAACAATTGGAAGCATCGTTTCTTTGATTTTATATCTATGGATTTTCAAAGAAATCGATGAATCAATTCTTTCAGTAGAAATACAAAATGCCACAGCAAGGTCTTTGAAAAATGAATTAGACGAGTTAAAAAATAAAATTGAAAACCTTAGTCGGTCAGATGTAGTAACTGCTAGGGCAACAAATGAATTAAACATGACCATAGCAATCCCTGAGACTCTGGTCATCGCAATGAAACAAGATGAGGACAGTAAACTTTGACAAAGTCTTATACAAAGTATAAATCAAGAATAAGATTTGTAAGTTTATTTATAATTCTATTTTGGTTTACGCTTTGTGCTAAACTTTTTAGCGTTCAAGTTTTTAATGGACAAAAACATAAAAAAGTACTCATAGCCCAATCTCAAAGGAAAGAAATCATTCTACCGGAAAGAGGGAATATTTTTGATAGAAATAATGATGCTTTGACAAGAAATATTTCACACTATACTCTTAGCGTTAATCCTCAAAAAATAACTGCTAAAAAATCTTTAGCAAATGCGCTTAGTGATATTACTTCTGGTACAAAAGAACAATACTTAAAAAAGTTAAACTCAAAAAAGAAATTTGAATTTCTTGTAAGAAATATTCGAATTAATCAATCTGATCTTGAGATATTAAAAACATTTTCTGGATTAAATATTTCAAAGCAATTCCACAGGTTTTATCCTCATGGCTTAATTGCGAGTCAAATTCTGGGATATACTGATTCGGATGATAACGGTATATCTGGACTAGAAAAAGATTATAATAAGTATTTATCTGGAACAGCAGGAAAATCAATTAAAAGCAAAGGATGGAAAGGAAAATTCCAAAATAGAAGTGATTTACCATATACTGCTCCATTAAATGGAAGTAGTATTGAACTTACGCTTGATTTGAATTATCAAAGTATTTTACAACAGGAACTAGAAAAAAGGCTTAAAGAAACTAGCTCAAAATCAGCAATGGGGGTTATTATGAATCCTCAAACTGGCGCAATACTAGCCATGGCATCAGTTCCAACCTTCAATAATAACGACTTCTCAAAGTACCCGCTAGATAACCATAGGTGCAGGGTAATAACAGATCAATTTGAGCCAGGATCAACCTTTAAAATAGTTGCGGCTACTGCTGCCCTTTCTGAGCATAAAATCAATTTAAGTGAAGAATTTAATTGCGAAAATGGCCAATTTAATTATTTCGGAACATCAATTAAAGATCATGAACCATATGAATTTTTGAACACCTCGCAAATAATTCAAAATTCAAGCAATATTGGAATTATAAAAATTGCAGAAAGAGTTGGCAGTAGCTCAATGTATAAATATGCTAGGCTCTTTGGCTTTGGCTCTACAACAAATTTAGGTTTAGATGGAGAGACACCGGGAAAAATTAAGCCAGAAAAAGAATGGAGTAGAATATCTATTGGTCAAATATCTATGGGACATGAAGTCGCAGTAAATACACTCCAGCTTGCAACTGCATTTTCTGCGATTGCAAATGATGGTTACATAGTAAAACCTCACATTGTGAAAAAAATATATGGACCAGATGACAAAACTAAGTTTCACAACCTAACAAAAGTAAAAAGGAAAATATCAACAGAAGATATAGTAATTCAAATCAAAAAAATGTTAAGAAAAGTAGTCGTTAACGGCACTGGGACTGAAGCAGATATCGCAGGTTGGGAAGTCGCTGGAAAGACTGGTACCGCTCAAAAATATATTGATGGTAAATACTCAAATAATCATTTCATTTCTAATTTCGTAGGATTTTTGCCTTCCAGTAATCCGAAATTATTAAGTGCAATTGTACTTGATGAGCCTGAAAGCCCGATGCACTGGGGCGGTCAAGGTGCTGCGGTAGCTTTTAGACGTATTATGCAAAGAATAATTAATATGGATGATACAATAGTACCTCCTTTAAAAAATCAAAAAAAAGCAGAACCAAAATTCCTAGTATTAAAGAAAAATAAAGAGGAACTGAAATCGTTACCAATGTCATTAAGTACAATGAATATAGAACAGCGAATTAAGGTCCCAAATGTTATTGGGAAAAGTTTAAAAAGTGCCATAAAACGTATTTCAGAAGTCGGTTTGAGAGTAAAAATAAGTGGTTCTGGTCAGGTCGTCTCGCAAACTCCAAGACCTGGACGTATTTTAAATAAAAACGATGTGTGTACGCTCAATTTAAAATAAAATGATTTTAACGAACTTAATTAATGGATTAGCTCCAATAGAAAAAAAATTTAATGACGTTTTGATAAATGGAATAAATATCAATTCAAAAGAGGTATCCCCAGGTTCACTTTTTGTAGCAATTGAAGGTCATTCAAATGATGGTCATAGTTTTGTCAATGAAGCTTTTAAAAATGGAGCATCAGCCGTTATATCAGAAAAACATCAGGCAAGTGAAATAAATAAACCTCAAATAATTGTTAATGACACTAGAAAAGCGGTATCAATAATTTCATCTCGTTTTTACGATAATCCATCTAAAGAATTAGTTATAATTGGAGTCACTGGCACTAACGGCAAGACAACAACTTCCTATATAATTAAAGAATGTTTAAGCCAAGCAGGTCTTAAAACAGCACAAATTGGTACTACGGGTGTCATTGCAGAAGGGTATAAACAAGAAAAAACTCTCACTACCCCAGATGCTATTACTCTTCAAAGGTTATTACGAAATTTAGTAAAACAAAGTTTTTCTCATGTAGTCATGGAGGTTTCATCCCACGCATTAGAACAATTTAGAGTGCATAATATAGATTTTAATATTGTTGTATTTACCAATTTAAGCGAAGAGCATCTTGACTATCATGGCACTATGGAAAATTATTTTCATGCTAAATCGAAGCTCCTTGAATTATTAGATCCTAAAACCGGATTAGCAGTTATCAACTACGATGATCCATACGGTGAAAGACTGCTTGGTAATACAAAAAGAGAATCAATCGCTTTTTCAAAGAAAAATAGCGATGTAATATATTTTGAAAATCTTAATTCTAAAGATGGTAAAATTTTTGGATCAATATCAACCAAAGGTATTGCATATAATATAAACTCGCAGCTTATAGGTGGTTTTAATCAAGAAAACATACTTGCTTCTGTTTCCGTATTGCATGCGTTAAAAATCCCCAAGACTTCGATTGAAAGTGGTATAAAAAAATGTAAAAAAATTCCGGGAAGACTTGAAGTATATAAACTTAAATCTGGTGCAAAAGCAGTAATCGATTATGCCCATACACCTGATGCTTATAAAAAAATATTAAAGACGTTAAAAACTATACTCAAAGATGGAAATAAGCTTTATATAGTTTTTGGTGCTGGAGGAGATAGAGATCGAAATAAAAGATCACATATGGCAACAATTGCAGAAAAATACTGTGAAAAATGTTTTATAACTCCAGACAATCCTAGGTATGAAAATTTAAAAAGCATAAATGACGATATCATTTCAGGCTTCACACAAGAATGTTATACAATATATGAAGACAGAGAGCAGGGATTAAAAAATGCTAATAAATTAGCCAAAAAAGGTGACATCATAGCAGTACTTGGCAAGGGCAATGAGGAATATCAAGATATAGAGGGACAGCATTTCTTTCATTCCGACAAAAAAATTATAATGAAAATGCAATGAGAATAGACCTTAAAGATTATAAAAGTATAAATCCGATTATAAAGATGGTTACAGGCCATGACTTATTTGGTCAAATAAAAGGTGTTACCACTGATAGCCGAGAAGCAATAGATGGTGATTTATATATAGCCCTTGAAGGTTCTGTAAATGATGGACATAGCTATCTAGAGGAAGTAGACGCTCTTAATGTTGCAGCAGTTTTAATAAATAAAAATAAGGGTTCAAGCAATCTAAAAGCTCAAAAAATTGAGGTTACGGATACAAAAAAAACTCTTGGAGACATAAGCAAGGAATGGAGGAGAAAATTTGATATTCCTGTCATTGGAATAACAGGTTCAAATGGAAAAACATCCACAAAAGATTTATTATATCATGTACTTAAAAAAAAATATAATGTCCATTTGACTCGTGGTAATTATAACACATCAATTGGTTTGCCTTTAACTATGCTGGAGATCAACGATAGTCATGAAATATCCATTGTTGAAATGGGGGCAAATCAAGTTGGAGACATAGAATATTTATGTGCACTAGCAAAACCAACCCACGGTTTAATTACGAACGTATCTTCAGCACATCTTGAAGGGTTTGGCAATATAGATAATATTATAAAAACTAAAGGCGCATTGTTCGAGGCATTAAAAAATGGAGTTTCTTTTGTTAATTATGCTGATGATAAGGTGAAAAATGCACATAAGTTGGGTAAAAAAATCACATATGGTTTAAATGAAATTTGCGACTTCCCTGCTGACATTCATCACGATGAAGATGGCTCAATAATTTTAACTATAGATTCTCAAGAAATTCATACTCAATCACAAAATCTATCATTTGCGAAAAATATAATTGCTGTTGCTTCTATAGCAATAACATTGGGAATAAAATGGAATCATTTTCAAGAAAGAATATTATCTTATCAACCTCCGAAGGGCCGTTGTGAAGTATCCAAATATGATAAAATAACTGTTATTGATGACACTTATAATTCTAACCTCGAATCTTGTTCTGCAGCTATTGATTACCTTAAAGCATTTTCTGGTAAAGGGCGAAAAATAGTAGTACTGGGCGACATGCTTGAACTTGGAAAAGCTTCAGAAGAGCAGCATATAGCCCTTGGTTATAAATGTTCATCTTCAAATTTAGATGCAATTTTCACTTTGGGGGAAAATGCTTTTTTTATAAAAAAATCTATAACAGGTATTCAAAAAAATCATCATTTTGAAGTTCGTCAAGATTTGATTGATTCACTAAAACTAGAGTTAAAGGATAACGACACAATTTTATTCAAAGGCTCAAGAGGAATGAAAATGGAAAAAATAATTGAAGGAGTTTTTGAAAAGTAATGTTAACGAGATATTTCTTACAATTTAAAGAGAGTATAAGCATTTTTAATTTATTTGAATATTTGACATTTAAGATCGCCTTGTCTGCAATTACCGCTTTATTAATATCATTTATAATTGGTCCTATTGTTATTAAAAAACTTAAAAAATATCAAATTGGTGAAGAAATAAGAACTAATGGACCAAAATCACATTTAGCAAAAAAAGGCACGCCAACCATGGGAGGATTGATAATTATATTTGCTTCCGTCCTTCCAACCCTGTTTTTTTCTGATTTAAATAATACAATGGTTATTATCGTTTTACTATCAACACTCTGGATGGGTGCGATTGGATTCATCGATGACTATTTAAAAATTATTATTAAAACTAAATCTGGTATGGTTGCTCGTTATAAACTTTTAGGACAAACCATTCTTGGGGGAATAATTGCTTACATAATAATAAATAGTAATGATTTTAGTGGATTTAATACAAAAACTACAGTCCCCTTTTTTAAAAATTTTGAGTTTGACTTTGGTTTATTTTATCCAATAATGGTGATTTTAGTATTAACTGGGTCATCAAATTCAGTTAATCTTACAGATGGCTTAGATGGTTTAGCTATCGGTCTACTGGCAATTTGTTTTACTGTGTTTACAGCTATTTCTTATATATCAGGTCGGATAGATTTTTCGGACTATCTTAATATATTATATCTGCCAAGCGCAGGAGAGTTAAGTATTTTCTCAAGCGCAGTAGTGGGAGCCTGTCTGGGGTTTTTATGGTTTAATGCCTCTCCTGCTGAAATTTTTATGGGTGATACTGGGTCTCTATCATTAGGTGCTGCTTTAGGTACCCTCTCCATTTTACTTAAAAAAGAGTTACTACTTTTTATAATTGGTGGCGTCTTCGTGATTGAAACATTATCAGTAATAATCCAAGTGTCTTATTTCAGATATACTAAGTATAAACATGGAAAAGGTGAACGTTTTTTTAAAATGGCTCCCATCCATCATCATTTTGAATTATCAGGCATTCATGAAAGTAAAATTGTTATAAGGTTCTGGATCATTGGTATACTACTTGCTCTATTATCATTAGCTACATTCAAGGTTAGATAAGAATGTCTTTTAATATAGCCAATAAAAAAATTACAATAATTGGTTTACAAAAAAGTGGCGTCGCTGCAGCGCAATTAGCATCCATGAATGGTGCACATGTTTTTGTTAGTGATCTTATTGAAAATGAAATCACCAAAAAGAACTATCAAGAATTAACTAAGAATAATATCAATTGTGAAATTGGAAAACATACTGATCAAATATTTGAGTCTGACTTGTGGGTTATTTCACCAGGGGTTCCAAAAAATATAAAGATTATTAAAAAAGCAGAATCTTTAGACATTCAAATTATGGGAGAAATTGAATTTGCAAGTATGTTTACTTCATTGCCTATAATTGCTGTTACGGGTTCAAATGGAAAGTCAACTACTGTTAATATTATATATGACATGTTAAAAAATGGCAACTATGAACCAATGCTAGTTGGAAATATAGGAATTCCGTTTTCTAACGCCGTAAATGAATTAAATCAAAAATTAATCAAAGGAAATATTTTCATCGTTGAAGTTTCTAGCTTTCAATTAGAGTTTATAGATCAGTTTCATCCTTACATTAGTCTTTTTTTAAATATATCGCCAGATCATTTAGATCGACACAAAAATATGGCAGAGTACATTCGTACAAAACTTAGTATGGTGAAGAATATGACTAATGACGATTTTATTATTTTTAATGAAGACGATAAAACTTTAAATACTCATTTTAAAAATTTTATTGTTAAAGCAATTCCTTACGGCTTAAAAGGAAATAATAAATTTTTTAGCATCAGAAATTCAATACTATATGATAACAATAATGAACCTTTTTTTGAAATCAGAAAGATTCGCCTCAAAGGTCAACACAATCTATCTAATCTTATTGCTTCAGCAATAATAGCAAAAATATTAAATATTGATGACGGTTCAATTAAAAATACCATGAAAAATTTTGAAGGTATTAGTCATAGACTTGAATTTGTTCGAAAATTTAGTGATGTGATTTATATAAATGATTCCAAAGCAACAAACCTGTCTTCGGTTATTGCTGCACTAAACAGTTTTGAAAGTCCTATAATTCTCCTATTGGGAGGTAAAAACAAAGATTCAAATTTCCGGCAACTTCTTCCACATACTAGACGTCATGTAAAGCATATAGTATCATTTGGAGAAGCCGGGGGGGAGATTGCTACCGCATTAGGGGATGCGGTAAGACTCAAGAA
>Ga0257126_1001582_pt1 | contig 16014 bp, 11 predicted proteins | sample SI060_120mmetaG_FD_190151 | JGI IMG/M metagenome (GOLD analysis project Ga0257126, IMG submission 190151) | Marine microbial communities from Saanich Inlet, British Columbia, Canada - SI060_120m | ecosystem: Environmental > Aquatic > Marine > Inlet | place: Canada: British Columbia | collected... | reverse complement strand
GTAAAATTACAGATCCAAGCGCAGTTAATACCGTACCTGCATCTAGTAGTTTAAAAGGCATACCTAATACATAGAGTGAACTCATGACTGTTTGCGTCGGGTCTTTTTCTGTAAGTATGTCGTTTTGAAATTGCTTTGCCCCATCTGTACTATAAGTAATACGGTGATAAAGATCATTTTCTTCCCATGTTATTTCAGCTGAAAATTGAGGGTAAAATTTATATCGATGAAGCTGAAGGTTATCTTTTTCAACGCTACCGTCAGCAAAATAGAGGATCCCATGTTTGACATAAGTAAGATTTTTGATGCGCTGCCAAGTATCCAAACCGCCCGCATTTTTAATGGTCTTTATGAGTACGGATTTAACTTTCGAATCTTTTATCAGCTCAAAAGGATCGGTAACGGCATTTTCTTTTTCTAAAGGCTGACAACCTAAACTATAAATCAAGATAAGTATGAATACGTACTTTGCTAAAGGTCTTTTCATGTCGGGATGCCTATCATTTCCTTACTTTATTCAAAAATAATGATTTCTTTTGGATCTATTGTCAATTGAATGGGATCACCAGGTCGGAAGACCTTTACCTCATCAAATACCATCAAATTCAGGTCCTGATGAACGGAAATCAATAATTTATGATTTCCTCCATTGAAGATGACCTCTTTTACGCAACCTTTAATCATTCCCTTAGAATTAATTTCTACATTTTCAATCCAAATTCCAGTCGAGCATTTGATATTTAACAGTTCATGACTTTCACTTTCACTTAGAAGGTTTATAATCCCGAAAAGACATGCGATTTGAGGAGTTTTTGGATATTGATAAACCTCACGAGGCTTTCCTTTTTGAGTGATTGATCCATTATCTAACACCCATATTTCATCGGCGATTTCCATGGCATCGCGGGTGTCATGGGTCACTAAAATCACAGTAGTATCTGTTTTTTTTGCCAATGATTTAGTTTCTATCAATAATTTTTGCTTTGTTAAAGGATCAAGGTTACTGAACGGTTCATCCATCAAAATAACTTCAGGTTCATTTGCCAATGCCCTGGCAAAAGCAACCCGTTGTTTTTGCCCTCCAGAAAGTTCTTGAGGATGTTGTGGTCTCAGTGATTCCAAACCGCACATTTCGATTAGCTGTTCAACTCTATTTTTTTTGTAAACCTCTCCATATTCAAGTAGGGCATAGTTAAGATTCTCTACAACGGACATATTTGGCTTTAAGGCATAATCTTGGAAAACTAATTTTATTTCTTCATGACCCGCAATCAGTTTTTCTTTTGGTCCCTGAAGTTTTTTGTTGTTCAAATAAATAGATCCTGAATCAGATTCGATCAAGCCTGCAATTATTTTTAATAGGGTTGTTTTTCCTGAACCGCTCATTCCTACCAAAGATATGAGCGCACCTTTTTTAACAGTTCCAGAGATATGGTTGAGGACTTTTTTTTGACCAAATGACTTGGTGATGTTTTTTATTTGAATCAATGTATCGAATGCTTTTTTTGTATTAAATAATTCTTATATAAAAAATGAATTGAGAGCTGAACATAAGCGATTTACATAAAATTGATGTCTGTAATTAGACTGATCACTTCACTTTATAGAATTCAGAACAGATATTCATTCTAATGTCATTTAACACCAAATGATATTTATTTCGTTATAAGAAATAAACTACTCCCATAAGGCCTACAAGTCCTAAAACGATGGTATAGGGGAGTGCCATCCAAATCATTTTAACATAGGACAACCTTATGGCCGGTGCAAGTGCGGAGGTCAATAAAAACAGAAAGGCAGCTTGTCCATTGGGCGTTGCCACGCTAGGGAGGTTGGTTCCCGTATTAATTGCGATGGCCAAAGTTTCAAATTCTTTTCTAGTGATCAAATCTGAATCAAAGGCAGTCTTCACTTCGTTGATGTACACTGTAGCTACGAAAACGTTATCGCTGATCATAGATAATAGTCCATTGGCGGCATAGAATAAGGCGGGTTGCATAGATTTATCTTGTTCCAAAACATATTGTATAATGGGTTTGAATAAATGCAAATCGTGAATCATTCCTACGATGACAAAAAAGACCGCCAATAACGCAGTAAAAGGTAAAGCCTCTTCAAACGCATGTCCGATACGATGTTCGTCAGTAATGCCTGTTAAAGCAGTTTGCAACACAATGATAGTCAAACCTATGAGCCCTACGGGAGCAAGGTGAAAGGCCAGAGCCACAATTAGAAATACAGCAGAAATGGCTTGAATCATCAGGGCGTATTTTTCTCCTTTCGACCTCTTATTATCTTCATCTATCAAAAAACTTTCGATGATTTTTTTTGCAAGTTTTGGTAATTTAGCTCCGAAATCAAACTTTCCACTCAACTCCAATAATACGCAGGTCGACAGACCGGAAGCTAAAACTGGCAGGGTAATAGGAGCCATAGCATAAAAAAATTGCATAAAATCCCATCCTAGTTTTTCACCAATTAATAAATTCTGAGGTTCACCAACAATGGTACAAACACCTCCCAAGGCGGTACCTACAGCTCCATGCATGACTAAACTTCTCAAAAAACTTCTAAATTGGTCTAATGTTTCCCCACTTAGTTCTTCCTTATCTAGAGTACCGCCTCCGTTGTCGTCACTTGGGCTTGAGTGAACTTTGTGATATACTTGGTAAAAACCAACAAAAACACTGATCAGTACTGCAGTGACCGTGAGGGCATCTAAAAAAGCACTCAAAAAAGCTGAAATAAAACAAAAAAGTAGGGAAAGGACAATTTTAGAGCGCACTTTTATAAATATTTTACCAAAAATGAACATCAATAGAGGCTTCATAAAATAAATACCGGCAACCATAAATACCAATAATAGAAGCACTTCTAAATTCCCTTCTATTTCATGGAATACTGTTTCAGGACTGGTCATTTTCATCAATACCACTTCCAACGCGATCAAGCCTCCAGATTGGAGGGGATAACATTTAAGGGCCATAGCCAAAGTCAATATAAATTGACCAATAATAAGCCAGCCAGTAGCTGTGGGTCCTATGATCAAAAGAAAAAACGGATTGAGCACTAAAAAGGCTAAAATCGTTTTTTTATACCAATGGGGTGAGTTGCCTAAAAATGAGTTATATAGCTCCATATTATATTATTAATTTGTAGAATTGAAGTATCGATATCAATATGTAGGCTTTCTCTAAGCATCCTCTATTGTAATTATCAAAGCAATATATATAGCGAATGAAGAAAATGCAAAATGTATCATCAGCAAATAGAATTTGATAGGAATAAATTTATCTAGATCGGTTAAGGTTAGAGACAAAATATTCAGGTCTTTCTTATGGTCGTCTTATTTCTTGTTCTACTGCGTACAGATTTACTCATAATGATGAAGTAAATCGATATTTTGATCATCCTAGATAACTCATCCTGTATATTGTGCCACTTTTGTCATCTGAGATTAGTATTGAACCATCTTTAAGCACCAAAATATCAACGGGACGTCCCCAAGCCGTATTCGTGCTCTTATTTAAAAAACCTTTAACAAAAGTTTCGTATTGGACGCCAACGCCATTCTCCTCAGTGACAAGGGATATTTTATGTCCGGTGTGGCCAGCATTTTTGGATCGGTTCCAACTGCCATGTTCAGGAATGATTATTTTATTTTTATAAGAAGGGGGAAACATATTTCCCGTGTAAAACTTAAGACCTAAAGGAGCGACGTGTGGCCCTAAATTGAATGCTGGAGACGTATAATTCTCACAACTTTTATCCTGACCAAATTCAGGATCTAATATGAGTCCAGCATGGCAATAAGGAAATCCAAAATGTTGAGCTACTTCACTGAGTCTATTCAATTCACAAGGAGGCAAGTCATCACCCAGTAAATCTCTACCATTATCTGTAAACCACATTTCTCCTGTTATTGGATGCCAAGTTATACCAACGGTATTCCGTACACCTTTGGCCACTACCTCTCGATTGGTTCCATCGGCATCCATACTGATAATTGAGGCATAATAGGTATCATTTTTGGTTTCACAAACATTACAAGGGGCACCTACGGGGACATATAATTTACCATCCGGCCCGAAAGCGATGTACTTCCATCCATGATGGCTGTCTTCTGGGAAGTCATTGTATATTAAAGTGGCTTTGGGATTATTTAAGTGATCTTCAATAGCATCATAGCGCCACAGTTTATTTATTTCAGCAACATACAGTGCGCCATCTTTGAAGGCAATGCCATTAGGCATGATTAAATCCTTGGCTATAGTATACAGCGTATCCGCTTTCATATCATTATTTCTGTCTTGGAGGGCATAAACGGAACCATTGGCCTTATTGCCAACAAACAGCGTTCCATCTGGACTCATGGCCATAGATCGGGCATTATCTACGCGGCCGTACACTTCTATTTTAAAGCCCTTTGGTATTAGAAGAGAATCTAGAAAGAGACCCTCCTCTGAAGTCAAACTTGCTTGATTTGAATAATCTTGTGAGTCGGGATCAGTACATGCTAGGATGATAAAGGGTAGGGTTAAAAAAAATAGTGACTTCATATTATTTAAATTTTAAACGTTATTTATTATCAACCGTTAAGATACTCATTTACATATTGCAAGAAGCCAATGCATCAGTTTAATTGTTCACTGAATGAATCTGAGTTTTGTCCATCTAAAGCTTGCTTTATCGAGATCGGTATCATTGGATATTTTCGGTTGTTTTTCTCCGTATCCTTTGGCTAAGATTTGAGATTCATAGATTTCCTTGTAGACCAAAAAGGCTTTTACTACATCAGAGTACCGCTGAGACAGTCGCAGATTACTTTCCTCATTACCTACATCATTTTTATGAGAGGCAAGTTCAATTCGACAATATTTGCTTTTTGAAAGACTAATATACATCTCATCTAAACCTATATGATCATTTTCAGGAATTTCAGCACTATTAGAGATAAAATGGATATCAAGTTCCAATAAATCCTCATAGGCCACAGTGGTACTTGTTTGGAATTCTCTCATGATGCTTAATTAACCTAGGATGACTTTAATTTTGAATGAATAATTTACGATAATCCCATTCATTTGTTTAGAAATACCCATATTGATTGAAATGGATAGGGTATCAGATTTAAAGATTTTGATAGCATACATTTCATCTTGATCGTGCACAATAGAATTTTTCCCATCGATATTGGTGATTAGTGCTTGTGAAAAACCAATAGAAACTGTCATGTTTCATACGAGTAAGTTGGGCATTGGTTTATGAGATTTGGCCAAAGTCGGTCACCTGAGTTAAGAGTAAGCATTTCCCTGAAGTAACGTCTTGCCCTTGAGTAAAAGAGAATAATAAGTAACTGAAAAGCAAATAGATTGAGCAAGGTATCATTTGATTTTTCCATTCAATTTTAAATTAATTTATAGTTTTTTGTAAAAAAAAAGAGGATTCATAAAATAGATGCTTTTGATGAAGAGGTAAGTCAAATTCATGGCGTCATATTCCTTCAGTCCCGGCTATCTCTGACTTCTCTAAAGATAATGATTAAAAGGAGTGTAAAAACATGAAGATATAGATTCTGGATAGATTAGCAGCATCCATGGGTAAAGATATTTTGCTATTGCTTTTACAGAAAATGGATAAAAGTTTCACTGATTGAGATAGTAAAATTAATCGTGTACGGATTTGAGTGACATCAAAAAAATAAAAGATTCCTTAGGATTATCTTTGGATGGATTAAATGAAAAAACGTTTTAGAGTAATTTAATTTTAGCAGTGTATTTGGACCAAATGAATTTGAGAGATTCTTAAAAAAAGCGTTAGCTTATCATTTTTGATTCCTTGTTATTTTTATACCTTTTTCAATAGTGAATTTTTTTCATTCTTGAAAAAAACTTTGTAAAAATAGGGCAAAAAATAAATACTAAATGCCATGATAACTCTTATTGAAAATGCTTTTAATCACCTAGACCGAATAGCGATTAGTGATAATAATCAAAATTATACCTATCGGCAACTTTTGGATGCATCACAAAAAATTGCTATTACGCTTTTAGAAGATAAAAAAGACCTTAATGAGGCTAGAATTGCTTTTATTGTGGCCCCTAGTTTTGAATACGCATGTATTCAATGGGGGATTTGGCGTGCTGGCGGCATTGCGGTCCCACTTTGCGTCAAATATCCTTTCGATGCGATTAAGTATGTAATTGAAGATGTTCAGGCTGAGGCAGTGGTTTTCTCATATGGTTACAGAGCGCTTATTGAGCCTTTATTTCAAGATTTTGAATTAAGAAGAATTTCCATAGAAGCTGTAATGCTGTCAGTAGAGGAGGAAAAATTAAGGCTACCACAGATTTCCCTTGATCGGAGAGGCATGATCATTTATACCAGTGGCACTACAGGCAGACCCAAAGGAGTGGTCAGTACCCATAAAAACATTGAAGCTCAGATTAAGTCCTTAGTGACTTCATGGGAATGGACAAAAGAAGATCACATATTAAATATTCTCCCACTTCATCACGTACATGGGATCATTAATGTTTTAAGTTGTGCACTGTGGAGTGGGGCTTGTTGTGAATTCTTAGAAAAATTTGAGGCAAAAAAAGTATTCGATGTCTTTTGTAGACAAGAGGTCGATCTGTTTATGGCCGTTCCAACGATTTATTATCGCCTCATTCATTATTGGAAGGAATTAACCGCAGCAGATCAACAAAAAATAACTGCTTCCTTTAAAGATTTTCGACTGATGGTGTCTGGGTCTGCGGCTTTACCGATTTCTACCCTCGACGAGTGGGAGAAGATCAGTGGTCATACTTTATTAGAACGATATGGGATGACCGAAATGGGTATGGCCATAAGTAATCCCTATAGAGGAAATCGAAAGCCTGGTCATATTGGCGTTGCCCTTGCTGGGGTTACAATAAGAATAGCAGATGAAAATAACCATACGGTAGTCGATGGCATATCAGGAGAAATTCAAGTCAAAGGGCCTAATGTTTTTAAAGAATATTGGGGAAAACCATACGAAACCGAAGGATCCTTTATTGATGGCTGGTTCAAAACGGGTGATATAGCTGTTTTTGAAAAAGGTAGTTATAAAATATTGGGTAGAAATTCAGTTGACATCATCAAATCAGGAGGTTATAAAATATCTGCTTTGGAGATCGAAGAAGTGCTCAGGAGGCATCCAGCTATTGAAGATTGTGCCGTAGTAGGTATTCCGGATGAGGAATGGGGAGAAATCATAGGGGCAAGTCTCATCATGACTCGTGATCAAGAAAACACTACAGCAATAAAGGAATGGCTAAAAGATAGATTATCTGGATACAAAATACCTCGAAAATATTTAATTCAGACTGATCTTCCCCGAAATGTAATGGGCAAAGTCACCAAAAAAGTATTGCAAAAAATATTTATCGAGGACGCAAATAAATAGGCTTGAATTAAAATTGATATTATCAATTTTTTGTGAGCGATCATAAAAAATACTTGTATTTCTTTTTCGGTGTAATGCGTTCCCGAGACCTGGATTCGAGAATAAAGGAGAGGATATAATTCAAAGACAGGATTGAAGCTTCATTCTTGCAGCCCATCTAGTAATCAGAAATTGTACAAAATACCTGGGAATAATGCTCAGAAATCACTTTCGTGCAGTCTTCTAAAAAGCATCATCCTTATTTATTAACTTGCTAAGCGGAGCAAGTAACCATCGTTGGAATGAGCTTTTCTCAGTAAAAAATTATACGCGTTCTATAACAAGAGCACTCGCGCCTCCGCCGCCATTGCAAATGGCAGCACAACCAATAGTGGCATCTTTAGATTGCAATACATTTTGCAGCGTAGTGACAATTCTCGCTCCTGAGGCACCCAAAGGATGACCCAAAGAAACGGCGCCGCCATGTATATTTACCTTTTTGATATCGATATTCAATATTTTGTTAAAAGCCAGAGGCACCACAGAAAAAGCCTCATTGATCTCGAAGTAATCCACATCACCAAGATCTAACTCAGCAAGAGTCAAGGCTTTTAGAGCGGCATGGGTTGGTGCCGTGGTAAACCATGCAGGTTCATGAGCGGTATCTGCAAAAGACAAAATTTTTGCCAATGGATTTAAATCATATTTTTTGACTGCGGTAGAACTTGCCAAAATCAAGGCTGCTGCCCCATCATTCATCGTTGATGCATTGGCGGCGGTCACCGTGCCGGTTGGTGAAAATGCAGCACGCAATTGGGGGATTTTTTCAAATTTGACATTTTTATACTCTTCATCTTCAAGGATGAGTCTGGGGTCGCCTCTTCTTTGTGGTACAGAAACTCCTACTATTTCATTGGATAAAACTCCATTTTCAGTATTTAAAGCAGTATTTTGGTAAGAGCGAATGGCATAGGTATCTTGTTCTGCTCTTGTGATATCGTATTTTGCAGCCGTTTGATCAGCAAAGACACCCATTGCGATTTCATCATAAGGATCTAGTAAACCATCTTTATGTAATCCGTCGATCAAGGCTGCATTGCCATATTTATAACCGTATCTGGCTTTGGGAATGTAAAAAGGAATGGCAGACATGTTTTCCATGCCCCCTGCGACTAAAACATCCGCTTGACCTAACATAATGCTTTGGGCAGCGAACATGATAGATTTGGCACCAGAGGCGCAGACTTTATTTACCGTGGTACAAGGTGCGGTATTCGGAATACCAGCGGCCAGGGCAGCTTGACGAGCGGGTGCTTGGCCTAAATTGGCCGAGCAGACATTACCCATATAAACTTCGTCAACATTTTTTGGGTCAAGGTTTCCTTTTTCTAAGGCTCCTTTAATCGCTGCGCTACCTAATTCAGTCGCTGATACATTGGCAAACATTCCACCAAAACTACCCAGGGGGGTACGAACCGCAGACACGATATAAACTTCTTTATTTGACATCTTTTTTTTATTAATACAACAAAGATAATTTTTCTTCAGTTATGTAGACCCATATGTTCAGGTAAGTGAATCGGTAGCGTACTTGAGATCAGTTTGGGAGTCAGATGTAGTGATTAATGATGCGAAACCCAGCAGTTGATTTTTTAACGCATTTCTATAGAATTCATACCTTTTAGCAGTCGGCCTCTGAATCAATTCAGTGTAAAAAAAAGTTTATGACGATTCTCTTTAAATATTCTGTACTCTCAAGAGTTTAAGACAGATGTTTTGATTTATTTTTAAGTAATTAGAGCTGAATTTGGCTTAAAAGAAGGGTCTTGTCTACCTTTGCGCCCGCATGATCAGTATTGATAATATTAGTTATTACCTAGGTGAGCGAATTCTCTATGAGGACGCTTCTTTATTCATCACACCTAAAGACAAAATAGGTCTTATTGGCCTCAACGGTACGGGTAAATCTACTTTGCTTAAGATGCTGGTGGGAGAGGTAGAATTGGCTTCAGGAAATATTTCTCAAAGTAAAAGCACGTCGATTGGATTTTTGAATCAAGATCTGCTGTCCTACCAAAGCGATGAACCCATTCTTGAAGTAGCTATGCAGGCTTTTCATCAGGCCCTTGATTTGCAACATCAAATAGATGTCATCCTCAAGGAAATGGAAGAGAATTACACAGATAAATTACTCGAAAGACTGTCTTTATTGCAGGAGCAGTTTGAAGCGGCTGATGGCTATAGGATTCAGTCTCAAGCTGAGGAATTGTTGGAGGGTATAGGATTTAAGACGGCAGACCTTAAACGACCACTTAGAGAGTTTTCGGGAGGGTGGAGGATGCGCGTTATGTTGGCTAAGTTACTTTTAGAGAAGCCCTCCCTATTGATGCTAGATGAGCCTACCAATCACTTAGATTTACCTTCTATACAATGGATTGAGTCTTACCTACAGAGTTATGAAGGGGCGTATATCATTGTTTCTCACGATCGCACCTTTCTCAACAGCACGGTCAATAAAATAGTTGAAGTATATGCGAGTAAACTCAATTTGTACTCGGGTAATTACGATTATTATCTTGAGGAAAAAGAATTACGCAATGAGATACAGCAAAATGCTTTTGAAAATCAACAGCAAAAAATCAAAGAAGCTGAAAGATTCATAGAGCGATTCAAAGCAAAAGCGACTAAGGCTAAACAGGCCCAGTCTAAGGTAAAGCAATTGGAAAAATTAGATAGGATTGAAGCAGTTACTGATGAAAACATGCGGGTCAATTTTAAATTTAATTTTAAGACACAGTCGGGACGCCATGTAAAGCGACTTCAAGACATTAGTAAGTCCTATGGAGGTTTAGATATTTTAGAAAAGGCAAGTCTGGGTTTACAGCGTGGGGATAAGGTGGCATTGATTGGTGCAAACGGTAAGGGAAAATCAACTGTTTTACGTATCATAGCAGGTACCGAAGCCCATGAAGGTCAAGTGGAAACAGGTCACAATGTGTTGATGTCCTTTTATGCCCAGCATCAACTGGAGGCGCTTAATATCAACAATGACCTCGTTGAAGAGCTCAAACAGGAAGGAACCGGTAAAAATGAGCAAGAATTACGGGGTATTTTGGGATGTTTTTTGTTTAGTGGAGATGAAGTATTCAAAAAAATAAAGGTACTCTCCGGGGGTGAGAAATCTCGAGTAGCTCTAGCCAAAGCCTTGATCTCTGAAGCTAACTTTTTATTACTCGATGAGCCCACTAACCACCTAGATATGCTTTCGGTAGGTATTTTGGTGCAGGCTTTGCAGCAATATGAGGGTACATTTTTGGTGGTTTCACATGATAGGCATTTTATCACGAAGGTGGCCAATAAAATTTGGTGGATTGAAGATCATCAACTAAAGGAATATCCGGGTACTTATGAAGAATATCAGTGGTGGATGAGTCAGCGTACATCACCAAAGAAATTGGCTGTAAAAAAAGAGAAAAAATCAAAGAACAAAGTCAAAGAAAAACCAATCAATCCCAAATCTCAGACGACGTTGAAAAAGCAGATGGCTGATGTAGAAGACCAAATACAGGAACGAGAGGCATTGATAAAATCTTTAGAAACAGCTATGACCCGACCAGAGGTATATCAGGATAGTGATAAACTTTCTAAGATAAATGATCAATTTCAAAAAGTGAAGAATGAATTAGATCAATTGACCAAAGAATGGGAAGTTCTGATCTCGTCTACTGAGTAATTGAAAATAGTATCAATTTTATCATGTTATTTCTATAATTTGCAGGTAATAAATAGAAATATGGCAATAAAAAAAGGAAATAGAAAAATAAAGATAAAAGAATAGTGGTAGCTGTAAAAGATGTTTATATTAGTAGCGAGGAGGGGAGTTGAACCCCTGACCTCCGGGTTATGAATCCGACGCTCTAACCAACTGAGCTACCTCGCCATGTCTTGATACAAACATTCAAAAGAGCGCAATTTAACAACAAATTATTATTAATTATGATTGGGCTAATATTTTTTATTACCTTGTCGAAAATCTTTTTTTATGAATAAAAGCAAGTTTATAGGAGAATACAGCATCAATGCATCACGGAAAATGTTGTTTCCTTATATCAGTACTGCATCTGGACTTTCGCAGTGGTTCGCAGATGACGTCAATATCACAGAAGACAAAGTATATACCATGCTTTGGGATGGCGAGATAAATAGGGCCAGAATTGTTTCGATCAAAGCCAATCAACATATTAAATTTGAGTTTGAGGGAGAAGATGATGACGATTTAAATTCCATCGAAATCCGACTGGAAATGAATGAACTGACCCAAGAGGTTTATATAAAAATTACTGACTATTCTGATTTAGATGATCAAGAAGTCACCGATCTATGGGAAGGTTTGATACATGACTTGAAAGAAATTGTTGGTGGTTAATAGCTATAAAACATCTTTGTTTCTCATATAAATAGTCATGTTTATAGAAAATGAGGAGGCTGGATAAACTCATTCTTAAATCTTTTATTGGTCCGTTTTTCTTGACAACGATTGTTGCGACGTTCATTCTATTGGTCCAATATATGCTCAAATATTTCGACGATTTTGTTGGAAAAAATTTGGGATTCAAAGTTTTCGGAGAGTTACTCTTTTATTTCAGTATCAATATTCTTCCAAATGCACTTCCACTAGGTGTTTTAATTTCCTCTTTGATGACATTTGGTAATCTGGGAGAAAATTTTGAGTTGTCAGCCATAAAAAGTGCTGGCATATCTCTTACTAGGACATTGAGACCCATATTTTTTTTCATTTTGGTCTTGACTACAGCTGCATTTTTCTTTAATGATTACGTAGTTCCAGCAGTCAATCTTAAGGCGTACAGTCTGATCTATGACATCAAACACCAAAAACCTGCTCTAGATATTAAAAAAGGAGTTTTCTACAACGGTATCCCTAATTATAGTATCAAAGCCAACGAAAAATTCAATGATAACATTACACTCAAGGATGTCATGATCTATGATCATACACGAAAAAATGGGAATAATTTTGTTATTTTGGCCGATTCCTCAAGAATGTTTTCAATGTATAACGATAAGTATCTGAAATTAGAACTTTTCGATGGACAATACTTTAATCAACAGGCGACCAAGAACAATCGGGTAGATCAATTTCAGCGCACTTCTTTCGATCAAATGTACATGATGTTCAGTCTATCTTCTTTTGATCTTAAAAGAACAAGAGAAGAGCTTTTTCAGAATAATAGGCAAATGAAAAATATTGAGGAATTGACATCAGATATTGATTCACTTCAGTCGGAGCAAGAATTAGCATTAATTGGATTACATGAATTTTCTAAAAAGTATTTGTTCCATCGCCTGGATCGAGAAGGTTATCAAAATGCAAAGCATGATTCACTGAAGTCGAATAGCGATACCCAGATTGAAAATAATGGCCAACAGAATCAGTCAAGAAAAGCAAAGGCTTCTTTGATTAACCTTAACTTTTCATCCCGTAGTGCTTTTAGCCAATCAAGAGATAGCATCATACTAGAAGATGTACCGCTAACTTCAAGGCAAAAAATTCGAAAAGAATTAGGAGGGACTTATTTGTTACCTGAGAATCAATTGAGTAAATTAGGTAAAATGAATCTGAAAGGCTTGGATTCTTTGTTTAATAACGTGCGTAAAAGAGGTGCAATTCTGCAATGGGCGTTAACAAGGATCAGAACCTATAAGGTTAATATTTCAAGCAGTAAGTCTAAATTAAAGCGACTTAGATTTGAATCGGAGCGATACAAAATCGCCAAATTTAAAAAATACAGTCAGGCTTTTGCTTGTATGGTTATGTTTTTGATAGGGGCACCACTCGGTGCCATTATCAAGAAAGGGGGGCTAGGTTTTCCAGTAATTATTTCCATCTTTTTTTATATTTTTTATTATGTAGCTAGCATACTCAGTGAGAAGTGGGCCGTTGCTGGTCTTGTTGATGGTGCTTATTCTGTTTGGATGGCAGACTTCATCCTATTGCCCATCGGTCTGTTTTTTTTGAGACAAGCTAGGGTGGATGCGCGACTTTTCGATAATGATTATTATTCAGTCGTGGTTGATAAGTTTAAACAACGCCTGCTTAAAAAATTAAAACATTAAAGAGTTTGTATTCAAATTTAGTATTGATTAAATTTGCGCGTTATTGACATATTAATTCATACAAGTTAATTTTTAAAACATAAATGTATTTAACAGCAGAGAAAAAACAAAAGTTTTTCAAAACACATGGTAAGGGAACGCAAGACACTGGCGCATCGGAGTCTCAAATTGCTTTATTTACCTACCGCATTAACCACCTTACAGATCATTTAAAGGTGAATAAAAAAGACCACTCAACCCGCTTAGGGTTGTTGAAGTTGGTAGGAAAGCGGAGAAGACTTCTCGACTTTCTCTACAAAAACGAAATTGAGCGATATCGTGCTATAATAGCTAAACTCAATCTAAGAAAGTAACAATATTTTAAGGGAGCTGTTTCAAGGTTCCCTTTTTTTTCAAATTTTGATTTAATAAAATTATGCTTCCATCATTCAAGCAAAAAACATTTTCATTACCTGATGGTACTTCTATCACCATTGAAACAGGTAAATTAGCTAAACAGGCAGACGGATCAGCTGTCATAAAAGTGGGTGACATGATGTTGCTGGCTACCGTAGTATCCAAAAAAACTGCTGGAGATAATGTTGATTTTCTTCCATTATCAGTTGACTATCAAGAGAAATTCGCTGCGGCAGGAAAAATACCGGGGGGATTTCTTAAAAGAGAAAGTAGGCTTTCTGATTATGAAGTTCTTATATGCAGACTGGTAGACAGGGCTCTAAGACCCTTGTTTCCTGATGATTACCACGCAGATACACAGGTAATGATCAGTCTTATTTCGGCAGATCCAAAGATCATGCCTATAGCTTATGCTGCTCTCGCAGCTTCTGCCGCATTGGCTGTTTCAGACATACCTTTTAATGGACCCATTTCAGAAGCCAAGGTAGCTCAAGTAGCAGGCGCTTATGTAGTAAATCCTTCTGTAGAGCAAAGTGCGGAAGCTAAAATGGAGTTGATTGTAGCAGGTTCGGCTGATAATATCACGATGGTAGAAGGTGAGTGTAAAGAAGTTCAGGAAGCAGAAATGCTCGAAGCCATTAAGGTAGCACATGAAGCAATCAAAATCCAATGTGCCGCTCAACTTGAGTTAGCTCAAGAGGTTGGAGCCACCGAAAAGCGTACATACGATCATGAAAATCATGATTTACCATTGGATGACATGATAAAGGCTGCTTGCTATGATCAATGTTATGCCGTGGCTAAGGAAGGTATTGCTAACAAAGAAATACGTAAAGAAAAGTTTGGTGCCATCATTGATACGTTTGTTGATGGATTAGGAGAGGATCATCACTATGATCATTTTTTGATACGAAAATATTACCATGATGTCCAAAAGGATGCGGTCAGAAATTGTGTTATGGATTCAAGTGTCAGATTAGACGGAAGGCAATTAGATGAAATTCGACCTATTTGGAGTGAAATAGATTATTTACCAGGTGCACATGGTTCTGCAGTTTTTACTAGAGGAGAAACTCAATCATTGACCTCCGTTACTTTAGGATCTAAAGTAGATGAGCAAATGATTGATGGTGCCATGCATTCAGGCTACAACAAATTCATTCTGCACTACAATTTTCCAGGATTTTCTACGGGAGAAGTAAGACCCAATAGAGGTCCGGGAAGAAGAGAGGTAGGACATGGAAATTTAGCTATGAGGGCTTTAAAGCCTGTACTTCCTACAGAAAGTCCTTATACCATAAGAATTGTTTCAGACATACTCGAATCTAATGGATCTTCATCCATGGCTACAGTTTGCGCAGGTACATTGGCTTTGATGGACGCTGGAATTCAGATAATTAAACCCGTATCAGGAATAGCCATGGGAATGATTTCTGAAAAAGACGGTTCTCGTTACTCGGTGCTTTCGGACATTTTAGGTGATGAGGATCATTTAGGAGATATGGATTTTAAGGTGACCGGTACACGAGATGGCATCACTGCTTGTCAGATGGACATTAAAGTAGATGGTCTGTCGTATGACATTCTTGAAGAAGCTATGGAGCAAGCTAAGAAAGGAAGGCTACATATTTTGGAAAAGATTACAGATACTATTGAAGTGCCAAGGTCTGAAATGAAACCAAATGCCCCGAGATTGATTTCTATTGTCATTGATAGAGACATGATTGGTGCAGTGATTGGGCCTGGAGGTAAAGTAGTCCAGGAAATTCAACGTGAGACCGGCGCTACGGTGGTCATCGAGGAAACGCCCAAAGGAGGATTGGTGAATATCTTTGCAGTCAATAAAGAGGTACTAGATAAGGCTTCCAATTGGGTCAAAGGAATCGTGGCCATGCCTGAAGAGGGTGAAGTATATGAGGGTAAAGTTAAATCTATTATGCCATTTGGTGCTTTTATTGAATTCATGCCAGGTAAGGATGGCCTACTCCATATCTCTGAAGTGAAGTGGGAGAGATTGGAGAAGATGGAAGGTGTCATGGAGGTAGGAGAAGAAGTGAAAGTAAAGCTGATCG